>ERZ780128.230-NODE-230-length-25536-cov-3.234214_pt1 | contig 25536 bp, 18 predicted proteins | sample MGYA00511170_ERZ780128 | MGnify/ENA primary metagenome ERZ780128 (study PRJEB29588, sample SAMEA1970465) | human gut metagenome | biome: human gut; feature: human-associated habitat; material: faeces | place: Denmark | collected 2008/2010 ...
ATCATTTTTGGAAAATCTATTTTGTATTATATTTATTGTATTTTGATAATCCATTCTGGTATCATTTTCAAGAACTATAATATAAGTTTTATTTTTAAAAATTTCCTTTTCTTTTTCTCGAAATTCATTAAGATTTAATAACGAAAATTCTTTGTCAAAGTATATTCTTTGTTGATATATCGATGGTGTTCTAGCATTATAATATAACTCAAAAGGATTAAAGGCAAATATCATAAACAAAATTGTAATAATAATCTTTGTATTTTTTTTCATTTAGCCATCTCCTTGCTTAAAATATTACCTATATATCTCGCATGACGTCTAGCATACAATGTTGTACCAGCACTACTCTCAACACCAATTTCAACAGTTAAAATATTACTACCATCTGCAACAGATACACCCGAGCTAGCAACCGCTGAAGCACCAAAGCCACTACTATAACCGGCTATAATATCAACAATATTATATTTAATATCCTTTTTGACGCTATTTTCTATAATACCAATTCCATATCCGCCATACACAAAAGTAGAAGCCCCAAATCCTACTTGTTCCTGATCAAAGATATATACATTACCCTTTTTATCTATAATACCACCATTACTAACAGCAAAATTTTTCCCAATCCCCAACCCTAAATATAGATACTCATAATCACCCTTCATATTCTTTAAATAATTTCTATCAATTAATGATTCACTAGTCTGTACAAAAATATTTTCTATCAAACTATGATTCGGTAATTTATACAGTACTCCATTGTCATCTGCATAATAACTCTCATTTTGATCTATTTTTATTATCTTACCAGTCAAATCATTATTTTCTATTATTCGCTTTATTTTCTCATCGCCATGAACAACACAAGTACCTGATGTCAATATTACATCCTTACCATTTAAATCAACACCCACTTTTTCTTGATAATTATTTAGTTCTGTATGTTTAGCAAGCCAAATTTCATCTTGCAAGCTATCAATAAGCTCATATTTTTCTCTAACTTTTCTCTCCTTATCTTTATTCCCATTGCAGGCAGCTAATTCCTTCTTCATATCGTCTAATTGCTTATGCGTCAAATAGTTATTCTTCGTACCGCTAGAAGCAGTAGCTGCTCCCATCTGCGCATTATCAGATGCAACCTAAGCTACTACGCCACCAATAAGAGCATTTGCCCATTGATGCATTGCAGGATTATCCTTGAACATATCGCTTAATTTATCCTGAATCATTTCATTAATCATAGCACCAGACGCCCCTGCCAAGAATCCACTGTTAGTAAGTTCGCTCATGATGCCACCTACAAGAGCATGAAGAGCGTTCTTTTCAGCACTGCCTTCTTGCCAGCCATTTTTTATAGCCAAATCACCTACTGCTTTATAAGCAATCTCTCCAAAAAGTCCAGCCAGCTCTTGGCGTTCTTCAACCTTTGTCTTGTCAAAAATTTCACCAAGCTTATTAAGGCTGTTTTGGGTATCACGATTCAGGTCTTTAAGATCCTGCTTCTGGTTCCCTTTATCCCTGATTTCAATTTCACCTTCAGAAACAGTTGCCTTGGTTACGCTTTCAGCATTATCTTTAGTACCTACACCAATGTTAGGCGTTACACCAGCATCTTTTTTCTTAGCATTCTTAGATGTATCGACATTGATACCAATACTTCCGGCTTTATAATCCGCCTTGTTCTGAATGTCTTTAAAAGTCAACGTACCTGTCGAAAGCTTATTCTTGTCAGCATCAGCAGTACTTGAAATAATACCACCCTTAAGGTCAGTATTAGCTTCTACACGAATATCAAAGCCTTCTTTGCCTGCGTAAATGCCGCTCTGGTCAGTAACGCTTTCGTAGTTGCTGTCAACATTACTCTTTGTAGCACTACCAAAGATACCTGTCTTATTAGCATTGCTAACCTTGTCTTTTTTATCTGTGGTTGCTATGGCATCTTTTTTATTCTTACCGCTAAGATCAATACCAACGCCAAAACCAGCAGAAGAGTTCTTCTCTTTGTAAGAATTCTTATCCTGCTTGCTTTCGATGTTAAAGTCTCCGCCTACGTTGCCGGTAATCTTTTCACCGCTCAGTTTGCCACCTTTAATGTTGGTGTCCTTGCCACTGGTAAAGTCAAGTTTCTTATCCGCCTTTACAGTGCTTTCATTGTAGGATGTGCTGTTGGCATCTACTTCACCGTTGCTCTTGCTCCCGCTTATGGTGACACTACTTACCTGACCTGTTGCGATGTTAAAGTCCACGCCAACACTTGCACTGCTGGATTGAGAATTCTGTTCCAGCTTGTTGGTTGTCTCAGACGCAGTTATGTTAAGGTTTTCTTTAGCGTTTAAGGTAACATCCTTGCCTTCAACATTGCTGCCAGTGATGTTAATATCTTTCTTCGTAGAAGTAACATTAACATCCCCGCCCGCCTTTACTTCGCTGGCGTTAGCTACTGTTGTTGTGCTATTACTTTCACTCTTGCTCTTCGTTGTGCCAAGGCTGACATTAATAGACAAGTTTTCGTTTACCTTGCCACCGCCATTGCTTTTAATATTTTTGATCGCTTTATCAGCATCCTTGTATCCTTTTACAGCAACTAAAGCACCAAGGCGTTTATCTTCAACATCTGTTGCATGTTTTACGCTGTTCGCTGCGTTATTTACAACATCTACATAAGCGCCGCCAACCGAAACACTCAGTCCTGTTCTTTTAAACTCATGCTTCTCCTGCGCATTATAAACGCTATTGCTGTTTTCAATGCTGATATTCTCGCCAGTGATATTGATATCTTTACCCGCAACAACAGTACTGCCTTTAACGTTAGCAGCCTTATCTGCGGTCAGGTTCACATTGCCCTTAACGCTGCCAACTGTGCTTCCCACCTGTTCAACGTTCTGATTAGCGTACTGGTCCTTCTGCTTTTCCTTGCCAATGGTAAAGCCTAAACCGCCTCCGCTAAGAATTCCGCTCTTCTTGACAGATTTTATGTATTCGCTTTCGCTTGTCTGCTCCGCACTGCCGATATTCAGATTGCCGCCGGTTTTTACACTTACGTCATTATCTGCAACTACGTTGCTGCCTGTAATATTAGTATCTTTTTTACTGCTAATCGCAATTTCTCCGGCAGAAACATTACTGCTGACAACAGTATTCTGCTTACTATAATCGTAAATATCCGTTGTTTTGGACGAAAGCAATCCACTGACCTTGTTGTGCTCTTCATGCAAACGCTCGTGGTATTCTGTTTCATTAGCGATATTTATATTATTTTTGGCAGCCAGGTCTGCTTTTCCTGCTTCACTGGTTACGTTGCTGCCTTTTATATTGATATCTTTGCCGCTCGCAATGCTGATATCGTTCTTCGCTGCTATAGTAGTGCCTTTTACAGCTTCATCTACTTGCTTGTTATGGTTGTAATAGTTGCTGCCACGCTTGCCTACTTCGCTTTCCTCGCTGTATAAATCTTTCACAGCAGTCAGGTTCACATCGCCTTTAGCATTCAACTCTACGTCATTTTTTGCACTCAAAATACCACCAGCAATGCTGATGTCCTTTTTAGCATTCAGGCGGATGTTCTCGCCGCTCAGCGCGCTCTGCTGGTGCTGCACGTCATGGATTTCTGCTGAAGAACTGCCATAAGCTACGGCAACATGCTTTTCATTTGCTACCGTTACGATATCAACATCGTTAGCATTCAAAGTCAAATCCTTGCCTGCAGTCAGATTTGCTCCTTTGTTAGTGATGCTGTTACCTGCCTCCAGCGTCAGATTCTGCCCAGCACTAATAGAACCAGTTGCTTCAAGCTTTTTCTGGTTCAGCTCCTTATATTGTTTTTTACTAACAGTTGCTTCGTTAGTGATATTCTCCGCTTTCAGCAATGCATCTGCTTTTGCACGCATGGTGCCACTGTTGGTAATATTTTTCTCTGCTTTAACAGCTAAATTTTTGCCTGTAATATCGCCTTTGTTGTCCACATTTTCTGCGCGCAAAGCTACAGTACCATCGCTCCTGATGTTACCCATGTTCTTGATATCCTGCTTGGAGTACAGCTCTACCTCACCGCCTACGATGAGCGCACCATCAGGACGCAAATCTTCGCTGCGCACCTGTGCCAGGAACACCTCCGGTACAAGAACCTTTTCGCCGTTGACTACTTCTTCCATCAGCCAGACAATATCTGTGGTCAGGCTTGCCATCTGCTCTGCTGTCAGGGCTACGCCAACCTTCAAATCCATTGCTTCCGCAACTACTGCGCCTGCGTTCATCAGGGCAGCAAACTGCTCCATATCGCTGCCGTAATCACCAAGATATTTCTTGCCAGTCAGCGTACCAATCTGCTGCAAAACAAATTGCTGTTCAAAATAACCATCGCCAAGTCGTTTGCCAACCTTTTCCGGATCTGCCTTTACACGCTCCAAAAGGTAGTCACTGGAAAGGAACTCGTGATAATCAGCAAATTTCTTGTTCGTCTCAATAAGGTATTTCGCCGTTGCATCTTCCGTCAGCTTAAAGATTTTGCTGTTGATATGCAGACTGGAAATATCTGGCAATTTATCGCCTGTTTGGTTATCCTTGCCTGCTGCAGACTTATCATCAGCCTTTCCTTCTACGCTGGTAGATACATCCTGCTTTTCCTTGTAAAGCTTTTCATCCGTAAGATGATTTTCTGCATCCGTCTTGAAATAAGCATCGCTTTCAGGCAAATCGCCTACTTTTCCCTTTGCCTGATGTGTTTTATTTACAATATCAGCAGCATTAATTTTTACGCCACCAACACCGCTCAAAAGGCTTAAGCACTCGCTGTCAGTGCCCTCCTCGTCTCGCATCGTATGGTCATAATACGGAATAACCGTCGTGCCATAAACCCAACGGCATCTGATATGCATTCTTCTATGCTTTTTATACTTCCAGTAATGGTAATCATTACCACGGTCATAGTAATGTATCGTTCCCTGATAGCCAACATTTTCTACCGTACCGCCAGCATTGACAGTTAAATTTTTTCCTGCCTTTATTTTGCTGTAATGGTTGGTCAGGTCTTTGTCCAAATCAATCTTGATGTTACCGCTGGCAATGATATTTGCATCCGCAGTCTCTTTATCAATCTGCGCAGTCAAAATCTGCCTGTCAAATTTGCGCACTGCATCATAATAATTAGGTGCGTTCAAATGCGGTATCTTGTAGGAAATATCCTCATGGCTTTCTTTAAAGCTTGTTTCAAAAATCTCCTTCTTGTTGACAAGATTCTTCGCCTTGATACTGATGTTCCCTTCACTTTCTATATCAGAGGAACGGTTCATAACTGTATCCTGTGCATTTAAAGACAAATCACCTGCAGCATTGATTAAAGAGCCTTGCTTTACGCCTGTTTTGTTCTGATTAGTAATATTGGTTGCAGAAATTGTGCCACTGCCGCCGACAGCCACCAACCCATCTTCGTTCAGGAAATCGCCAATGCTGTTGATTGTCAGATCTTTGGTGACAAAAATATTACCAAGGTCTTTATTCGTGAAATCGTTTGATGTGTTTATAACAGCATTTTTACCGATACCAAAATATGCACTGTCCTGATTAGTAAAACTGCCTAAATCTGCTTCCAGATTGCCTTGTACGTCAACGCTTGCTTTACTGCTGCGCATTGTGTCAGCAGTTATTTTCGCATCCCCGCCGGTATGTAAATTAGCCAGATTACTGTTCAGCAGCATGCCTGCTTTTATTTCCCCATCGCCGGAAACATAAATATTGGCATAATTATTATTCAACGTATTGCTTGCTTCTAACCGCAGGCTGCCCTTGCTGACAAAAGCGCCTTTATTAGTATTGCTGAAATCTGTTGCAGTTATTTTTGTCAGTGCGCTGCTGCCATCCGCACTGATTGTTGCACCGTCATTAGCAAATCTATTAGCAACAGCAAGCGTACCATTTTGCCCATAGTTAACCAGGGCAGTATCCTGATTGATGAAATCAGCTGCCTTCACGTCTAAATCATTGCCTGCTAAGATGATAGATTTATTATTACTAATAGACGCAGCAATATTGATATCCGCATCATTTCCGGCAGAAATCAAGCTGTTATTAGTATTAGATAATTTTGCAGCAGAAACCTTAAGAGCTTCGCCTGCTTTCAAGGTAGCCTTATCCTGCTCCACATCACCACTTACTGTAGCTGTTAAATTTTTCTGTGCTTCAATGTAACCCAAGCTGCTATTTTTAAGTGCACCAGCATTTATCTGCATATTTTCTGTTGCAGCAATCTTACCGGTGTTCTGCATTAATCCATCCGCACTGATATGCAATTCATTGGTATATACTTCACTTTTATCTACCTGCAGGTTGTTCGTGAAGATCTCCAACTGTTTAGGAGTGCGCGCATTCAGGCCATCACCGGCTATAATCATATCACCCTTGTTGTTTCCAAACTTTAAATTACCGTCTGCCCAATTCGTCACTGCGCCTGTAGAGAGAACCACATTATCTGTGTTGATAAACCCAAGTCCGTTAACACTTATACCATTGGCATTGGCAATAACAACACTTGCTTTGTTTCCTGCAACCTCCAGGTATCCGTTAAGCGTGCTGGCATTGCTGCTGGTAACCTCGTTTAAGATTACACTCGCACCTTTGCCAGCAAGGAACATATTGCGGTCAATGTAACCGCCAAGCTCAGTTTTAGTGTACTTGGTTGCGTTATTCAAAATCAGGCCTGTAGATTTAATGTTGAAATCACTGTACAAATTACGGGAAACACCGTTGCCGTTCACTTCCGCAATCTGCACCAGGTCAACACCATTAGCAGCCTTGTCAATAATTGGTTTATATTTACCATTGGCGTTAGCATCTGCCACTAAATCTAAATCATTGTCACTTATCTTATCCTTTTTCACCGTAGCCGCAACACCAGAAGCTTGCGCTATATCAGGCAAGGCAGGCGCTTTAAAATCTTCTGCCTCACGCGGGGCTTCAGGATTTGGCGTCTCAGGGATTACCGGTTTATCAGGATTAATCTCTGTAATGCTTACACCGGTAGTATTATTAATTTTACCATCTGCGCCAATAGTATAAATATTATTCTTGTTTAAAGTAAGCTTATCTGCTGTAACATTTACGCTACTTTTTGCACCTATAGAGCCACTGCCACTAAGAATACCACCAGCAGAAATACTTGCTTCGCCACTGCTATGCATATATCCGTCATTGTTTATAGCTTTAGCACTGTTTACATGCAATATACTTGATGCATTGATATTGCCACTGTTGGCAATTTCATCAGCAGTAATCCTTAACGCTGCAGCGTCCTGCAAAAATTTAGGATTTTCCTCTTCCTCTTCTGCAGTGTAAGCTGCACCTGCTTCCAAGGTACCACTGTTGGTCAGCTTGCCGCCAACAGTCAGCGTCATATCCTTTTGTGCTGTTATAACGCTGCTGTTTTCAATGTCTTCTGTACTGCTGACCATCACGTTGCCATCGGAGGTAAGAGATGTGTAATCCTTATTCGATAATCCGTCCGTAGTATTATTGCTACCAGCGTTTTTAGTAAAGACAATCCTGCCGTCATTGGTAATGCTTAAATTCTCCTGCGCTTTCAGGTTGCCGCCAATATTCATACCCAGTCCTTTTTCCGTACCTACAAGCATAATCCTGCCGGCATACATACCACCCAATGCAGCTACATCAAGTGCCACCTGTGGCTTTTCCGCAGTCGCAGTTGTTTTATGGACTTCTAACGAGCCATCTGTATTGTATTTTACCTCATTGCTGCCTGCGACAACATTTATCGCCTCATTTGCCCAAAGCTCATCATTAATTTTTATCGCACGGGCCATAATATCTAATTTATCAGGTCTGTAATCTGTGCGTTGGTCTTCTGTTAAGCCAGCATTCTGGATATCTATAGTACCTTTTGCAACAGAAAAGCCATTTAACTTACCGTCAGCACCCCAATCAGGCATACCTGTAGTAAGCGTAGCTCTGCCTACATTGATAAAGCCAAAATCCTTGCCGACAATACCGTTTGGATTGGCAATTACTAAATCAGCTTTTGTACCGGCAATCTCAAGCATACCATTCAGGTTTGTTTTGCCTGTACCTGTTACTTCAGTAAGAATCAGCTTTGCTGCATTTCCCTGCAAATTGGCGTTAGCATTCAACGCTCCTGCTAATTGGGAATTATACTGCGCGCTTCCTGTATGGTTATTGAAGACAATACCATTGCCAGCCACATTGAAATCAGTAAATTTATTGTGTGATAGGCCATTACTGTCCGGTTTCACTATATTGATTATATTACCGTTTACATTCGCTCCACCTGCTTCTGCAGTAACCGCTGCATAACAAGGCATAACTGCCTGCATCTGCAATGATAAAGCAATAGCCAAAGCCAAAAATTTCTTTCTGTTCTTACCCAAATTCCCCATAATAGCCCTCCATCCTAAGGCTTATACCGATATCTTTAAATCTGTGCTGTAAGCATCAGGCCATACGTTCTGCTGGCAGTCTTAAAGCCTTCCGGCTTCTTGACCGGATAACCAACAAATGCATCATAGCTGAAAGCCCCTATTCTTCCGCGCATACCGATTGCACTGCCTACTAATTCTGTCCCTAATAAATATTCGGCAGATGGTCCTGATACCTTGCCATAATCCAATGCCAGATATAGCTGATGCGGTAAATCATCTATAGGAAAACGCAGCTCATTGCGTACTACAAGGCCATCTTCTGCTGAAAGCGTCTGCTCTCCATCAAAGCCACGTACACTGTACCAGCCCCCTATAGAAAAGAATTCACTGCCATATATTCTCTGGTCTGCTTTTTGCCCACGCACGGAAACATTATACTGCGCATCATACCCGCTTCCAAAAGGCACCGGAGCAGTATAATTAGCGCTGAACAGATACATATTATACTGCGTTGTTGCTTCATCCGTCATACCGTCAGTAGGTCCTGCATCTGCATACCACGGCAAGCCCTTCTGCCATTTCAGCGAGGCATCTAATACGCTTGCGCCAAGGTACTGCCTGTGGTTGACACCAACCTGCATTGCAGTTGTCTTTTGGCGTTGCACCTCTATTTCTGTGCCGTCTATATAGCTGTGGCGAGTTTTATGTACAAGACCAAGCTCAAAATCAGTCTTACTCTTTTGGTCACGTTGCAGCAAATGATTCCAACTGATGCTGTAACTTGTAAATTTACCGCTGGAAACAAAAGGGTTTACCGCATATTCGACAGTCTGGTGGTAATCATTCTTGCTGTGGCTGAAAGTAAACCGCTCCTTACCGAACGGGACACTGTAGTACAAGCTGTTCGCCCTTGTTCCCTTGCGTTCTCCTGATTGCGTAGCATCTTCATTCCAGCTTGCGTAAAACACATCGTTCGCTGAAAAAGGCTGCAACAGCTGCAATGTTGCGCTCATCTGTGCCCTGCCTGTTGTCTTAGTGCCGCTGTTGTCTACTGAAGTCATTAAAGTCCAGGGCTTTGTGCGCTTAATATCTATAACAAGATTACTTTCACCTTCATTACTGCCCGGCTCAATCTTGATATCTGCACTCTGCGAAGGCACATTGTTGAAATTATCTATGGTCTGTTCTATATCACGTATATTAAGTATTGAACCTCGCTTCATGCAAACTGCATTATGCAATGTACCCCAGGTATTTTCATTTCTGAATTTAATATCCCCCACAATACCAGGAACTAATGAAAAGACAAATTTACCATTTGATAAATCCTGTTCCCCAACATAAGCTCGCGTTGTTACATATCCGCGGTTAATGATTTCCTGGTTGATTCGTTTCAGCAATTCATTGATGCCGTTCACACCGATCCTCTGACCGTTAAACTGTGCCAGATATTCATCTATCCAAGTAAATTTATAGCCATATTTTGGTGCATAAAGCACGAAACGTTTAATTCTAAAACTGTTCTCTTCCTCGGGTAAAACAAAAGCCTCCAAACGGCTGCTTTGCTGCTGCGATTTAGCCATAGACTGACTAACGCGATGCTGCAAATCCTGTTCAGCGCGTTTGGAAGCTTGCTCCTGCTCTTTCTGAGCAATTATCTGTTGTTGTGTATCTACGGGTGCTGCATCAGCATATACAGGCAATAAAAAACCTGCTGCCAAAGCTATTGACGAAACCAGCAATCCTTTTCCCACAAAATCACCTGCTTAAAATATTTTATAATTTCAGTAACTCTAATTAAAATATTCCTAAGATGATTCTATCATAGAAACTCTGATTTGTGAATAATTTATTTTCATGAGTACTCTAAAAGCGGGAAATAATATAGATTTTTGATTATCTTTAAGTGTGCAAATGCATTATACAATCTACCGAGTACTTTCTACCGAGTACTTTTATTTTATCTTCCAGAATAATCTTTTGGTATTCGCCGTAGCAATTGCCGCCAGCTCTTCAAAATCCATTCCCAGCACCTGCGCCGCATTACGCGCCGTATATTCCGTATATCTGGGATTATTGCGCTTGCCGCGGAACGGTACCGGTGTAAGATAAGGGCTGTCGGTTTCAAACAGCAGCAGCTCCTTAGGAATATACTGCATAACCTCACGCACCTTCTGCGCATTCTTATAGGTAGACGTACCGCCGAAGCCAAAGTAATAGCCGCGTTTAGCCAGCTCCTTCGCCATCTCCAGCGAGCCGCTGAAGCAGTGGAACACTGCCTGTACGCCATGCACTTCCTTCTGGAACAGCTCCAGCATATCGCCGTGCGCATCCCTGTCATGAATAATCACCGGCAAATCAAACTGCTTAGCCAGATCAATTTGCTCTAAGAAAATACGCTTCTGTACCTCCTTAGGCTCGTTTTCCTTCCAGTAATAATCAAGACCGATTTCACCGATTGCCACAACCTTCGGGTGCTGTGCCCACTCTGCCAGCTGCTGCAGATAATCAGCAGGAATGCCCTTTAAATTCTCGGGGTGCCAGCCAACCGCCGCATAAATAAACGGATATTTTTCCGCCAGCTCCACAGCTACAGCACTGCTGGCAGCATCACAGCCGGGATTGACGATACCGTCCATATCCTGCTCCAGTTGGGCAATCAGCTGCTCTCTGTCCTCATTAAAAGCTTCGTCATCTAAATGGGCATGCGAATCCCACAAACCAGTTCTGCTCATAATCTACCTCACATTCACAAAAAAGTTCAGATACAGCTGCAAAAACAGCAGCATGCTGAACAAAATATAACGGAAAACCGCCGCCTTACGCGAATAATATTCGCAGCCCGGCAGATAAAATTCCTTGGGATTTTGCGGATTATAAATAATTTTACGCGGCAGCTTCAGCGTAAAGCCACGCTCCAGCACGTCGCCACTCTTTTCCTTCGTTCCCTTGGCTTCGTTCAAGGCCTCGCTGTATTCCTTATCACCGACTTTATAGGTAAAAACCGGACACAGCTGCTTGCCACGGCTCCAGCTGCTCTTGTAGCCGGTAATCACCGCGCGCACCTCTTCAGTGCAAAGATTGCTCAGCTTAGGGAAATAATTCTTCGTAAAAATGCAGACAATGCCATATAAATAAATCAGCAGCGCCAGCTTCAGCGTCCAGGCCATACCCTTGAACATGTAGAAGTCATAACCGGGATAATGCTGTCCCAGCCATGCATGCGGCAGGATGTAAGGCACCATACTGCTGAGCAGCACTAAAATCATACTGATGCCTATAAAAATATACGGTCGCCAGAACAAGCGCGAAAAAAGCTTTTCGGACACTGATAAGTCCCCCTTCCAAAACAAAAGACAATATGTTAATAGACGAAGAGCAGGCACTCCTCATCCGCTAAAACGTATCAGAGTGACTGCTCTAAATCTCAGAGTGCGTCAAGCACTTTTTTATTTTACACGACTGCCGGAAGCAAGATTTTGCGGGTCGACAAGAGCAAGATTGCCCTGTCCATCGGAAGCACACAGCAGCATGCCGAAGGATTCGATACCCATCAGCTTAGCCGGTGCCAGGTTTGCTACAACAACAACGTTTTTGCCTACCATCTGTTCAGGCTCATAGTATTGGGAGATGCCGCTGACAATAGTGCGTACCTCATTACCGATTTCTACCTGCAGCTTGAGCAGCTTTTTGGATTTTTTAACCTTTTCTGCTTCCAGAACCTTGCCTACGCGCAGGTCAATCTTCTCGAAGTCAGGGAAAGCGATTTCCGGTTTAATCGGCTCCATAGCAGGCTTTGCTTCTTCTGCCGGAGCAGGTGCGGGAGCTGCAGCCTTATGCTCATAGCGTTTGCCGCCGATGATGGTTGCGCCGTCTTCGGTAACCTCGATACGCGGATACAGAGGCTCGCCCTTGCAAACCTTAGTGCCGTTTGCCAGACCGCCCCACTCAGCATCTGCCAGCAGGAACTGCTCAGGCACGGCCAGGCCAAGCTGGGTGTAAATTTTCGGGCTGGTGGTCGGGATGTACGGGCTGATTAAAATAGCTACGATACGCAGGGTTTCAGCCAGGTTATACATAACAGTCTTCAGACGATCAGCCTTAGTATCGTCCTTAGCCAAAATCCACGGAGCGGTTTCGTCGATATATTTGTTGGCGCGGCTGATTAAAGCCCATACGCCTTTAATTGCAGTGTTGATTTCCATGTTGTCCATAGCCTTAACATAGTTAGCTACGGTTTCTTTAACGAGAGCCTTCAGCTCATCATCAATCGGCTCGTTGGCACCGGTATCGGCAACAATACCGCCATGATATTTTTCAATCATGCTGACGGTTCTGTGCAGCAGGTTTCCCAGATCGTTGGCCAAATCTGCATTTACACGGGTAATCAGTGCATCACGGGAGAAGTTGCCGTCGCTGCCCAGGTTGATTTCGCGCAGCAGGAAGTAGCGGATAGCATCAGCGCCGAACTCATCAATCAGGCCCAGCGGGTCGATAACATTGCCCTTGGATTTGGACATTTTATCGCCGTCAACTACGAGCCAGCCATGACCGTAAACCTCTTGCGGCATTTCCAGACCCATAGCGTGCAACATGATTGGCCAGATAATGGTATGGAAGCGTACGATTTCCTTGCCTACCAGGTGCAGGCTTGCCGGCCAGTATTTATGGAAGAAGGCATCATCGGTGCCGTATTTAATGCCGGTCAGATAGTTCAGCAGAGCGTCGAACCATACATAAACAACATGTTTTTTGTCAAACGGAACAGGAATACCCCAGTCAAAGGTGGTACGGGTAATGCACAAATCCTCCAGACCTTGCTTAACGAAATTAATCATCTCGTTGCGGCGGCTTGCCGGTTGGATAAAGTCCGGATGCTCTTCGATGAATTGCAGCCACCAATCCTGGTATTTGCTCATTTTAAAGAAGTAGCTTTCCTCTTCCATCTCCTCTACCGGACGATGACAGTCGGGGCAGCAGTGGTTTTCATCCAGCTGACGCTCCAGCCAGTAGGATTCGCAGGGTACGCAGTACAGGCCCTTGTAATTTTTCTTATAGATATCGCCCTGCTCATAAATTTTTTGCAGTGCGTCCTGAACTACCTTGTGATGACGCTCCTGGCTGGTGCGGATAAAGTCATTGTTGGAGATATTCAGCTCTTTCCACAGCAGCTTGAAGTTAGCAATAATTGCATCTACATACTGAATCGGGGTTACGCCTTTTTCCTTAGCCTTACGTTGGATTTTCAGACCGTGCTCGTCACTGCCGGTCAGGAAGAATACATCTTCACCCTTCAAACGGTGAAAGCGTGCCAGGCTGTCAGCGATAGTTGTGCAATAGGCATGGCCTATATGCAGATTGTCACTCGGATAATAAATTGGTGTTGTAATATAATAACTCGGTTTAGTCATTGTCAGACCCATCTCCTTCAGAAATTAGTTGATTATATAGCTCCCGTTTGGGAATTTTACGTTTTTTTGCTACCTGCGCCAAGGCAGCCTTCTTATCTACACCATCAGCCATCAGCTTGCGCACCTCGTCAAGAGGTTCAAGCTCCTCCTCGGCTGCAGCGAAAGCACCGTCACCGGCACCAAGCACCAGGCAGAACTCTCCGCGCGGCGAATTGGCCTCCAGCCATTCCAGACAGCCGCTGACCGTACCGCGGTAGAATTCCTCATGCAGCTTCGTCAGCTCGCGTGCTGCCGCCAAAGGACGGTCGCCCCACGCAGACAGGATATCCTTCAGCACCTCCACAATCCTGTGCGGTGCTTCGTAAAGAATAATCGTCGCAGGAATATGCTGCCATTGCTCCAGCTGCTCGCGTCTGTTACGCTTACTCTTTGGTAAAAAACCGCCGAAGAAAAACGGATACGTCGGCAGACCGCTGGCAATCAAAGCACATAAAGCAGCGTTGGCACCTGGTACAGGCACCACTCTGATACCATGAGCAATCGCATCATGCGCCAAAGCTTCACCGGGATCAGCAATTCCCGGAAAACCTGCGTCGCTTACAAGAGCAACATTTTTGCCTTCCAGCAGCTGGCCTAAAAGATATTCGCCCTGCTTATCCTTGCTGTGCTCATCATAACGCACCAGGCGTCCTTTGATGTTGAAGTGATTTAAAAGCTGCAGCGTATGACGTGTATCCTCCGCCGCAATCAAATCTGCTTCCTGCAGCATCCGCAAAGCGCGCGGTGTCATATCCTCAAGATTACCGATAGGTGTAGCGCATAAATAAAGTGTTCCATATATATTGTTTTGCTCTGCTGTCACAGCTCCGCCTCCTATCATTTAACGGTGGTCAGCAGGTGCAGTACATACTAACCCATAATATATTAATTTTATCACACACAGCGTGATAAATAAAGAAAAAACGCGTAACTTTCGTTACGCGTTCAGCTTATCAGTAAACAGCTCGGCCGGATTTCCAACCGGGTGTAAATGTAGACTCGATAGCAGCGCATTTATTATTATAGCTGTCTGCCAACCAGGAAGGATAATCAAAATACCAGGTATTCCAATATTCATCGTTAATAAAGCACTTTTTGTAGTAAATCCTGTCATTTTCCAGATAGGAAATAACATACCAGTCATCGCCTTTAGCCTTATAAGCAGCAGACGGATGATTTTGGATATCCATATCATATTCATCGGCAAGCGTCATGCCCATATTATGACCGCCGCTGACAGTAAAGCTGGAGCCGTATTCATCCTTAAAAACACAGCCATCGCCGTTAGTGCTCTCGAAGGCCTGATTGAAGTTTGCCGGAAGATTAATCGCAAAAGCAAATCTGTCATTGATATAGCGATAATAATCAGGATTATCCGTTGTAAATACTCTGACGTACTCTGCTGTTCCCTCACTGGGCTCATACCATTGGTTCTTTAAGAAAACAGCACTCGCCGCCGATACGGTAGCAGTAAAAATAAACATCAGCATCGACAGAAGCAGCAAGATTTTTTTCATAGCATTCACCATCCTTAAATGTATTCTCTGTACTTTAATTGTAACCTGCGCAGGAATTTTTGTCGAGATAAATTCTCATAGTAAAAATATTTCAAGCACGTAATTACTATGTAGTTCAGCGGAATATTTTTCTGCATTATTTTCAGTCAACAGGTGTATATTTCTTTTCCAGCAGACGCACAAAATAATGGTAGGCTGCAAAAACGAAGACTGCACAGCTGATCCAAGCAATCGGCTCCGCCATACAGATGCCCTCATAGCCAAAGGGCACACTGAGATATATCGCCGCGATAGAACGCATTATCAGTTCAACCACACCCGAAAGCATAGGAATCATGCTGACACCCATGCCTTGGCAGGCATTACGGTAAATAAAAATCTGGCTGAGGAAGAAGTAAACAGGCACGGTATACAAGATATAAAGATGTGCGGACTCCATAACTGTCGGTGACGGATTATCCAGGAAGATTCCGATAACCTCTTCGCCGAAAGCAAAGACCACAACCGCCGCAAACAAGCTGAAGGCCAGCGTCAGCAGCGAGCAGCAGTGCACCGCATCACGGATGCGGTCAAAGCGGCGAGCACCGAAATTCTGCGCCGTAAATACAGCCATAGCAATACCGAAGGAAATCATCGGCTGCAGCGCCAGCTGCTCCACGCGCATTGCCGTAGTAAAGCCGGCAATCTGGTCACTGCCGAATTTATTGCAGACTGACTGCAAAATAATAATGCCCAAGCCCAAAACCGAAAACTGCACTGCCATCGGCAAGCCCATACGCAGATGCGCCCACAGCTCCGGCCAGTCTAAATTGAAATCACTGCGATGAATATGCAGCTGCGGAAAGCGCTTGTAAATATAAATTACGCACAGCACTGCGGAAAAAGCCTGGGCAATAACCAAGGCAAACGCACTTCCCGGTACACCCCAGCCAAAGCTGATGATGAAAACAAGCGCTAAAATAATATTCACTATCGAAGAAATAATGAGAAAGTACAGCGGCGTTTTACTGTCACCAAGTGAACGCATAATACCCGACAAAAGATTATAAGCCATCATCGCCAGCAAACCGTCGACGATAATCATTACATAGGCATAGGCATCCTCCATCAGCTCCGGCGGAATATTCATCATCACCAGCATCGGGTCGATAACCAAATGCATAATACCCATAATAAGAAAGACGAAAAATATACTCAATACAACGCAGGTAGCAATGCTGCGGCGCATTCCCTGCATATCCTGCGCACCGTAGCGCTGGCCCGTAACAACAGTAAAGCCGTTACTGAGACCAATCGTCAGCACCATCGTGAGCATAAACAGCGGCGACACCGCACCTACGGCAGCCAAAGCATTCACACCAATCGTCCGCCCGACAATAATAATATCGGCAATATTATACAGCTGCTGAAAAACATTTCCTATCAGAAGCGGCACCATAAAGGGAATAATCAGCTTTAATGGTGCGCCTTCAGTCATATTCTGAAGCATAAAAAAAGAACCTCCTTTAGCTGCTCTCTCCCAAGCAGCAGTATCAGTCCGATATTACAATATATATCACTGACTTATCAGTCAAAATATAGCACAATCAGGAAAAAAATACAAGACGTGCAGCAACACACGTCTTGTAAAATCTTATTCCATAACAACTCTGTTGGTAATTTTCCCGATTCCTTCGATTTCAATGGTGATTTCATCACCCTCATTTAAGAGCCCGGCACCAACCGGAGTACCTGTCAAAATCAGATCACCGGCATCCAATGTAAAGCTCTGAGAGATGTAGCTCAAGATTTCATAGGGATTATAAATCATATTGCTCGTGCGCGCATCCTGCTTAAGCACACCGTTGACATAAGAGCGGATGGATAAATCGCTGGGATCCAGCTCCGTTTCCAGCCACGGTCCCAAGGGACAGAAGGTATCAAAGGATTTACAGCGCAGCCACTGGCGCTCCTTGCGCTGCAGGTCGCGGGCCGTAACATCATTAGCACAGGTATAACCCAAAATATATTTAGGTACATCTTCTGCCTTAACATTCTTCATCCTCTTTTTCACGACAATACCCAATTCCGCGCCAAAGGCCAGCTCCTGCACCTGCTTCGGCCAGATGATATCCGCACCTGTACCGACAACGGTATGCGCAGCCTTAGAAAAAATACTCGGCTCGCGCGGAATTTCTACACCGAATTCTGCCGCATGCTTCTGGTAATTAAAGCTGACGCAGATAATCTGCTTCGGTACGCAGGGTGCCAGCAAGCGTACATCACGCATAGCAAAGGTTTCATCCGTTATCTGCCAGTATGTTTCCAAGGAACCATATACGCAACGGATAACATCGCCGTCAATAAAGCCTATACGCTTGTTGCCTGTCCGCAAATCCTCAAAACGCACGCATTTCATTTTAACCCCTCCATAATCTGCATCCTTCTCGCTTTAAAATAAACAGGTGTCAGTTCTGCCTGCGCTGCCAACGCCAGCGCCTCCTGCAATCTGCGCCCTACATGCTCCTTATAATGGGCGTCACTGCCAAGAGTGCAGTATTTGCCGCCAAGCTCACGGTAACGCTTGTACAGCGGCAGCAAGCCTGCTACCGCAGCAGCATCATCCAGGCGACGTGTATTGATTTCGATAGGCTTATTCTGCTCAATCAAAAGTAAAAACAGCTTATCGAATAATTCCGGTGCATCCTGCAGGCGCAGCTCACGCTCCGCTCCCTTATACGGCCAATAACGGCAGATATAGTCAATATGCGCAAACGCATCAAAATCTCGCTCCTGTTCCAGGCAGGTAATCGCATCATGCAAAAATTCTTCTACAATCTGCTGACGTGTGCGTCCCTTGTAGCAAGTCTGCTCGTATAAATCACGTCCGCCGATGCAATGGATAGAGGCCAGCACATAGTCAAACGGATGAGCCTGTGCCACCTTTTTATCCTCAGCTGCAGTATGTGTCTGCATGCCGATTTCAATGCCTATCAGCACCTTGTCGCTGCTCAGCGGCTGCAGACGCGCAAAATATTCGTCTATATCAAAGGTAAATGCTTCCGGATTAGTCGGATAATCATAATCCCAATGCTCTGTAATCGTTATACCAATTCCCTGCTCAGCTGCTGCGCCGATGGCATCAGCAAATTTCATTTCGCTGTCGCAGGAATAATCGCAGTGCATATGTGTATCATATATCATTTAGTGTACCTTCCTTCCGTAAATTATATTGTATCAAATTGCAATAAAAAAGCAACGGGGAAAGGCAGGATTTTTTGCTTAGTTAACGAGAAAATTACAAAGAAGTTAGCAGAGAGTAATCTCAAAGAAAAATTAAATTGTTCTTTGAGATTTTCTGAAGAGCTCTCTGCAAAATTCAATGTATCTTATACCTCGCCGTCGTCCATGATTCCCAGCTTACGCTTCCAGTAGCGGGAATAAATAGCGCCCAACGGATTGTGGGCCAGCAAACGGTCCTTAACTACCAGATTCGTTACCGGACCTTCGGCATTCATATTGAAAATAGCATCGTGTCCAACGCACAGGCCACAGGAAATGTACAGCTCAACGCCCTTTTCTGCCAAAAACTTAGCCTGGAATTTAGGATTGCACATTGCTTCATGCTCCAGCTCCGGCTTAACCTGCTTCAGTCCCAGCTCTTTTTTGGGGAAGCTGCAGTTTTTGCAGCATACGCTGTAAAACTCAAAGCCCTGCTGCTTAAAATATTTAGCAATATAACGTGCTTCCGCATTCAGACCGATACAGAAGGACATGCCCAGCTTTTTGTAGCCCATAGCTTTGGCAAACTCCGCAGTTTCCTGCAGACGGCAGATGTTACTGTAGAACGTGCCTTCAACGTAGGCAGCAGCCTGCATGAGCTTCAATTCTTCCTCGGTATAGGCTTCCTTGACAGCCTCCAGGGGCACGCCTGTGCAGTTAACACCCTTGGTGTAGCAGGCATGTGTAGGACAATTAGCGCAATCACATTTCATTTTACTTTTCTCCTTTCGCCAATAACCTTGTTAAGCCTATTGTAGCACAAACAGCAGACATATTAAAAGAGCTGCCACACTTTTTCGTGCAGCAGCTCCGGTAAAGCTAAAATATGAAATTAGAATTTACGTTGGTAGGAAATAGAAGCAATCTTGGTAAAGCTGTCGTAAGCATGAGCGCTCTTATAAGCATCGGTAGCATGACCTGCAAAATCCAGATTGCCGACATCCATCCAGCCCAAAGCAACAGCAACGGTCTGTTTCTTATCGTTGTAACGAGCACCGATGGAATAGGTACGACGCAGACCGGTCGGAACCATGAAGTCACCGCCATTGTAAGGAATAGAAGATTCATCGAAAGCAAAGCCTGCCATAGCTGCATACTTATCGCTGAAGTTGTGTTCTAAACCGATAGCATAACGCCAGCCGTTGGACCAGTTTTTAGCAGAAGGAGAGCTTTCTGCTATACCAGTAATACCTACAAGCGATTTATCAAAATAAACATTCAAAGCATCATAGGTACTCCAGTTGGTACGAGTAGCTTTCAATTCCAGACGGGTTTTCTTGTCAAATTTATGGTTGTAACCGATATCCCAGCTGTCCGGCAGAGTTACCACACCATAAGCGTTGCCGAAAACGTCACCGCCACCCATTAAATCGGGTTTTGTATTATAACCTTTTAAATCTGCTTCTAAAGAATGCTTAATACGGCTGCGATAAACTACACCGATTTCGTTTTTATCATCAAAGGCATAGTTGGCAGCAGCATTCCAGCCCAAAGCATAGCTTTCGCCTTCAATCTGAGTAGTGCCGTCGATAGTAGCAATCTTGGTTCCCACAGGCATTTTCATCTGCAGGTTTTTCTGCAGCTCCAGACCGACATAGTTGATTTCCGCACCAACTGCTGCGCTCCATTTTTTGTCGAACTTGTGCGCATAGGTCGGAGTAACGCTGACACCGTTCAGCTTAGAGAAAAATGCATTAGTAGATGCCTTGCTGGCACGCTCAAACTCGGATACCATGGCAAAGCGCGGGAAAGCGCCGATGCCGAACCATTCTTTATCATTAATCTGCCTTACGTAGTAGCTGCCTACTGCCCAACCGGCATGAACAACGTTTTTGCCGTCCTCAATTTCTTTGCCTGCACCATCATACAGCTTATAGTTGCCGTGCGGGCTCAGATAAGTGTAGCTGCTCTTCATTACCTCACCCTTTACTTTGGTGATAGAAGCAGGGTTGTAAGCCACGTTTGCAGCATCGTCCTCAGCAAACATACGCGCACCACCCATAGCAACGCCTTCAGCAGACCATTCGTTAATAGCAAAGCCTTCAGCGCCTGCTACCTGGGGTGCCAGCAGAGCTGCAGCTAAGCCTAAAGCTAAAAAGTTTTTATTCATATAAGTACATCCCTTCTCACATTTTTATTACCTGCTACTAATTGTAACAGATTCGTGAAAAGTGCGTACAAAATCTTTTAATCGCTCGTTTTAATTATTTAATTAAACTTTGAAAAGAACCCTTTTCATCCGGCTCCTCACCGGCAGCCTTCGCTGCCTCGCGACGGGCAAAATTGCGCTCCTGCAGGCGGCGTACATCCTCCAGCGTCGGCACATTATCCTTTTCCCACGGCTGGTACTGAATCGTGGTGCAGTGATGATACATCGCATATCTTTCCTTAGCATCTGCTGCCGCCTCCGCCTCAGCAAGAGCCTTCTTGGCAGCCTCGTTCACAGGGAAGGATTTGTAGGCATCTGCCAAAAGCAGCGCAGCCTTAGCATAATCGCCCTGCTCCGCCATGCTTTCCGCAATAAACTTCAGTGCGTGGAAACGGTACGGATTAACACCTTCCACAGCCTTTTCCGCCTCCAGCATTGCTCTCGCCTCGCTCAATGCAGCATCCTCGGCGCCGCAGGAGCGCTCCAGCTCCAGTCTGCGCGCCCAAATAGCGCCACGATCTGCACTGCGGAAAACCTTTTTGTATTCACGGCACAGTCTGTAGGCTTCATTCAAATAAATAATCGGTGCATCACCGGTACCGGTCAAGCGCCAAATGATTTCTGCAATATCACGCAGGCACAGTACCTTATGCTCCGCCTCACTGAGTCCGAACTCCGGTGCATCCTCCATATCAGGCTGCACATCCTTTACGGTTGCCAGCACCGCCATAGCTCCCTCGATATCCTTTAAAATCATCAGCATACGTCCTACGTTGCTGCGGCATTTCCAATCATCATAATCGTTTATCAGATTCAACGGTATAGGGTAATCACAGCTTGCTACCTTCTGTACATAACCTTGCCATTCCTGTTTTTCCATTTCAGTATCCTCCTCAATCTGTTATATATTCTATTCAAATTATCTGCGTTGCCGCTGTCTTTGTCAAGCGTCAACCTGTACAGGAGTAATAATATTAATGCTTATATGTTATCTGTCATAGCTTATCAATCTTTTATATTCCATTTGGTTATAATGTAAATGCTTAATCGCTATTTGACTATAAAATTTAAAGTAGTACAATAACTCTACTAGAGAGAAAGAAGATGTATAAAGCTATGAGTTTTCCCCTATTATTACGTGGCTTCGTGGTTCTGGGCGTCATGCTGATGCACACCACCTGGTACTTCAGCCACGCTCACGCGGAATCATGGGTCACTATTTCCGAAATGCTGCTGGATATTATTTCCCTCTTTGCCGTACCCCTGGTAATGTTTGTTTCGGGATATATGTTCATCAGCCACAATCGCCATGCCGATTATTATAAGTGGTCCTTCTTCCGCAGAATGTTCCTGTCGGTGCTTTCGCCGTATTTGCTGTTTTCGCTATTGTATTTGGGCGGTGCCTGGTTTTTCAGCAATGCCAGCTTCACGCTTAAGCAGGCAGCTTATCTTATTATCACCGGCAGCAGCGCTGTTCACATGGCCTTTTTCCGGGCGTTATTTGGTTTTTATGCTATCTATCCGTTGCTATTGCGTTATTTTAACCGTTGCCGCTTGCATCACAGGCTGCACCGCTTTATTATTCAGGTAATCCTGCTGCAGCTGTTCTGGAAAATCTGCAACAATATCAGCTGCAGCAATCAGGCAGTTATCCTAACGCTGGAGATTACCACCTTTCTGCGTTATATCGCCTACTTCTCCTTCGGTATGCTGGCTTATATCTACCATAAAAAAATGCTGCGCTGGATTGACACCCATCACGTTCTTTTGATGACAGGCTTCATCCTGAATCTGATTTTAATCGGCGGCTGCTGGTTTGCTAAATACTACCTGCATATCCTGCCGCTGCTGGAATTTGTCTGCTTCCCGCTCAATCTGTTTTTGTACAGCATCATCATCGCTATGCTCTTCCGTTACGCCTGTACTCTGGAATCGCAGGACAGCCTCAGCAAGCGCTTTATGATGTATCTGGGCAACTATTCCTTCGGTTTATTCTTGATTCACATAATCTACATGTATGTCGGCAGCGAGCTGCTTACACTGCTGCATATGTCACCGCAGCAGCTCTGCTTTTATCCGCTGCTCTTCATCATTATGCTCAGCCTCAGCCTGCTGACCATGGAAGCACTGGCGCGTGTTTCCTGGGGCCATTATTTCATCGGCCATGTAAGCCGTCTGTAAAAAGTTTTCTTCTTATTCCCCATATATTGTAAAACACCACTTGCGTTTGCAGGTGGTGTTTTTGCTTATATCCTCAAATCAAAATCTCTTCTTGTACGCCTCTCCCCAGTCACGCATGGCCTCCAAAACAGGCTGCAGACTGTAACCAAGCTCAGTAAGCGTATATTCAACACGCGGCGGCACCTCAGCATAAACCTTGCGCGTCAGCAGACCGCTGGCTTCCATTTGGCGTAACTGCGACGTCAGCACCTTTTGACTGACTCCGTTTAAAGATTTTTTCAATTCGCCAAAGCGCTTTGTTCCCGTCAAAAGGTCACGTAAAATCAGCACCTTCCATTTATCACTGATTAAGGTCAGTGTAGTTTCTACCGGACAAGCCGGTAAAGCATCACTCATTTCATGCAACATTTACAATCACTCCTTCAGCTCCTTGCTGTATATCCACGTCTCCTGTGCGCCTAACTGCGGCAGAATATTATTCGTAAAATGCGCCGCTTCGCTATAGCCACGCTTGCGGTAATATTCATAATCGCAGGTAGCATCCGCCCATAAATAGAGCTTTTTGACACCTTTTTTCTGCGCAATCGCTTCCACCTTATGCAACAGCTTGCTGCCAACACCGCTTTTCATGCTCAAAAACAGGCACAGCAGCAAATCCTCCGGATTTGCCAACGCCCTCACCTTTTGTCCGTTATAAGACAAATAGCGCAGATAATCATAAACAAGATCCTGTTCCTCGCACTCAAAATGCTGCAGGCTTTGCTTTAACCAGGATTGGGAATTGTCACGCTCACTCAAGGGCGCCGCCAGCAAAAAGCCCTGCATGCCGTCTTCATCAGTCATTTTTAAAGAAAAGGCCTCACTGCGATAATAATAACGTACCATCGCCTCGTACAGCACATCCTTCAAGCCATCATTAGTCAGCGCCATCTCATCACCCCATGTCAGCTTAGTGAGATGGGAGGCATAGGAAATATCCTGCGGGGTAAAATTTGATAACATTTATGCTTCTCCACTTCAATAATCGAATTACAACACTTGTACAATCAGTTTTTTAGTGTCTTAAACATTCTTTTTAACTCTATTTTAAGCTATCCTCATGAAATATGCAATCAGTGCAGATTTCATGAGGATAAAATATGCAACTACTGCATATTTCATGAGGATAATAGAAAAACAGCTTCATCAAGATTATATAATTGCAGCCATGTACAAAGGTAAAGTAATCTTTTTCTCAACAACACCGGTATTTTGTGCTGTGAGCTTATAACCTCTTTCGATATTATCCATTTTAAGCAGCTCATTTAATGAACGTGTCGAGCCCTTCCTGGCTTTCACTTCTACAGGTACAAGCTTACAATCCCGTTCTAAGATAAATTCAATTTCTAAGGTTGAATCCTCTTTTTTATAGTAATAAAGCTCTTCTCCCCTTTTTGCTAAAATATCGGCAACAAGACTTTCATAAATGCCACCTTTCGCCGGTCCCTCCAACGCATCTGACAACAAAGCAATTTTCAACTGATAACCATACATAGCTACCAAAAGACCTATGTCGCAAAGATAAACTCTAAATTGATTTTCCTTGACATACGCTTTCAATGGGAACCAAGGTGAATTCACATTATAAGCAAAATCAATTAATCCGGCATTATGGAGCCAATCTAAGCTACTGGTAAATTTTCTTGCTGTCGCCTTTTTCTCAACAACAGAATACTGAAATTTATGGTTTTCTTTGCTTAACTGACGCGGGATAGACAGAAAACACTGCTTAGCCTTAATTTTATCCTGATTCAGCGCGTATTTAGCAATATCATCCTGATAATCACGCAAAATTTTTTCCTGTAACAGATGTACCTGGTAAAAATCCTTCGTTGCAATATATGTATCAACTACCTCAGGCAGTCCACCAACTACCATATATTCCTGCAGATACTTGTTTAAAGAATTATGCATAGCTTCCGGAACTCGTTTTACTCCGTCTATATATGGTGCCAGCATCTCCTTGAGATTTACTTCTACACCAAGCGCCCAAAGAAACTCTTCAAAATCAAGAGTCCGCATAATTAGCTGCTGTTCATATCCTACAGGTATAGAAACCTCATTTTTGTAATCTATGCCCAGCAATGAGCCGGAGGCAATACAATCAAAACGTCCATCCTGCGTCCAAAATTTCAAGGAAGTTCTGGCGTTAGGTGCATCCTGAATTTCATCCAAAAACAAAAGCGTTTCACCGGGAATAAATTGGCACCCCGGCATACTAAGTTTAATTTGCTGAACCATGCTATCAACATCAAGATTTCCGGAAAAGACTGCCTGCATATCAGGTCGCTCAATAAAATTTATCTCTATAAAATTTTTATATTCCCGCTTACCAAACTCTCTGACAATATATGTTTTACCACACTGCCTAACACCACGTAATAACACAGCGTCTTTTTTGCCTGTACTGTTTTTCCACGCTAAAAGCTTATCATATATTTTTCTACGTAACATTTTAATTGCTCACTCCCCTCTCTAAATTACTCTCATTCTAGCATATCCTCATGAAATATGCAATCAGTGCAGATTTCATGAGGATAAAATATGCAACT
>ERZ780128.243-NODE-243-length-23981-cov-4.502800_pt1 | contig 23981 bp, 22 predicted proteins | sample MGYA00511170_ERZ780128 | MGnify/ENA primary metagenome ERZ780128 (study PRJEB29588, sample SAMEA1970465) | human gut metagenome | biome: human gut; feature: human-associated habitat; material: faeces | place: Denmark | collected 2008/2010 ...
GAGGCCGTGGGTTGGCCACGTCCGCCGTACCGCACCACCTGCCAGACGATATGCAGGTTAAGGCCTTCGCCTTGGAAAACGGTGTAAGAAAACGCCATTATTTACCCCGTTTCAAAAAATTTGAACAAACGGTGTAAAATTAGGCCGAATTTTACACCGTTTTCCACTCGGCTACGAAAGGGCCAACAGATAGTTCTGTCTTTTCTTGATTTGTAATATTTTCGATAATTGCTACATTTGCTGTAGTAATAGTGAAACTGATAACAATCTAATGAAAATTGCTTATGGTCTAGATCAATGATATGCTTGCGCCGCTCTGATTATTTAGGTTTGGCGTGTTTTCCGTTTATTTATGATAAAAATCTTAGAAACATGCAGTTGAATTACTTATATTGTCTGTTGGCCTTCCTGTTTATGCCGCTTTTCATTAAAGCTCAGGATGTCAAATACTTAAAGTACCAGGGAGAAGTGAACACCTCATTCTCGTTCAGCATTGATGAGGAAACGTGCAATCTTAATCTGGAAGTCATAAATGGCGTACGTTTTTCCCGTTACTTTTTTGCCGGCGCCGGCATAGGTGCGACCGCCAGTTTCTCCGACGAAGCCATCCTCTTTCCTATTTTCGTTGACCTCAAGGGGTATATGCCTGTTTCAAGAAAAATGGATTTGATGGCGGGTGTGGATGTCGGCACAAAACTAGATTACACCTACGACATGACTGGCGGATTCCTGTTCCGTCCTGAGTTTGGCCTCAATTTCCCGCTGAAGCGTAAGGTCGGATTGAAATTGACAGTATTCTACGAACTGTATAATTTCAAGACGACAATTCTTGATGCCGAAGTCAAGTGCAGGTTAAATGAAATCGGCATCAAGTTCGGCGTTTCATTCTAGCATCTTAACATCGTCTCCGTACTATTGTTTTCAGGTCGAATCACACCGGGAGGGGCTCGGCGGATTGCTGGTTTTGGAAACATTGACCATCAATAAGTTATATCAATGTCATCCGCCGAGCCCCCTCATTTTTATCGAGTCGGCAGATTCGATTTTCAGAACCATTTAACTATCAAGGAATTATAAAGTATAAATCCGCCGAGCCCTATCTAGGATGCGGAAACAACAAATACTTTTTTGAAGACTTGTTTATACGTTTGAAAATTTCTATATTGTCAGAAAAATAACTACAAATGAACTATTGTCCTAACTGTGGAAAACCTGTTGAAGGAGAAACTAATTTCTGCCCCCATTGTGGAGCTCCATTGAAACTGGCCAATTACCAAAAGAAGTCACCATCTGAAGCTACCAATGATGATAGGTGGCTTATTGCTTTACTGCTCAGCATTCTTGTTGGGTCTTTGGGGGTTCATCGTTTCTACACGGGTAATGTAATAACTGGGGTGCTGATGTTGGTGACGCTTGGAGGCTGTGGCGTCTGGACTATTATAGACATAGTCATGATTGCAGGTAACACCTATCGTGACGGTGATGGCAATACCTTGAAATAGAAGTGATTATATGAAATTGATACTTGGAATTATAGGTCCATGGGAAATATTGATTTTATTGATCCCTGTCATTATTTTAGTAAGCGTTAGTCTTTCATAAAAATAATAAGAGTATGAGTTTTTGTCCTAAATGCGGTACGCAGATTACTGATGGAACTGCCTTTTGCCCTAATTGCGGATACAGATTGAACGATTCTCAATCTACGTCGACATCTCCATCAAGTTCAGCATCAAATAATGCTTGCAAGACTTGTCCCGATAATTACTTGGTTTATTCTATTCTTACAACGCTGTTCTGCTGTTTGCCTTTTGGCATTGTGGGAATTGTAAAGTCGGCACAAGTTTCGTCTAAGTATCAAAGCGGTGACTATGAGGGGGCCGTACAAGCAAGTAGGGATGCAAAAAAGTGGAGTATGATTGCTTTGATATGTGGTCTCGTTTGGTATCTTTTGTATATGATAGTTGTAATTGTCAGGGTTGTGCTGTGGTAAAAAAACAGTCCTGTTCGTAGCTATAGTTCTGCTGACAGGGCTTTTTATATGGTTATATTCCACCTTTGATCCAGGATCGAGTGGGGCGTTTCCAAAATGCATATTCCTGCAGTTGACTGGTTATCGTTGTCCTGGTTGTGGGTCGCAACGTGTTGTCCACTGTTTGTTGAATGGTGATTTACGAGGTGCGTTTCATTATAATGCCTTTTTGGTCTTGACTATACCTTATGTGTTTTTATTGGCTGTTTCTTCAATGATTAGACAATACAGACCTAAGATTTATAGCACATTGAGTCATCCTGTTGTAATCATAACTGTTTTCTTACTGGTTATTCTTTGGTGGATTTTTAGAAATGTATATGGATTATAATAAAATAATCATGGGAATGGTTATTAATGCTTTGTTGTCCAACTACTCATCCTCCGAAAATACCGGTATCCCGATACGAAATCACCCATTTCCAACATCATGAAACGAATGTCGGAAATGGGTGATTTTCTATGTGTCAGCACAGGGTGCCGCCACTCGGTTATTCAGCGTCTTTAGTGGTGACGATAGCACTGAGCTTCTCGTAGAGAGCATCAGTCTTCTCGAACATATCCTTGCGGAGTGCTGCAAACCACGCCTTTCTCTGCTTAGGCTCAACCTTGGCATTGGCCTTGTCTTTCAACTCATTATAAAGATCGACAGCCTCGCTGATCACTTCTGCGAGTTTCTCGGAACTCTTGTGAGGGTTGAGGGCGATGAAGAGAGAGCAATCATCTACGAAATCACCGACGATGTACTCAACGTCTTTCTTGAAATCTCTTAAATTCATAATATCTTTAAATTAAGTGTTGTCAAATCGACCGTTCCGAAACGCGAGGAAAACCAGTTGTTCCGACGAAACGGTCTCAACTAGGCAAAGTTAGTCAAAATTATTGAATTTTATTTGTCCTGAGGAAAATAGTACGGACTGTCAATGATTTTGGTCGAGGTGTAAGGCTTGCCGTTCGAGTCACACATTCGTCTGGCTCTCAAGAGTCTGGACGCGCCGCTATAGTAATTCGGGGCTGCCGAATCAAGGGAATTGATGCGGACCTCATGCGATGAATGTATAATGCAGCCGTTGCCGATATACATGGCCACATGTGTGACCTTCTCCTTGGACTCGGCCGTTGCCTTCCTGCCGAAGAACAGAAGGTCTCCAGGCTTCAGATAGCCCTCGCTTTTCCCTGGAACGAAACCGTCAAGAGAAACCTCGATGCCTTCCTTGACCTGCTGAGACGCATTCCTGTGCAGAAGGACACCGTTCATGAAAAAGGCCGTTCTGGTCAAACCGCTGCAGTCCAAACCTTTAGCTGAGAAACCTCCCCAGAGATATGGTGTCCCGATGAATCTTTTGGCCATGGCAACAAGGTTGGAAGGAACCGCCTTTCTGCTCTCCGCCCATGACCTGAACTCGGTCACATCATAGTTTCTTACATAGCCCTCTTTTCTGTCCGGCAGGATGACGTGGAGAAAAAACTTCGTCTTCTCAGGCTTTCCGCTTGCATTGACCTTAATCCTCATCAGGTCGCCGGCGACAAGATCGCAGATTCGCGCGCTTCCCTCCTTTGGTGCCGAAAGCACCTCTGACCACAGGGTCGTACATATATATTTTGGAGCCGCAATGTAATTCTGGAGCCCGAGGCTGTCGGTCCGGATGATTCCCATGTCAGTAGCCCAGGCGATGTAAGGCGCAGGCGTCTTGATTTTCAGCCAGTAGCCTGTGCTGTCCAGAATTTCTGCCGGAGTTCCCATAAGCGCTTGAGTCTCAAGTCCTGATTCGTAATCCGGGGCCGTTCTCATGTAATTTGCGGAATACTTCACGATTCCGTATTTCTGTTGTCCGGCCGCACTTCCGGCCAATGCCAATGCTGCCAGAACCGTTAGAAAAAGCTGTTTCATGGTGATTTATGATTATCTTTGCTAAGATACATACTTTTTGATAGATTTGTACCTCGCAGACCCCACTATTTCGGGTCCGGAAACATGAAATTCCAAGTGGATTGTCTTATGAACGAAAACACTTCCGCATTGTCCGGTTTCCCGGACGGAAAAAGATATAATACATTTGTCGGCTATTACAAACGCCTGTACGGCGAAAGACTCCAGAAACTCGTGATAGACGCCGGATTCACATGCCCGAACCGGGACGGAACTGTCGGCTACGGAGGCTGCTCATTTTGCGACAATGCCGCCTTCCATCCATCGTACAGCACCGTCGGAAAGTCATTGTCAATGCAAATAGACGAGGGTATCGAGTTTCATCGTGTGCGGTACCGCAACACGAAACATTATTTGGCCTATTTCCAGTCATATTCAAATACTTACGCCCCGCTTGCAAGGCTTAGGGAACTGTATCTGGAAGCATTGGCGCATCCCCAGATTGTCGGGATCGTCATAGGGACCAGACCTGATTGCATTGATGAAGAAAAACTGGATTTTCTGGCCGATCTGCGCGACGGGCGCGTCATTGGCGGTTGGCATCGCGATGGCTTCGGGGCGCCTCTCGTGAAGGTGGAATATGGCATTGAATCGTGCTATGACAAGACATTGGAGCGAGTCGGGAGAGGACATGATGTCGCGACTGCGGAGCGCGCTGTCCGTCTGACGGCGGAAAGAGGGCTGGAGCCGGGAGCTCATTTTATCCTCGGCCTCCCGGGGGAGACAAGGTCAATGCTGACTGACCAGTGTTCATTTATTTCATCTCTGCCGCTTCATTCCGTCAAATTCCATCAACTGCAGATAGTTAAAGGGACCCGCATAGAAAAGGAATATGCTGCAGTGCCGCAGGATTTCCTTCGTATGGAACTGCCGGAATATCTGGACTTCGTGATAGATATATTGGAACGTCTGCGCCCGGATCTATATATAGAAAGGGTAGCAGGAGAGGTTCCGCCGAGATTTGTCAATGAAACTCAGTGGGGTCTTGTCCGGAATTTCCAGATACTGCATATGCTGGATGACCGACTGGCGGAGAGGGATACCTGGCAGGGACGGCTTGCGGTTTCTAACGATTTCTAAGCAGAATTGGTGCGAAATTGAAAAATATTTCACTTCTATCCCGAAATATTCTTATATTTGCCAAAATATACATAGTTCACAATGCAGTTCGTTAATTCAGAAATTCCTGAAGGTCTTACCTTCGATGATGTTTTACTTGTACCTGCACGCTCTGAAGTTCTACCAAGAGCGGTAGATGTCTCCACTAAGTTCACTAGAGATATTACTCTCTGTACTCCTATCGTGTCTTCTGCTATGGATACCGTCACTGAGGCTGACCTTGCAATCGCAATGGCTCGCGCAGGTGGTATCGGTGTCATCCACAAAAACATGACAATTGAGCAGCAGTGCGAACAAGTCCGTCGCGTAAAGAGAGCTGAGAACGGGATGATTTATGATCCTGTCACCATCAGCCCTGAAGCTACAGTGGGCGATGCACTGGCTCTTATGGCGAAACATCACATCGGTGGCATTCCGGTTGTCGATTTGAATGGAAAACTCATAGGAATCGTCACTAACCGTGACCTCCGTTTTCAGGACAACAAGAAGAAGCCTGTGTTCGAGGTGATGACCAAGGAAAATCTGGTTACGGCCAAGAAGGGAATCAGTCTGCAGGACGCTACTGGAATCCTCAGACAGAGCAAGGTAGAGAAACTTCCTGTAGTGGATGATGACTTCAAACTCGTCGGCCTTATTACATATAAGGACCTCATGAAGATCAAGGACAATCCTATCGCATCTAAGGACTCTAAGGGAAGACTTCTCGTTGCAGCTGCAGTAGGTGTGAAATCCGATACACTTGACAGAATCGAAATGCTGGTAAGCGCAGGAGCTGATGCTGTTGTCATTGACACTGCTCATGGTCATTCAGTGGGCGTCCTCGACGTCATTGCGAAGGCTTGCGCGGCATTCAAGAACAGGGATATCCAGATTGTTGCGGGTAACGTCGCTACTGGTGAGGGTGCCAAGGCTCTTGCAGATGCTGGTGTAAGTGCAGTCAAGGTCGGTATCGGCCCTGGTTCCATCTGTACTACACGAATCATTGCCGGTGTCGGTATGCCTCAGTTGACAGCTGTAATGCTTGCATCCAAGGCTCTTGAGGGAACAGGAGTTCCTGTAATTGCTGACGGCGGTATCCGTTACTCAGGTGACATTACCAAGGCTCTTGCTGCCGGTGCAAGTACTGTCATGGCAGGTTCGCTCTTTGCCGGAACAGAGGAGTCACCTGGTGAAACCATCATTCTTAACGGAAGAAAATTCAAGTCTTATCGTGGAATGGGTTCGCTTGAGGCAATGGAGCATGGCTCTAAAGACAGGTATTTCCAGGATATGGAAGAGGATATCAAGAAGCTTGTTCCGGAAGGAATTGTCGCTCAGGTACCTTTCAAGGGAACTGTCAGCGAGGTCGTATATCAGTTGGTCGGCGGTCTCCGTGCAGGTATGGGCTATGTGGGAGCAAAGGACATCGAGTCGCTTCGCGCTGCCCAGTTCGTGAGAATTACCAATGCCGGATTCCTTGAGAGCCATCCGCACGATGTGACTATCACCAAGGAATCACCAAACTATTCCAGATAATAAGTTGAGTTCAAGAAAAACTAAACATATTCTGGCATTATGCCTTATCGTAATCGTCTTGCCGACAATTTTTTCGTGCAAGACGATTACGTCGTTTGTCCATGACGGCAAAGTCGTGGCAAAAGTCGGTAGTCACAAATTGTATGATACCGAGCTGAACGCGTACATTCCTGACTCCGCATCTCCGGAGGACAGTGTGAAACTCGCTCTGCAGTACATCAATTCCTGGGCTACAGACATGATGTTCAATGATCTCGCCGACAAGGAACTTTCCAAGAGCGAGAAGAATGTCGATAAGGAACTGGAGGCTTACAGGCAGTCTCTGCTCAAATTCCGTTATGAGCAGAAATTCATCAACCAGCGTCTGGATACTGCTGTAACTGAGTCACAGATAGAGAATTACTATGAATCCCATATCGAGAACTTCAAGTTGCAGCTGCCGATAGCCAAGGCCCAGTTTCTGTATATCTCTTCTGATTCCCCGAATCTCGGAATCATCATGAAGAAAATGACATCATCCAAGCCGGAGGACAGGATTGAGGCCGACAGCATGGCCGTGTCTTCAGCATTGAGATACACCTCTTTCGGCGGAAAATGGATTGACCTTGTCAAGCTTTCCCGAGAGTTCGGGGTGGATTACGGCACGGTGCTGTCGTCAATGAAAGACGGTGTGGTGGAAATTCCTGACGGGAACGGCAATGTCAATATCGCCTACATCAGCAGTATGATGAAGGCGGGAACTACCGGCCCGGTCGAGTACTATAGGGAAATGATTAAAGATATTATTCTGAGTACCAGAAAACAGGCGCTTCTTTCCAGTTTGGAACGAGACTTGTTAGAAAATGCGCGCAGTCAGGAAAATTTCGTTGTATATTAAGGGAGTATGAAAAATATATTTAAGCTGGCGGCAGTTGCTGCCACACTGATGCTGCCGATTTCAGGTTTTGCACAGAAATATGGCAATGGCCTCATTGACAAGACAATAGCAGTCGTCGGAAATGAGATGATTTCATTGTCTGAATTGGAACAGGAGATTCTCTATATGCGGATGCAGGGAATGTATTCGGATAAGAATATGCGTTGTGAACAGCTGGAGAAAATGCTTGAGAACAAGCTGTTCCTCATGCAGGCCAGAGTCGATTCATTGTCAGTGAACCAGGAAATGGTCGCAAGTACACTGTCTCAGCGTATTGATGCCATGCGTACCCAGCTTGGAGGTGATGATAATGTCGAGAAGACCTACGGCAAGCCTCTCTATAAACTCCGTCAGGAGTGGAAACAGCAGATGGAGGACATGTCGCTTACCCAGCAGATGCAGCAGCAGATTTCTTCTCAGGTTCCGGAACTCACTCCGCATGATGTGAAGGAATATCTTGCCGAGACTGACCCTGCTGACCTTCCGATGGTTCCTATCAAGTACCAGCTCAGCCAGATTTGCATCTATCCTGACAGGGAGGCTGCGAATCTTGCCGTGAAGGAGAAACTTCTCGGCATCCGTGAGCGTATCATGAACGGAGAGAAATTCTCGACATTGGCACGTATCTATTCGGAGGATCCGGGCAGCGCGAGAAAGGGTGGAGAACTTGGTCTTGCTTCCAAGTCCATTTTCTGGCCGGCGTTCTCAGATGCGGCAATGTCATTGAAACCGGGCGTCATTTCGCAGATTGTGGAGACTCCGGACGGATTCCATATCATTGAAGTTCTCGAGAAGAAGGGCGATATGTTCAATGCGCGCCATATTCTCATCAAGCCTTCTTACACTGACGAGGACAGACAGAAGGCATTCAAGACATTGGATTCTTTGAAGACTGAAATCCAGAACAATGCCGTGACCTTCCAGATGGCCGCGCGTTTCTATTCCCAGGATGCCCAGACCAAGACTAACGGAGGACAGATGGCAGACCCTTACACCGGTTCGTCTTATTTCGAAATAGACCAGCTCAAGCCTGAGGATTATGCCGCCATCAAGGATTTGAAGGAGGGTGAGATTTCCGAGCCTGTGCAATCTACTGACAATGAGGGACGTAACGGAAATACCGTCTATAAGATAATCAAGGTTGACAAGATTATTCCTGCGCATACCGCATCTTTCGACAATGATTACAGTGAACTTCTCGAGGACGCCCGCAGCAAGAAGCAGGAGGCTGCCATTGACCAGTTCATCAATGGAAAGATAAAGACGACTTACATTATCATTGACCCTCTTTTCAAGAATTGCGATTTTTCTCGCGAAGGCTGGAACAAGATTGCGCGAGAGGGCGAATCCGGTAAATAATCATGAATTTCCGCAGAAGTCTCATAACAGTATTGATATTTCTGTCAGCTATATTCCGCCTGTCTGCCCAGGAAAAAGGCAGTCAGGTGGATTCTCTTGTACGTCTGCTCAGTGCCCAGTCCATGGAACTCATCGAAAAGAACGGCCTGAATTACCGTAAGGTGACCGGACCTGCCAGGTTCCTGCACAATGACACGTATCTGATTTGCGATACGGCTTTGTGGAATGTTTCTTCGAATGAGATATATGCCATCAAGAATGTCAAGATTCTTCAGGACCAGACTGTTCTGACAGGTGACAAACTCACTTACTATGTCGATCGCGACCTTGCCGAATTCAGGGGGTCGCTGGTGCAGTTGGAGGACAAGGACAGAAATGTCCTGCGAACTGAATATCTGGATTATAACACGAGGGACAGTGTTGCCGTCTTCTTCAACGGCGGTTCGATGAGGGATAAGGATGGCCAGATAGTAGAAAGCCGTACAGGTACTTACGACTCCAAACTGAAGACTTTCACTTTTACCGATGATGTGAATATGTTCACTGATTCTATTTTCGTGAAGTCATCGTCCATCATCTACGACGCGAATCGTAATATGGCCACATTCGGCTATAATACAGATACTTGGAGCGAAGACAACATGCTTTCTGCAAATGCCGGCTGGTATGACAGGAACAGGGAAATTTTCTTGTTCAGGAAGAATGTACATGGCATGAGCGATACCCAGGAAGGGTGGTCTGATTCGCTGTTCTATTACAGGGCCAGCGGGAATATCGAGATGCTCGGCAATGCCCAGGTGATCGACACGACGCGTGACGTGTCAGCATTGGCCGGCAAGATTTATTACACCGACACGCTGTCTCAGATAGTCCTGTCCAGAAAACCTGCTGTCATTGGCATTGTCAAGGAAGAAAATGCCGCGCCGGACACGGTTTATTTCGGGGCGGATACCCTCATTGCCAGGACACGGATGATGTTCGAGATCGAGGACGGCCTGAAGAAGGCGGCCGAGTCGCGTCTCAAGGATCTTTCTGTCGATGCGGTCCAGAATTACCGTCAGAAGGCTGCGAAGGAGGCTGCCGAAGCTGCGGCAAAGGCCGCGGAGGAAGATCCGAACAGACCGAGACCGCAGCAGAAGAACCAAGGAAAGGGTAAGGTCAATGACAATGCGACTGCAAAGCCGGCAGGCTCTTCCGACAAGGCCAAGCAGGCCGATGCCGCTAAGGAATCTGAACAGCCTAAGCAGGCTGAAGAAGTTGCTGCACAGAAAGATACGCTTGCGGTAGAGGCCCCGGCGGCTGCGGACAGCCTTGGAAGTGCTCCGGCAGATTCTACGGCATTGACTTCAGAGTCATTGAAAGAACTCGCGGATTCTGTCGGTGTCCAGGCGGACAGCCTTGCGGCCCCTAAGGATTCCACTAAGCTGAATTTCATCACTGCAATCAGAAATGTGAAGATGTATAAGTCTGATATTCAGTTCGCTTGCGATTCTCTGGAGTATAATGACCTGGATTCTCTAGTGCGGATGTATCAGAAACCTGTTGTCTGGAATGAGACCAACAGACAGTATTCTTCGGATAGTCTTTATGCCGTTATCAAGGGCAGTTCCCTTCAAAAGGCCAGTCTGATGTCCAATGCGTTTATCGTGGTGCAGGAGGATTCGCTGTGTTTCGACCAGATTCGTGCGACCGAGATGTTGGCTTACTTTGATGAGAAGGGCGGCCTGACCCGCTTCGATGCGCTTGGTGAGGCCAATGCCATTTTCTACATTCCTGAAGATAGTGTCTATGCGACGGTCAACAAGAGTGCTGCGAAGATGCTTTATGCCCAGTTCAAGGATGGAGACTTGGACAAGGTCTATTATTTCGAGTCTGCCAAGAATGATGCCTATCCTGTCGCTCAGATGTCTAAGGATGACCGTGTCCTCAAGGGTTTCAACTGGGATCCCGAGAGGCGTCCCGCAGGTCGTGAAAGCATAACACCGCTTTCATTAAGGGCTTCAGAAAGAGATTATTACGCGTCACGTCCGAGAACGACGTTCACTTATACCGACAAATATTATCCGGGTTATATTCCGGGCGTCATGAAGGAAATCGAGCGGGGAAGGCTTGCCAAGTCAGAGGCGAAGGCTCGCAGAAGTGCTGCCGCCCAGGCAAAGTCCGCGCAGGATTCATTGACAGTCGCCCGCGATTCTGCCTCTGTCTATTCATTGTCAATGTCACCGGCGGATTCCTCTTCAGCAGTTCCTGCTCTCGCGGACTCCACAAAGGCCGGGGCCGATTTATTGTCAATGTCACCCGATTCGTCTATTGTCAATGCTGCCGTGACGGATCCCGCCGCCCTTAAGAAGGCTCAGCGTGATTCTCTTCGAGCAGCCAAGATAGCAGCCCGTGAGGCCAAGTGGGCCCGCCTGGATAGTCTGGATGCAGCAAAAGCCAAGGCGGCCGCGGATAAGAAAGCTGCCAAACTTCGTGCGAAGAAACTCAAGGAAATTCTCGCTGCCGAAGCCCGTGAACGGAAAGAAAATGCCCGTCTGGATAAGTATAAGGCTTCTTTTGCCAAGCGGAAAGAGCGCGAAGACAAGCGCAAGGCCCGACTTTCGGAAAAGAAAGCCCTTTCTGACAAAAAGAAAGATAATTCCAAGAAGGAGAAGGATCCTCTCAATGTCCCTTTGCGGGCGACTGACCTTAAGTCTTCTCTCGATGACGTAGCAGTAGATAATTCCATGTCCGAAAAGGTCCCTCCTATAGAGGAAACCGATAACATTGAATAAAATTCAATCCTTAGCAGCCGTTTCCATGGGGGTTGTTAAGGATTGATTATTTTGTGCCATATGTAACGTCCTCCCCATCGTTCAGACACCGCGCCTGCCCTGCCCTTGTCTCATATCCGGCGACTGGGCTGCTCAATGCTGCCCCGATGAGGTCAATGTTGAGTGCTGTTTCTATGCGTGCTATTGTTTCCAAAGTCATATTTGAACTGCCTTTGAGCAGGTTTGAAACATATTGTTGGCTGCATCCCATCCGCTCTGCCAGTACGGACTGGGTGACACCTTGCCTATCCATAGCCTGCATAGTTTTCATCGTAATGAATCTGGCATACTTCAGCCATTTCTCATTCTCTCTCCTCCATTCTGCCGATTCCCTCCATTTTGAAGGTGTTGCAGATTGGTGATTGTTCAAAAATTCAGTTGCCTTGCTCATGGGTTGTTGTTTCTACTAAGGTATGAACAATATTTATATTGTACAATGTTTGTGTTGTTTTTTCATCTATGCTGTATTCGTCTGATTTGTCCGGAATATGACAATAAAATTAAGGTTTGAGCTATCATTAGATACAATTACTGATAGTTTGTGTAAATTTGCAAAAAAGAGATGCATGAAAGCATTACAATATATTAAAGAATGGCTCATACAGACAGCATCGACGTTTCTTCTGTATCTTCTACTATGGTTTCTGGTTCTTCGGGACAAGTTCGACTGGAGTCCTCTTGAGTTATTCAAGAATTTCATGTACTGCGGTGTGTTCATATTAACCAGCATGGCCGTGGAATCTGTGATGCTGAATAGGAGGTTTCCGCACAGATTGACCCCTTTCAAGTTGGCGCTTAACGGTGTCTTGACATTTGGACTTAATCTGATGCTGGCCCTGCTGCATGAGACTTTCTTGGCTAATCTTTTATGGGAGGAGCCGTCAGAAGACGAATCCCTGTGCAGCATGTATATATTTTGCATAGTTGCGAGCATGGTATCCCAATTCCATAATATCCGCTACTATACCCAAATGATACTTAATCAGCAAGAAGATAATATGAAATTAACCAAGGCAATGCTGAAGTCTCAACTGGATCCACATTTCGTTTTAAACAGCCTCAATATATTGACCGGGCTGATTGAAGAGGATTCTGACAGAGCCAAGCGGTTCACAGTGTCGATTTCAAAGATATACCGGTATATAATCGGCAGCATTGAGAAAGACCTTGTCTCTATTTCGGAGGCGATGGCATTTGCAAAGGAGTATGTGTCAGTCATGCAGACCCGCTTCCCATCAAGCATAGACTTCTGTGACAACTGTCTTGAATGTCGCGGCAATGAGAAAATTCTAACTATGAGCATGCAACTGTTGATAGAGAATGCAATCAAGCATAACAGCCCGTCACCGGAGCACCCGCTACAGCTCAGGATTTTCAGGCGAGGAGACTGGCTTGTGGTAAGCAACAGCATGCTCGACAATAATCAAGACCAAGTGTCCGGCGTTTCATGTAAAGGTGTAGGACTTAAGAACCTGATAAGGAGATATTCCATAGAGTGCAGCAAGGCGCCGGTGATAAGAATAACCGAAGAGGGTGATAGACGATATTTCGAAGTGAACCTTCCTATAATTCAATCATTATGAGAGCACTGATAATTGAAGACGAAGAGATAAGTTTCAGGATGTTAAGACGGATGCTTCAGGAACTCCGGCCGGACATGGAGATAGATGGGCCTCTGACTACCGTATCTGAAGTCATATCGAGGCTGTCGGAATATTCCGGATATGACCTGATATTTTCGGATATAAAACTGCGGGGCCAAGAGGTATTCGACGCATTTCAGGTAGTGATGCCCGAATGTATGGTCATATTCACTACCGCTTATGACGAGTATGCGCTCAAGGCGTTCAAGAATAATGGCATTGACTACCTTCTCAAGCCTATCGAAAAAGAAAATCTTTCAGCGGCGCTTAAGAAAATGGAGAGCATTGCTGGGCAGACTATTTCAAGCAAGCGTAAAATTGGCGATGTTATCGGCGAACTCCGGTCTTACAGGGAACGCATATTGATCTGGAAAGGTGAGGAACTGATACCTGTCAATGTGAAGGATATTCGGTATTTTTATTTTGACCAACGCCATGTATATGTCAAGTTGGTGGATGGAGATAACATTGTTGTACAGTTCACGATGAACGAGTTGGAGAGCGAACTGGACCCGAAGATGTTTTTCCGGCTAAACAGACAGTACATCGCAAACATCGATTCCATAGCACGCATAAGCATGCTTTTTAACTCTCGCCTTCTGGTTCGACTCAAGGGATGTGACTTGCCTTTGACACTGAGCAGGGGGAAATCTGCTGAACTGCGGGATTGGCTGGACAAATGATGATATTAGAGAGAACCTCCCATGACAATGGTTGACTTTTTATTGATATACTTGACACCATCTCAGAACTGGTTTGATATATGTGCGGCTTCGTTTCTACCGCCGTTTGCACATTAATGCAATTATAATGATAAAGGTTATCCGTTTGGAAATGTTTTCCCTAATACGGATAACCTTTATCTAAAGACCCACTGAAAATTACTTATTATTTATTTGAGTTCTTCATAAAAAGCATCAGCAGTGTCCCTTTATGAGGATTGAAATCGGAGTCATATATCGTGCAATATACATATATCTTCATCTGCCCGTAAACGCCGAACTCTTTTATATTTGCATTATCAATGCCACGAGCGCCAATGTTATTCTCAGGAGGCACTCCGCTAAGATTGACAAAAACGAGTGGGGAGTCTTCGTAATCCCCGTTCAATTCGCCGATAAGCGAAGATTCCATATATCCACAACCCGAGTCCTTTATGCAGTTTCCGTCAAGTCTTACATCGTGGTAAGGTATATAAAAATCAGCAACAATCTGATTCCTGTTCAATGGCCTTCTATAAACTGTGGCTGTTGAAAGATCTTCTGAATAGCCATCAAGATACCTGAATTCATCAAGAAAATTTTCGCTTTCTTCTCCATCTCCATCAAGGTCCACATGTTCTACAGAAAAAAATCGCATTTGGCTTAAGCAATATGTACCGCAGACATCATAGCCTTTTTTCTCAGGTTGTTCTTTTGCACAGGATGTCAAGCATAAAACTAATAAACTCGACAATATGTATATAATTCTCATTCCCCTTATATGTTATTTACCGAATATCCATAGGAAGAAGAGTGATAGTTATATCCCCTTTGTGAATACTTCTTACAGTATAACCGGATACATTGTTACCATTGATTGTAGCAGTGGCCGGTTCCTCAAGAATTTTATTAATATAGTCAAGACTCACACCTCCCATCTTATCGCTCTCTTTTGTGGTCGTATAGGTTAAGGTAATATCTTTTGTGGTTTTAGATGAATTTCCACCACTGACACCAAACCCCAACTTAATACCTTTCTTTTTTCCAGACTCCCCTCCAGACACATCTCCATTTCCACTGAAATTATTTGCATATTCATAGGTAACTTTTTGAGTGTATGAATATGATCCAGATTTATCTAACTCCGAAACAATAATATGAATATTGTCGGACTCTTTTGAGATATCCCATTCTGGAAGAAATTCAATCCCCTCTGGATATATCCATTTAGAAACAAGGTCTTCCGATTTGAAATAATAAATATAGTGTCCTCTCTCTAATGCTGTCTGATGTTTATATTTGCGTTGAACTTGGCTTAGATCAAAGACATCTTTTGCAAATACTGAAAATATTCGTGTTTCGGAAAGATAACTGCTGTCTTCTTTTGTACCGAGAAATATATCGAACTGAAACGAAAAGCTACCTTCAGTCCATATCATTTTATACAAAGCCTCTGCATCCAAGGAGTTCTTTCTTCCAATTACATCTACCGTCTCGTGTAAAGTAGGGTCTTCCGGTTGTTCTGAAATTAAATTAAATGATGCTGGAGAAAATTTAAATCGATAGATACGCTCTCTTATATAATTCCGCAAGACTCCATGTGTGGTATTACTCTTGCTCATTCCATAATATACATAATCTCTCTGACAAGCATCTTCTGGTGCGTTATCAGCGAACTCTTCATATGCATTTTTAAGGAGCGGATCAATATCGCTTCCAGGGACGAAGTCTGAACAACCTTCTACAGGTAGAGGTACAGGGTCATAGTGCCACTTTCTGTTAGCCTTAGTTTGAACGTTATTGGTATTGTCGAATTCCTCATGTGTGAATTCGTATGTCGCCTCAGAAGATTTGGTTTTTGTATTAGCGACCTTAAGACGTCCATTATTTTTTACAATTAAAACGGGGTAAGATGGGAAACCATCTGTTCTCAAAGTGTCATAGACAGATCCATTGTAATAAATAACATGTTTGTCGCCATCATTTTTCTTGCTGACAGTCACAAAATCATCGTTTGTGTCCCACGAATCTGCAGAATAGCCGTTTATCCAGCTCCAATCTGGCACAAAGATATTCAGTAGTGGGCAATTTGCTTCAATTTGTTCCAATTTGTCTTCCGAGGTGTATTTTAACAAAGCCTCCCTGAAAGATATTCCGGATGAAAGTCTCTTGTTTTTTACGAAAGGGTAGAAAACATCATAGTCTTTGTCGAACTGTTTAAGAGACTCCATTTTGATGAAATCACGCAAATCCTTGTCTTTGGCAACTGCCTTTGAAAGAATGACCGTAAAATCATCTAGAGACGATGATTCTGTTTCGGCAGCCAGTTCTGAATTTGAATGTGTCTTTATAGGTGCTTCCTTTTCGCAGGAAATTGTGGTTAGGCAGATTAGTGCTATAGCCGTTGTTTGAATAATTGTTTTTAACATATATAAATTTTGTTTAACGGATGCGAAGGTATATAGACCGCCACTCATTAACAAAAGGAATTTACTGAATGGGACAAATTGTGTATCGAACCGTACATAATAATGATTGAAGGAACAGAATGATGGATTTGTAAGAGTAAAAAATAACTTGAACTATTTTGGACAGGCATTCTGCCCACTGAAAGTTCTTACAACTGGAAAGAATTTGCGATGTGATATAAAGCCGCAGGAAAACTCTTGCTATATCAATTGATGGTATTTTGGCTACTTAAGATCTTTATAACAGCCAAAACTGGGTGCTTTGACCTACTTTTGGCTTTTTTAAATTTTTAATTTGGCCAAAGTCAATACTTTTTCTATCTATATGATTGGGGATGAGGCGATTATGATATTGTGGCAATTGGGGAAGTTTCTCTGCTAGAAATTATCCTTATTGAACATAAAATAGCGATGGCGACCTCAAAGCCGCAGTAAAGGCCGTCCGCGAGGCAGAGTAAAATACAGCACTAAAGTATGGAAACCAGCAGCATATCCGGTATTATTCCTGACGATACCCCTTTAGTCTCCAGTTCATTTACAGACCGGGAAATTATTGCTGAGCACGGGATGTATGTCCTCGTGAAGGCCAAGCGTTTGGGCAAATGGTTCAAGCTCAAAGCGCTTTCCTCCCAGTATGCACGTGATTACCTTCACCAGGAACTTCTCAAGAAGGAATTTGAACTTGGATTCCAGTTGGAGCACTCCAACATTGTCCAGACTTATGACTTCATACGTGATCCTGAACTAGGTGATTGCATTGTTCAGGAATATATACAAGGAACTCGGCTTGATGACTGGCTTCTGACAGCATCGGAAAAGGCCAGCCGCAGGGCTGTGGATCAGATACTCGATGCGATGGCGTATTTCCATGGGCAAGGAGTGGTACATCGGGATCTCAAACCGTCGAATATCCTGATTACGGACAATGGTGCTGATGTGCGGGCTGATGTATTCCCGAATCCGTTCCCATATCGCGCCGCTCAGAAAATCGAAATCTGCCGGTGTGTGCATAACTCGTTCTACCGATGCTTCAATCTTCTTTTTCAGTTCAATGATTTCTGCAAATCTATTGTTCATAGTGTCGTCTCCAAATTGGTCCGATGTAAAAATATCCCCATTCTCCCATATTTCCAAATCAAGGACTGACAAGGACTAAAAAATGCTTTCAGGAAAAAGGACTAATTTGGAACTCTGCAACAGCATTGCAGAGAAATCAATTGACCCAGGACAATGCTGGCTGAAATTCATTGATACATTGATTGGATTGTTGAAACTATTTTATATATTTGTGGCATCTCCCTCACCACTGGGAGTGCAAATAAAGACATAGAGCGTTTCAACGTTTCCGCCTTCTTATCAAACTTAGACACTTTGATTTATGTTGACGAACTACAGTAACGTTTATGTACTTTTACACTAAAACTGATAAAATGATGAATGACCGACCTGAAGGTTTGGCAGAAGCCATAGAAACTGCCATATTATTTCTTTCTAAGAAATCTTCTTGGAAGTGGGTTTTGGAGACAGAGGATGTTCCCAATACGATTGAATCGTTGACGAAAAAACTTAAAGACTCGTTACCGGAAATGTCAGTGTCCATTTTGGATATAAGTAAGTATATTGATCCAACATCAATCCGCTCCGCATTGAATAACGCTGCACTCGGCAATGGAAATCGTTTGCTGATAATCAAGGGTTTGGAAGACATGAAAGAAACGGATCTCAACATCGGGCTTGGTGATTTCTTGAATAGTCTTGGGGATGACTACAATCCGAATTTTACATACACATATGAGAAAGAAGGATTAAGTATAGTGATTATCCTACGAAGAGGCACTCAAAATCATTTCATCCGCTATTATCTTACTCAAAAAGGCAAATGTGGTTTGCTGCACTAAAGCTGCAAAGAACAAGAGTCAGTCAGCTAATATAATTACTGATTTTTATTAAGGCTATTTGCGTTTTTCGAACGATAGGAAAGAGGAGGCAGTGAGAAAAACAATTTGCGTGCCACCACTTCGTATATAATGTCTGTCTGAATTTTATTGCGGATTCTAGGGTGATGTTGTGTCGGTTTTGCGTGGCAAAATGTAGTTATTCGGCTGTCTGATCAGTACCATAGTTTCGATATTTGCGGTCGTGCTCGTTATCTGGTGCATTTTCTCCGAGTTGTTCTAACGTCCGCTGATGTTCTGTGTGTGAAAATCTCTGAATAACCTGACTTTCTGATTATAGTGCAACCTATTGATTATTAGTACGTTCTTTTCGAAATGGGTAAGCGTAGGTCGTTCGGAATTGTGGCGAGAGACATTAGTTGAGATTTAGAATTATAGCTTTTGAAAAAGTCTGAGATATCATACTTTTTCTTGCAATTCCTAGAAATAATGTATATTTTTGCGTTAAAAGTATGATTTATTGGACTTATGGAACTTGGCGATGTGATAAAAAGTCGTAGGAAAACTCTTGCTATATCACAGTTGGACCTCGCTGAAATGGCTGGAGTAGGCTTGGCGACCGTCAAAGATATTGAGCGGAAGAAGGGAAATCCTTCGATGTCGACGGTATTGAAAATATTGGAGGTCTTAGGAATGGAAATCGTCTTTCGGGTTCGTCAGACAGTCTGATTATTTAGAATGAGAATATGAGACGGTTAGACGTATATGTAAATGACAGAAAAGCCGGGATGCTGACAGAGAAGTATCCCGGTGGCGGGTATTGTTTCCAATATGAGACTGACTATTTTTTGTCTGATGCTCCTTCAATATCTGTTACATTGTCAAAAAGAAATAAAATCTACGAGTCTGCTCTTTTGTTTCCTTTCTTCGCGAATATGCTTCCTGAAGGAGCAAATCGCAAGGTAATATGTAGAACTAAAAGAATTGACGACAATGATTTGTTCGGCATTCTTATCGCTATGGCAGGAAGCGATTTCATAGGAGGAGTCAGTTTAAAAAACAAGGATAAATGATTGATATTCAATGCTGCCCTTCATGTCTTGATGAAGGATATACCACATATTGTCCGAATGCAATCAAGTCATTGTTCGATGGTGTCAAGGTAAGTCCATATCTGGATTTTGAACTTGAGAATGTCCGAAATAGGCAAACAATTATTGATGCCATGCATCGGATTTCCGTGTCTGGAGTTCAGGAAAAATTTCCTGCCATCATTGACTCCGGGCATATCAGGATTGCGGAAGATAATGAGCAATCTACATATATTCTGAAACCGGCCCCTTGGGATGAAACATTGCGCGAGCGAAAACAAATTCCTGCTAATGAGCATCTTACAATGCAAATAGCTTTCCGTGTTTATGGTATAGATACTGCGGCCAACGGATTGTGCTTTACCAAGAAAGGTCAGATGGTCTATATAACCAAAAGATTCGATGTGCTTCCCAATGGCACCAAATTGCTGATGGAAGATTTTGCTTCGGTAATCGGAAAAAATGAGGGGGAAGCGGGAAAAGAATTCAAATACTGTGGTTGCTATGAGGATATTGCAGTTGCAATCAGAAAAAATGTTTCTGCGTGGATGGTTGATATGGAGAAATTCTTCGAGCTTATTTTGTTTAACTACATATACGCAAATGGGGATGACCATTTTAAGAATTTTTCCTTGGTGCTGAGAGGGACTGACTATCGTCTTGCGCCAGCGTATGACTTGCTGAATACCAGTTTGCATGTAAGTGGCGATGACTTTGGTCTTGATGGCGGTCTTTCACCGAATATCTTTAAAAGTGACGTGTATGATCAGTCAGGACATCCATGCCGCATTGACTTTGTGCGCTTCGGAGAACTGATTGGGCTACGGATGCCTCGTATCAACCGGATTCTTGACAAATATATGCGGCTGCCTGAATTAGCCGTTACACTTATAGGAAACAGTTTTCTGAACGATAAGATGAAACGTCTTTACTTGAGAACTGTAAATGAGCGAATTGCAAGATTTATTCGTGTTTCTGATTAGCGGGCCGTTCCGGATGATCATGTTTAAAAAGTGAGCCAGAAATTGCCCTCATTAAACATAAAATAGCGATGGCGGCCTCCACGTGAAGGCCGCCATCGCTATAAATGCTTGATAATGTGTCCTGTAGGTTATTCCGCGTAAAGCTTGATGATGTTCAGCACTACCTCGGAGGCCTTCTCAATGTTCTCGAGAGGGGCGAACTCCATCTTGCCGTGGAAGTTCATGCCGCCGGCGAAAATATTCGGACATGGGAGGCCTTTGAATGAAAGATTTGCTCCGTCGGTACCGCCACGTATTGGTTGGATCTTCGGTTTGACGCCCGCCATTTCCATAGCCTTGACAGCAGTCTCAACAATGAAATAATATGGCTCCACCTGCTCGCGCATATTGTAGTACTGGTCCTTAACTTCCAGAGTAGCGGTACCTTCACCATACTTGACATTGATAAACTTCACGCACTGCTCGATGAGTTCCTTCTTCTCCTCGAACTTCTTGCGGTCGTGGTCGCGGATGATGTAGCCGAACTCCGCCTCTTCCACTGTACCTTTGAAACTGATGATGTGGAAGAATCCGTCATAGCCCTCTGTAAGTTCAGGTCTCTGGCCGATAGGAAGCAAGTCGTTGAACTCCATGCCGATAAGGATGGCATTCTTCATCTTGTCCTTCGCGTAGCCCGGGTGGACATTGCGTCCTTGGATATGAATCTTGGCGGAAGCGGCATTGAAATTCTCGAACTCGAGCTCGCCTATTTCGCCGCCATCCATAGTATAGGCGTAATCCGCTCCGAACCTCTTGACATCGAACTTCACGACACCACGTCCGATTTCCTCATCCGGAGTAAAGCCGATTTTGATGTCACCATGCTTGAACTCAGGATGCTCTACCATGTACTGCACAGCATTCATAATTTCCGCAACACCAGCCTTGTCATCAGCGCCGAGAAGAGTTGTTCCGTCAGTGGTGATGATGGTCTCACCCTTGTGAGCAAGCAATTCCGGGAACTCTGATGGCTTCAGATATAGACCGGGGACGCCTTTCAAGGCAATATCAGAACCATCATAATTTTCAATGATCTGCGGCTTGACATTCGCACCTGAAGCATCAGGAGAAGTATCCACGTGCGCGATAAAGCCGATAGCAGGAACCTTCTTGTCAATGTTGGAAGGCAAAGTTCCCATCACATATCCGTACTCATCGAGAGTGGCCTCTACTCCCATGTCGTTCAGCTCCTTGCAGAGCAATTTCAATAAATCCAGTTCCTTGGCCGCACTTGGCTGGGACTCTGAATTTTCATCAGACTGAGTGTCGATTGCGACATATCTCAGAAATCTGTCCAATATCTTTTCCATATAATATTATGTATTATGCGTTTTTGTCAGTTTTGACTTTCATCGCAGTGCCTGTGATGAATGCGATGATGGCAATATAAGGCAGGATAGCGATTGCCTCTCCATAAGCGGCATGCCAACCGGTCATGTACATATCGACGTTAGCGAATTTGAGAATTGCGCTGACAACACCCATGAGCGCTCCGCCGGCGATGAAACCGGACGCGATGAGCGTACCCTTCTCCTGTCTTGCAGCATTGACCTTCTCATCTTTGCTTCTCGTGCTGACGAACCAAGAAATCGCGCCGCCGACGAGGAGAGGAAGGTTCAGGTCAATAGGAATGAACATTCCGAGAGCGAATGCAAGTGCAGGTATCTTGCACATTGTCAATGCTATAGCAATCAATGCTCCGATTCCGTAGAGTATCCAAGGGGCTCCGCCGCCGTTCATCAACGGCTGGATGACAGCCGCCATGGCATTGGCCTGAGGCGCTACGAGAGCGTTGTCTCCGGTAAATCCGAAGGTCTTGTTCAGCACGAGCATCACTCCGCAGACAGTTGCGGCTGCGACAGCGACACCGGCAAACTTCCAGATTTCCTGCTTCTTAGGAGACGAGCCAATCCAGTAACCTATCTTGAGATCGGTCACGAAAGAACCCGCAACCGAAAGTGCCGTGCAGACAACTCCGCCGATGACGAGGGCTGCCGCCATACCGACATTTCCCTTCAATCCTACAGCCACGAGGATGAGAGAAGCGATTATCAATGTCATAAGTGTCATTCCGCTGACAGGGTTGGAGCCGACGATTGCGATGGCATTGGCCGCAACGGTGGTGAAGAGGAATGAGATGATACCGACGATGAGTACGCCTATCAATGCCTGCCAGATGTTTTCGACTACTCCGCCGAAAGCGAAGAATGCGAATACGGCCAAAAGGGTGATGACGATACCGAAAACGATGATTTTCATTGACATATCCTCATCTGTCCTGTCGGCATTGACCTCCTCCTTGCCTGGTTTTTTGGAGAACTCCCCGGCTGCGAGGCTTACGGCAGACTTGATCACTCCGAAGGATTTGATGATTCCGATGATGCCGGCGGTAGCAATGCCTCCGATTCCGATGTGGCGCGCGTAGTTGCGGAAAATTTCGTCCGCAGACATGTCGCCGATTGTCTGGGTAATGCCGGAATTCATAAGGTCAATGACTTGTCCGCCCCAGAGAACGTTCATCAGAGGGATGATGACGAGCCATACAAGGAAACTTCCGCAGCAGATGATGAATGCGTATTTCAGGCCGACGATATAGCCGAGACCGAGGACGGCTGCGCCTGTGTTGAGCTTCAATACAACTTTGGCCTTGTCCGCCACGTACTGTCCTGCGTGCATCACTGTCGTGGTTACCGTTTCGCTCCACGCTCCGAATGTCGCGATGATGAAATCGTAGAGACCGCCGACGAGACCGCTTAAGATCAATGTCTTTGCGTTGTTTCCGCCGCCTTCGCCGCTGACGAGTACCTGAGTGGTGGCTGTCGCTTCAGGGAAGGGATACTTTCCATGCATTTCCTTGACGAAGTATTTTCTGAATGGAATCAGGAAGAGTATTCCGAGGATTCCTCCGAGGAGTGAGGAGAGGAACATCTGCATGAAGTTCACTTCTACACCTAGTATATATATGGCAGGGAGGGTGAAGATGGCTCCGGCAACGACCGCACCTGAGCATCCGCCGATGGACTGGATGATGACGTTCTGTCCGAGTCCGCCTTCTTTTCCGAGTGCGCTGGTCAGTCCGACGGCGATGATGGCAATCGGAATTGCAGCTTCGAATACCTGTCCGACCTTAAGTCCAAGGTAGGCTGCTGCGGCAGAAAAGAGGATTACCATCAGAAGTCCGACGCATACTGAGTAGGGGGTAACTTCTGGATAGGTTTTGTTGGGGCTGAGCAGTGGCTCGTATTTTTCGCCCGGTTTCAGTTCCCTCTGCGCGTTTTCCGGCAGGGATGTTCTGTGTTCTTTCATTTGTTATAACCTGTTTTTATGTTTCGATATAATATATTATTGTGTTGGTCCTACAAATATAATTAAATATGGTTTCAAAACATACTTAGTAACCTTCAAAAATAACTTGCATCATCTTAGTAATCCTTAAAAAATAACTTGGTAATCTTTGCGAGTCTTTTCGGTCTAAAT
>ERZ780128.269-NODE-269-length-22644-cov-4.490637_pt1 | contig 22644 bp, 22 predicted proteins | sample MGYA00511170_ERZ780128 | MGnify/ENA primary metagenome ERZ780128 (study PRJEB29588, sample SAMEA1970465) | human gut metagenome | biome: human gut; feature: human-associated habitat; material: faeces | place: Denmark | collected 2008/2010 ...
TGCATTTGACGACCGCTAATCAGAGCGAGATTCGCAGAGCGTATCTCGTCTCTGTAATAGAAACAAAGTAATCATCAGATGCTGTTCATGGCATCTACCATTCAAATCTCAGGAGGAAAATATGCAAATCACAGAATTTACAAATCAAATGGTTACCCTTATCAAAAGTAAAGTAAGTACAGAAATGAAAAATGTACAGTCTCATACTATATGGAAAAATAATGGAATACAGGAGGAAGGAATCACATTGATCGAAAAAGGGGTGAATATCTCTCCGACTGTTTATATGCGGGAATATTATGACAGATTTCTGCAAGGAGAAACACTGCGTGCTCTGGCGGAGGAAGTGATAGAAGAGCTGGAGCGCTGCAAGACATACAAAAGCATGGATATTTCGTTTTTCCTTTCATTTGAAAATGCAAAAAAGCATATCGTATATAAGCTGGTCAACCGGGAGAAAAATGAGGAGCTTTTAAAACAGGTTCCTTCTTTGTCTTACATGGATCTTTCCATGGTCTTCTATTATTTGCTGGAGGATATGCCATTTCATCATGCAACGATACTGATCAACAATTCTCATCTGACAATGTGGCAGATCACGAAAGAAGAGCTGTTCAGACAGGCATTGGAAAATACACCAAGGCTTCTGCCTGCAACGATCCGCAGAATGCGGGATGTTGTGCGGGAAATGATGAAGGACAGACAGATGGAAGAGGATTTATTTGAAAATGAAATTCCAATGTATATTATGTCCAATCCGATCAAAATGAACGGAGCAGCGACGATGGCATATCCAGGGGTGATCCGGAATTTTGCGGAAACGATCCGAAAAAATCTGTATGTGATTCCAAGCAGTATTCATGAGGTAATACTTGTCCCGGAAAGTGGAACGGAAGATACGAACCTGAATGATATGGTTGCAGAAGTCAACCATACACAGGTGGATCCGAAAGAAGTTCTGGCGGATCATGTCTATTATTACGACAGAAAAGAGGATCATATGATCTCCTGCGTGCATGAAAACATATGCTACTGTTAAAATAACACCGGATGATGTATAATATATGCAGACGCCGCGAACGGAGTTCGCATATAGGTGCGTTAGCACCGAAAAGAGGAGGAAAATCGTGGGGACATTTCAGTCATGTACGCTTTGCCCGCGCAACTGCCGGGTCGACCGGAGCAGACAGAAGGGCATATGCCAGAGCAGCGATCGGTTAATGGTCAGCCGGGCAGCCCTGCATATGTGGGAAGAACCCTGTATTTCAGCAAAAGAAGGATCGGGGGCAGTCTTTTTTGCAGGCTGCTCCCTTCATTGTGTGTTCTGCCAGAACTTTCAGATCTCAAACGGTCAAATGGGGCAGGAGATCTCAAAAGAACATCTGACAGAGCTCTTTTACCGGTTGCAGGAGCAGGGGGCGAATAATATCAATCTGGTTACACCGGATCATTATCTGCCGCAGATCGTCTGGGCAGTTCAAAAAGTAAAGAAAGATGGTTTTACGCTTCCTTTTATCTATAACTGCAGCGGTTACGAAACGTTGGAATCACTGCGAAAGCTGGAAGGATTGATCGATGTATATCTGCCGGATTTTAAATACATACAGCCGGAAACAGCACAGCGTTATTCCCATGCGGCAGATTATCCAAAAGTGGTAAAGGCTGCGATAGCGGAAATGGTGCGACAGACCGGTGCATGTGTATTTGATGCGCAGGGCAAGATACAGAAGGGTGTTATTGTCAGACATCTGCTCTTGCCCGGAAAGGTCAGAGAAGCAAAGCAGATCGTGAAATATTTGCATGAAACATATGGAGACAGGATTTATATCAGCCTGATGAATCAGTATACACCCGTAGCGGCATTAGAAAATTATCCGGAGCTAACTCGTAAGGTTACCAGAAGAGAGTATGACAGGCTTGTGGATTATGCAATTTCCCTGGGTGTGGAAAATGCATTCATACAAGAGGGAGATACGGCAAAGGAAAGCTTTATCCCAATGTTTGGGGATGCATTGTGAGAAACAGAAAGGACAGTTATGCAGGAAAAGAACGAGAGATACAAGAAAGAATATCACGCAAAATATAAGCAGGATGAAAACAGAAAGACAGTACAGAAGAGCCGGTGCCCTTATGCGAAAAAATGCGGCGGATGCCAGTTTATCGATATGCCTTATGAAAAGCAGCTGGAAAGAAAGCAGAAAGAGCTGAAGGCATTGCTTGGCAAATTTGCGAGAGTCAGTCCGATCATCGGTATGGAAGATCCGCTGCATTATCGCCATAAGGTACATGCAGTCATGGGCTATGAAAAGGGAGAGCCGATTGCGGGCGTATATCAGGAAAAATCACACAGACTGGTACGTGTTGATCAGTGTCTGATCGAAAACGAAAAAGCAGATGCGATCATCCAGTCGATCCGCGGGCTTTTAAAATCCTTTAAGATCAAAACGTATGATGAAGATTCGGACAGAGGATTGCTCCGTCACATCATGGTGCGTGTTTCGCATGCAACGGGAGAGATCATGATAATCCTTGTGCTGCGTTCCCCAATCCTGCCATCCAAAAATAATTTTGCAAAGGCACTTTTAAAGCTGCACCCGGAGATCACAACGATCGTGTTGAATGTCAATGACAAGAAAACGACCATGGTGCTGGGACAGCGCGATATTGTATTGTATGGACCGGGCTTTATCTATGACAGTCTGTGCGGTGTCAGATTTCGTCTGTCACCACAGTCATTTTATCAGGTGAATCCTTTGCAGACGGAGATTTTGTACAGGGAAGCGTTGAAGCTGGCAAAGCTGACGAAAAAGGATAAAGTGATCGATGCATATTGCGGAATCGGAACAATCGGTCTGATCGCATCCAGACAGGCAGGTTCTGTGCTGGGAATCGAGCTGAACAGAGAAGCTGTCAAGGATGCCAGAGAGAATGCAAAGCATAACCAGTGTAAAAATATCGAATTTGCCTGCGCCGATGCAGGCGAGTATATGGTAGAAATGGCACAGGATGGAGAAAAGGCAGACGTTGTCATCATGGATCCGCCGCGCAGTGGCAGTAATGAGGCATTTTTATCCGCTGTCTGCAGGTTGTCACCAAACCGTATCGTGTACATTTCCTGCGGCCCGCAGTCGCTTGCCAGAGATCTGGACTATCTGACCGCCCATGGTTATCGTACGGAGCGGATCCAGCCGGTCGATCTGTTCCCAATGACGGTGCATGTGGAGACAGTCTGCCTTCTGTCGAGAAAAGCCCAATAAATCAAAGGATTTCGCCATTTTGGAAATAAAATAGATGTGTGTTTCTGTTTCCGTAGAGTGATGATATAATCGGAGATTTACCCCAGGGGATAGGCTTTGGAGAACGGGAAGTATACATTTTGGCGAAAGGATACTTTTTGACAGAAGAAAAATATAAAAGATAAATTTTATAGGGGAACTCAGGGATGATTACAATAAAGAATTATATTTCAATGATATATGATGATTTCAGAGAGTATATAGACCAAAACGTTAATTTATGTATGCTGAAAACATTAAATTATCAAGCTGGACAAAAGCCGGATTATTCATACATACATATTCAACAATTATATTTGTTACGGTATGTTTTTTCATATGCCTTTGAATATAAAAGTATGTTTGATACATTATTTGCACGAGAAAAATTTAAAGATAGCATAGAGGTGGCATCCATCGGATGTGGAAATATGATAGATTATTGGGGATTGGTTGAAGCACTTGGTGAGATTGGAAGTGGAGAATGTTATATTAAATATAGGGGCATTGATACTATTGATTGGAATTATAAAATAGAAGCAAGAGAAAAAGATGAAGTCAAGTTTACAAAAGTCAATGCTGCAACTATTTTTCAAAAAACAAGTACGCTAATATCCAATGTATATATTTTCCCTAAATCTATTAGTGAATTTTCAAATGAAGAGTTTCAAGATATTTGTGAGAGTTTTAGAAAAAAAGAAATTCAAAGAGATAGAATTCATATATTAATATCTCTTCGTTCTGATCAGGGAAGTATGGATAGAGATATGGAAAGAAGTGAAAAAATCATATCAGCCATAAAACAGAATGGATTTATTACAGAAGATAATGCAACGACATTTATTCACTATAAAGATGAAGATAGAGGAATCAAAAAGATTGATTACAAGTTCGAATATCCGAATGAGGCTATTGAATTATTAACTTCTTTAAATACAGAATGTAGTACATATGTTAGTAATAGAGAAAATTGTACAAGTGATTGCAAAAATTTAAATAGATGGCCGGTGTTGAAAGCGAGAAATATTCGTTATCAAGTATTGACTTTCGATAGGAAGGATTCATTATGATATTAAGTGTGAGTAGAAGAACAGATGTGCCAAATTACTATTCAGATTGGTTTGTTAACAGAATTAAAGAGGGATTCTTATATGTGCGAAATCCTATGAATGCACATCAAATAAGTAGAATAGATTTATCGCCAGATGTAGTGGACTGCATTGTATTTTGGACCAAAAACCCTGCGAATATGATGGAAAAGCTGGAATGTTTGAAAGATTATGTATACTATTTTCAGTTTACTCTTACGGGATATGGTAAGGATATTGAACCGAACCTTCCAAATAAGAGAGAGGAACTTATTTCAACGTTTAAGGCATTGTCTAAAAAAATAGGAAAAGAAAAAGTAATATGGAGATATGATCCTATTTTGATAAGCAAGCGATATACAATGGATTACCATTTAAAAGCGTTTGAGGAAATAGCGAGTAGTCTTGCGGATTACACGGAAAAGGTAGTTATCAGTTTTGTTGATTTATATGCAAAAACACAACGAAACACTAAGGAACTTGGCATTAGGCAAATGACAAATGATGAGATGATTAGTTTGGCGGCGCAAATGGTACAAATTGCTTCAAAATATAATTTAGTAATTGAATCTTGTGCAGAGCAAATCAATCTTCACAATGTTGGTGTTCAGCATGGAAGCTGTATAGATAAAAAACTAATTGAGAAGATATTAGGGTGTAAGTTGATTGGTGAAAAGGACAAAAATCAGAGAGAAGAGTGTGGATGTTTTGAAAGTGTGGAAGTAGGAGCGTATAATACTTGTCTCAATGGTTGCAAATATTGCTATGCAAATTTTAATGATGAGAAAGTAAAAGAGAATGCAAGATTGTACAATCAAGCGTCCCCATTATTATGTGGAAATATCACTTTGGATGATAAAATTACTGATAGAAAAGTAAAGTCATTAAAAGACGCTCAACTTAGTTTTTTTGAATAATTAACATTTGGACGAGAGGGAGGGAATGGTTTCATGGGGTAAATTTTTTACCCCAGCCTAAAGTGAATTATCTACTTTCGCTATGCAGTATAAAATCAAAGTTCAGAGGAATATTGAAACCGTTTGTCTGCTTTCAAAGAAACCTTGATTTTCTGCGGTTTGTGGGATATTAAGGAGCATTCCTGTAATTCAGAAATAATGTCAATTGAATAAAAAAGAACCTCAAGGTATGATTGAGTTGCATCTTGGCGGATGTAAACAAAACAATCAAAACACCGGAGGTTCAAAATGAATTTAACACAGAATGACAGACTAAAGCAAGTAACAAGTGACACTTTAATTGTTGGAGTGGACGTTGGATCACAGACTCACTTCTGCAGAGCATTTGACTGGAGAGGTTTTGAGCTTTCCAGAAGAGTATTTAAGTTTAGCAATACCGGAATGGGTTTCCTTACTTTTCTTCGATGGACAGAGGAAATCATGAATAAAACCGAAATGAAAAAGGTGATTGTTGGCTGTGAGCCTACCGGCTGCTACTGGCTTACTTTTCAGAAGTTCTTGCAAGACCATGATGTTCAGCTTGTAACTGTTAATCCGTTTACAGTAAACAGAAGTATGGAACTGGATGATAACAGCCCTGAAAAGAGTGACTTAAAGGATCCAAAGACAATAGCGTTGCTTGTGAAAGATGGAAGATTTTCAACTTCTTATCTTCCAAGCGGTGTATATGCAGAAATCAGAGAGGCCTCTGTTTGCAGAGATCAGATCATGAAGCAGCATGTACGTCTGTCAAATCAGATACAGGGATGGCTTCAGAAGTTCTTTCCAGAGTATTTTGAGTGTTATGCCGATTGGGATTCAACCAGTGGACTGATGCTTCTTAGAGAAGCTCCACTTCCACAAGATATCCTTAAAATCGGTGCAGGTGGAATCAATCAGATATGGCGTGATGCAAAGGTGCGTGCGGCAGGAATAAAGAGGGCTCAGACCCTGGTAGAAGCTGCACAGAATAGTGTGGGATTGGAAGCAGGTGAAGCTGCAAGACTCGAGATATGGGTTCTTGTAAATGACTACATCCTTAAAGCAGAACAGCTAAAAAGATTAGATGAATATCTGGAAGAAAAAGTAAAAGAAGTACCAAATGTGGAGAAACTGCTCGCCATTAAAGGAGTAGGGATGAGTACTGTGATTGGCTTTATAGCAGAGGTTGGTGATATCGGACGTTTTACCGATCCTAAACAGATACAGAAGCTTGCTGGACTAGAGATAGTCAAGAAGAGCTCTGGTAAAAAGAAAGGTCAGCCAAGAATCAGTAAGAGGGGCAGACGAAAACTACGAAGAACAATGTACGAATCAGCAAAAGCACTGATGCTGTGGAATCCGGCATTTCAGGATGTATTCCTTTATTACAGGAACCGAACCAAGAATCCACTTGGTGGAATGCAGGCCAAGATAGCAGTTGCATGTAAAGCAATCAGAGTATTCTACGTAGTATTACAAACAGGCTGTGACTTTGATGAGGAGAAGTTCCGAAAAGACATTATCAGACCGGAAGCAGCCTAATAAATAAAAGCACATACTGTAACAGATAACGTCCGCCAAGGATTCAATTGGCGCTGGATTACAGGAGTGCTCTCTAGCAATGAAAAAGCAGAGCGAAGCCGCTAAGACATTTTTTATAGGGCAAGACCCTGATAAGGAGCAGAAGCGGCACCCCGCTATGGGTAGGCTGGACGAAGGAATTTAGGACTCTTCTTTTGAAAGATGATCCTGTTAGACATGAGAGGTTAGCAGCCATAGGGAAGAATGGGACACAGATTCGCCTTCATAAAAAGGATGACGTTTTATTTCGTGTACCTTTCTAACTGGAATACGATGTGCATTGTATCTGAAATGACACAGTATTCGCCCATTAATGAATGCTTATCATTGTTTGTAACTTAGTTAATCATTGCACAAATGGCTAAAATACAAGCTTTTTTGTGCAAAATAAATAAGAAAGTATAGAGAGCGAAAGTGGATGTGTGTTTTGTAGCCTTATGAATGAATCATTTGAATATCGTAGCAGAGGGGTGTTTTGAGACTCTGCTGAATAATAGGCTTTTGCTAAAAGGTATCACTTTTGCGAAAATGTATGATACCTTCTGGCAGAAGCCTTTTTATATAAAGATAACTTGACTTCTAAATCTTACTGATGTAATATTTACATAAATGTAGCAGGAGTTCGAACGATATTTTTTTGCTGTGAAATCTTACGCATGTAATAAAAAGGGAGGAGGAATGTATAGTACGATATACTCATCAAAGAAAAATTTTTTTACTCCAAAATCTTACGGATGTAATATTTTGGAGATATAGTGTACATTGAAAATAGAATATGACCATATCAGCAAAGCAAAATGAATGGAGGTCAATATGAAGAAAGGAAAAAGCAGAAACAAGCGAAAGAAAACAAGAAGCAGGATCCTATGGATTGCGATTGCTGTTATAGGAATAGCTGCGGTAATTTCTGCAGTATGCGTGGCAGGAATGTTGGCAACAAAGGAAAATGCCTGGAGGACACCGGAAGAACTTCTGGTGGAGTACATGGATCATATTCCAAAACAGGAGTATGAAGAAATGTATGCAATGCTACATATTGAGGCATCGGGAAATGTCAGTCAGGAGGATTTTGTAACTCGAAATTCAGCTATTTATGAAGGTATAGAAGTCCAGAATATAGCTGTCCAGATTATTGCATATGACGAGGAGCAAATGACGGTAACCTACCAGACTTCTTTCGATACAGTTGCAGGAACTATCAGCTTTGAGAATAAAGCACTTTTCCTAAAGGACGAAGAAGGATATCAGTTAGTTTGGGATGATTCCCTGATTTTTCCGAATCTGGCATCTACAGATAAAGTAAGAGTTTCCACTACACAGGCAGAACGAGGAGAAATTCTGGATAGGAACGGACGTGTCCTTGCAGGAAAAGGTACAGCATCTTCGGTTGGAATCGTTCCGGGCAAGTTGGAAAACAGAGAGGAAGCAATCGTACAGATTGCAGAACTATTGGAAATCACACCGGAAGCGATAGAAAAGAAACTGTCTGCAAAGTGGGTAAAGGATGATTCTTTTGTTCCTATTAAAACGATTCCAAGAGTGGAAGAAATTGAGTTAATGTCTATCAGTCCAGATGAAGAAATCCTAAAGGAGAATGAAAGGCATGAAAAGTTGCTGGAGATTCCCGGAGTGATGATATCTGATGTTGAAGTGCGTGAATACCCATTAGGGGAAGCAGCTGCACATTTGGTCGGATATGTTCAAAGTGTTACTGCGGAAGATTTAGAGGAACATGCAGGAGAAGGCTATACAGCCAATAGTGTAATCGGCAGAAGTGGAATGGAGGGATTGTTCGAGAGTGAACTGAAAGGCCAGAACGGTTGCAGGATTTACATTGTAAACTCGGAAGGCAAAGAGAAGGAGGAACTGGCTTGTATCTTGGTACAGCATGGGGAGGATATTCAGCTTACGATAGATGCAAATTTGCAGATTTCCTTTTACGAACAGTTTAAGGAAGATAAAAGCTGCTCGGTGGCCATGAATCCTTATACCGGAGAGGTATTGGCTTTGGTCAGCACACCGGCCTATGACAATAACGATTTTATTATGGGATTATCGAGTGAACAGTGGACTGCGCTTAACGAGGATGAGAATAAGCCAATGTATAATCGCTTCCGGCAAGTATGGTGTCCGGGGTCTACACTTAAGCCAATTACCGCTGCGGTCGGCTTGGAATCAGGAGCAATCGATCCAATGGAAGATTACGGGAACGTAGGCTTAAGCTGGCAAAAGGATGCATCGTGGGGGTCCTATTATGTAACAACACTCCATGCATATGAACCAGTCATTTTAGAGAATGCCCTGATATATTCCGACAATATTTATTTCGCAAAGGCAGCATTAAAGATTGGATCAGAAGAGATGGAGAGTTCTTTGGCTGGACTTGGTTTTAATGAGGAATTGCCATTTGAGATTAAGATGGCAGAGTCGCAGTATTCTAATTCAGAGGGAATTAAAACAGAAATACAGTTAGCTGATAGCGGTTACGGTCAAGGGCAGGTTTTAGTGAATCCGTTACATATGGCTTGTATCTATTCTGCTTTCTGTAACGAGGGAAATGTCATAAAGCCTTATTTGGTATATCAGAACGAAGCAATAGCCGAGTATTGGATTTCGGGTGCCTTTTCTAATGAGACAGCAAGCCGTGTATTGGAAGGAACAAAGAAGGTTGTGAATGATTCTAATGGAACTGGATATGCAGCCCATCGGGATGACATTCTTTTAGCAGGAAAAACAGGTACGGCAGAAATCAAGGCATCGAAGGATGATACTTCGGGTACGGAATTAGGATGGTTTGCAATTTTCACAGCAGAAGATACTGTAGAACGTCCTATATTGATTATCAGTATGGTAGAAGATGTGAAAGGAAGAGGAGGAAGCGGATATGTTGTTAAGAAAGACAACCTGGTTCTGGAAGAGTGGTTTGGCAGCAATTAGTTTTGTACTGATGCTTAGTGTTTCGGGGTGCAGCGATGCACCCCCGGAAGAAGATACAGTTTCGGAAACAGTAATTGATATTCAGGCTATTCCAGAAGAACCTCAGGAGAACGCAAAAGAAATTATAAACATCTGTATAGATCTTTATAAGAAGGCAGCAGAAGAAAACAAGATAGCTGATTTGGAAACGATTCGCAGTATTGTAAATTGCCTTGGAGAAAATGGATATCCGGCTGTTGACAGCAGAAATCAAGTTAACATGACTGAGGCAGAGCAGGTACTGGAATTTTGCGAAAAGGTGGATGCACAGGAAGAAGCAGAAATAACGATTCTTGAAGTCAGTTATTTGGGCGGATTTGTAAAATACGATTTGCACACAAAAGATGGAAATGTAGATGTGGTCAGAAGCTATTACAAGTATGAAAACGGAAATATGAAAAGAGAGGTAACAGGAAACTATCAAGCGGAGTATTGGAATTATACAGAAGAAGGTTACCTGATGTTTTCCGGTGTCTGGTTTTCAGAAGAATTATATGTTCTTACATTGAGTGGGGCAGAGGAACATACCGCATTACGAGTACTGCCATTGGATGAAACATATAGGGAGTTGAGTCGGAAATATCTCCGACCAATCGGCTTTGAACAAAATAATATGTTCATTGTAGATTGGAGCGAGGAAGATTTCGGGGATTTGAATTTTTATGATATGTATGACATTCTCTATCCAAAAGTGAATGGTCAATATGTTCCCTATGTTGCTGATGACAACTTATCAGTCAGTGCAGTTTATCAGATTCCAAAAGAGGAATTTGAAAGTGTTATTATGAAATATTTCAACATTGATAGTGAAATGCTACAATCAAAAACCATCTATGATTCAGAGGATTCAACTTATGAATATAAGCCGAGAGGCTTTGAAGAAGTAGAGTACCCCGAATATCCATATTCAGAGGTAGTAGGTTTTACAGAAAACAATGATGGGACAATTACACTTACAGCCAATGTAGTATTCCCTTATGCGGGTGATTCCAAGGTATATGCTCATGAGGTTGTGGTCCGTCCGTTAGAGGATGGAGAGGTACAATATGTATCTAACCGAATTATACCATCTGAAGACAACTGCAGAGAAACTTGGCATACACCACGGTTGACGTTAGAAGAATGGGAAGAATTGTACGGAGGCGAATAATGGAAGATATGAAATGGCTGTTGAAGAGATGTGGCTTTCCGATTTTGATATTGCTGACTGTGGTAATAGCAGGAATGATCTGTTGGGGACTGCTGCATACGGAAGAAAAGAAAGTGGCAGAGGAAGTATGGGAGTCTCCGGTGGAAATCGAGGACAGTGAAACGGTAACGGAGGAAGAAAACGATACGGAAACTTCCATAGATTCAGCATATTGGTTTGTTCCGCAAGCTAGTGATTGTCTTATCACAGATGAGGAAAAGAAACAATTGCAGAGTATGACTTTGTCAGCGGCAGATTCGGTAGCAGAAATCTATAAGGATATTGTAATTGCAGATGCACCAAGTTATTCTTCCGGCATTAGCGAATTTACCGACGAGCAGAGGAAAACTGTGGTGGAGCAATTGGGCACAAGCGGTCTGGTAAGTGTTGAAGAAGATACTGCCATGCAAAACCATGAAGCAATCGAAACATTTTATGCAGATTACTTGGATGGACGTGACTCGATGGTTACGGTATTTGAAGTATATAGAGATGGACTGATTGGAGCAGTTACCTTCATTTATCGGAAAGGTGAGCTGCAGACCTATTACATAGGAATTCGGTGGAAGGAAGGCGGTATACCAGAGATACAGGGAACTTCGGTAAGTAATGTGGCTGAGATTAAACTGACCGAAAAAGGATATTTTATCTACGCATATGAATATGTGATTGCACATGCAAGTTTGAGACAATATTGGAGAATAGAACCGCTTCCAGAAGACTGCCAGGAACTGACGGAGAAATACATATCAGGACTAAGCTATGTGAATTACAATGTGCTTGTCACAAATTGGGACAGCAGCAATGTAGAGGACATTCTGATGCCTTGTATGTATGAAGATATTTATCGGATTTCTACGGGCGAAAATCTGAAAACTGAAGATTGGAAGATTCCGGCAGAGGAATATGAAAGGATAATGACTACTTATTTTCCGGTATCGGTAGAACAGTTGAGAGAGCATTGCGGGTATGCTGAGGGCAGCAACAGCTATGAATATGAGATGATTTATGCCAGCCCATACCCACCTTTTGGAGAGGTGGTTGACTATACAAAAAATGCGGATGGAACGATTACACTTATCGTAGATGGAGTATGGCCGGATTATAATTCTGATCTCGCTTTTCGGAATACGGTTGTGGTTCTGCCATTTGAAGACGGAACTTTCAGGTATCTTTCCAATTCTATAGAACAAATTGAATTGGAACTGCCGCCAATAGCAAGAACGAAAGGATGATTTTATGGTATTAAGGAAAAAGAGCATTCTACTGATCATGGTATTTCTGATTGGGGGGTTCGTGTGTGCCTGTGGAAAAGAAGATAGTGTTGCGGGAGAATCTCTTGTGGAAGATACGGAAGAAGTATCTTCCACGGAGGAAACAAAAAATACTGAGGAAGAGGCTGCAGTACAATGGGAAAAGGGCTACGACCTTCCAGTAGATGAACAGGAAAGGGAAGAAGCTGAGACTGACTGTAAAAAGCTGATGGAACATTATCTTGATATTTATGAAACTGCAGATAAAGGGATAGCATCCAATGTTGTTTTGGATGATCAAACGGTTCTTGAAATGCAGAAGAAGGTAAAGGACGCAGGATATCCAATTGCTACGATGGTAACGTATTCTAACATGGGGAATTATGAAAGTGTTGACAGTTTTCTGAAAGAATGTATGGAAGGGCAAAGCGGTTCTGTAGTAATTTATGAAATCCACAACGATGGTGGACTGGGCAGAATGAAATTCATTTTTGATGGAACGGATATGTATGTTGTAAGTACAAGAGGAATCTGGAATGCTGACAACGAGCCGGGAATTTCGTACATTTCATATACGAGACTCAAGGAATGGAAATACACGGAAAAAGGATGGTTCTGCTATGAGTTGTGTGTGCCGGAGCCACCGGAAGTCAGTGAAATTGTGGATGGAAGCTGCCTGATTAGAATAAAACCTATGACAGAGGAACAGCGTGAAATGTCTGAACGTTGTGTTCGAGGTCTTGGATATCAGGGAAATAACCTTTTGTGTTCAAACTGGAATATAGAAAATCTGAATGAGTTGGATTATAACGGGATGTTTGAATATCTGTATGGAATGAAATATGGAGAAAAATTTAATTCCGAAGATTATCCAAATGGTATCCCAAAAGAAGAATTCGAAAGTCTGATTATGGAATATCTTCCGATAACAGCAGAGCAGATACGGGATTACGCAGTATTTGATGAGGAAAACCAGACCTATTATTGGGTGCGACCTGGATGCTTTAATTATGCGCCTACCTTCTTTGGGACATCTCTGCCGGAGGTTGTCGATATCAAAGAAAATGAGGATGGGACGGTTACGTTAACGGTGGAGGCAGTTTGCGACATGGTCATTTGCGATGATGCAGTCATTACCCATGAACTTACGGTAAGATTTGCAGAGGATGGCAGTTTTCAGTATTTGGGGAATGAAATCCTAAATGACGGAATTATGCAGATACCCGATTACCAATACCGTATTAAAGAATGATTTGATAATACTGGTGTTTTATGGTATTTTTACAGATATGAAGAAAGGAGACTTACATGAAATATATTTATAAAATCACGGGAAAAGTAAGTTTAATACTATATATATTTATGTTGTATCAATTCTGGCATCTATGTCAATATGGTGGCTTGAGAAGGCATATACCGATGTTGGCGTTAGGTATAATAGGATTGGTTGGCACAGTGGTTCTCTGGCTGATTTCGAAAAGGCATAATCAAGAAGTTAATTCAGGAGATAATGGAAATAAGAAACTTTTCTATACGGAAATGATACTCCTTATAGCAGCAACTTTATTCTTTGGTGGACGTATCGTTTATTCTGCAGTTCCGTATCACGGGGCACTGTCTTGGAAACTTGATGAGTGGATGCGTAAAAAAGAAGTAGAACTGGAGCATAATAATCTTTTTGAGGATGGTGTAGAAGGGATTCTGATGGATTTGGATGAAGCATTGCAACTGCCGGAAGAACTCTATATTGCAAATAAATATCAGGTGTCATTTGATGAAAACGGAACGATTCAAAGGATTTATGCATTCATATATGGAAAAAATGAGGCTGGAGAGAAAAAAACGTATCTTATTGATTATGACGCAGACAGCAGTAATGATATGACTGTTTGGATAGATGGTAATGTGAATGGAGAATATAGTGACGATATGCGTTTGTCTCCAATGATTGAAATTTTGAACAATTCAGACTGGACGAGTCAGGTAGAGGCGTGGGCTGAAACATTTGAAGAGCAGCAGATTTATGAAATACTCTATATGGGGCGAAGATCTTTTAGTTCAGAGGAAGGCTTACAATATATTTCGGGAGATGCAGATGGTGATGGAACTGAAACAGGAACCGGCAATTTTACTCAGCTTAGAAGCGGTGGAGAAATCGTTGGGTTTGAGGTATCTTTGCATATTCCTGATTTAAATAGTGTCACACCTGTTCGATATATTATGGAGCCTGAGTACGTCAGTCAACAAGAATTGAAGCAGGAGAATACGATGCAGCAGGTGGAGGATGCTAAAGATACAGAAAGTTGGACTGTGGATCAAAGTGATGGAACTATGTATTTCTTTTTAGATGAAAATAATGGATGGCGTTTGGTGATAACGGATGCAGCTGCCGGAAGCAGATTTTATGTAATGGAAAAGACAATGGATGGTGGTTCTACTTGGGAATGCATAAATGATGATCCGTTCAGTGGACAATTGGGAGTTGCAGAAGGTTTAATATTTTATGATGAGAACTTTGGGGTTGCAGGAATTACAGGCGCATCCCAGTCCTATTCCCGCTTATATGTCACTCGCGATGGCGGAAGGACCTTTGAAGAAATGAAACTTCCAATGGATCTTGTTTCAGAATTACCACAAATCGCTATCGATTGCGGATTTACGGTGGAGGATTTTGATTGCCTGAATATGCCTGAAAAAGAGGACGACACATTGACGATAACGGTTACCACAGATGCAGCGGAGAAAGATGGGATTGTATTTCAGTCAACTGATTATGGAGCGACATGGGAATACAAAGGGCTTGTTCAGATAGCGAATTAAGAAAAATCGGGTAAAAGTCAGAGATTGACCTTTACCCGATTCTTTATTTCCAGATATTCATGTCAGACAAGATAGACATGGTTATTTCAGTTGCGTTGCCTCCGGTAGCATCGCTGTCTGCACCAATGTTGGTAGCAAAAAAGTATGTATTATCTGCAGTTTCGATATAACCGATAAACCATCCGTTCACATCCTGGCCATCCACACGTCCGGTTCCGGTCTTTCCGTAGAATGTTCCGGCATCGGAAGAAGAAAGGCAGATGGAATCTTTTACTGCATTGATGTTTTCAGGAGCAAATCCAAAGTTGTTATTCTGCAGCTGGGTTAAAAGTTCGACTTGCTCTATTGGAGAAATTTTCAAGGAAGACTCCATCCAATAGGTGGAGAAATCACCACTTATATTTTCGTTTCCATATCCAATTTCCTGAATATAGTTGGAAATGTTAGCGGCTCCAAGCTGTTCGTCCACAGATTCAAAATACCAATTCACAGAGGAATTCATTGCTGACTGTAAGGTCTGGTCTGCATTCCATGCTTCAAATGGATAGGTTTCTCCATTCCATGCAATGAACGAATTTTCCGGTGTAATGATATCTTCTTCCAATCCGAACAGGGCATCGTATATCTTGTAGGTGGAGTTTGGTGCAACTCGCAGGGTGGCATGCTCCTTGTCGTGTATGCTCCATGCATCATTTTCCAAATCGTATAAAACAAAGCTGCCTTCGTATTCTCCGAAGTATGTGGAGAGGTCTACATAGGAAACATTCTCAAAAGAGGAATCCCATTGGTAGTGGCTTCCGTCTGCTGCGTATGTAGAAATAAAAGGTGCGAATCCAAGGAGAAGAACAGCAGTCAACATGAATGCAGTCATACCTTTTATTCTTTTCATAAATGTCGGCTTCTCATAAGAGGCAATGTTGATAATTCTTCGTTTCATCTGCTCCATGTTTCCACCAAGGCCGGCGGCAAACGGAAAAGGAGTAAGTGAAACCTTCTCTGCAAAGTTAATCAGTGTATTACCATAATCTTCGTAAGCATCCTCTTCAAGCATTTTCAAAACGGAAGTGTCACAGGCAACCTCTCTGTCATTACGCATTTCTTTCAGTGCATACCAGACAAGAGGATTGAACCAATATATTACCCCGGCAAGATTCATCAGATAACTGGCAACAGCATCTTTGTGCTTATAGTGCTGCAGTTCGTGCAACAGCATATATCGCATATCGGATTCGTTGTAATCAGAGATCAGATGAATCGGCAGATAAATACATGGTTTCAAAAGTCCCACAATAATCGGGGATTTCAAAAATGCAGTACTGTAAACAGGGATATTTCTGTGAATTCCCATTTCCTCCAAACATCGATGATATAGTCTGCGTACCTCCGGGTTCTGAAGGGGAAGTGCAGATTTCTCCAAATTGCGTAGGCGGAGTGAGGATTTGATTACTAATATAATCATTGCAAAAATGCCTACAGTCCATATCCCTAATAATATGTATCCAGCAATGGATGGTGTCTCGCTATTTACAGAAAGTGCGAAATCATTCATCCAGTCTGTATTTCCGGTCGGATGAATTCCCACAGCTTCCCCCATAGCGGTTGCGGTACCAGAAGCAGGAGAGCTTCTTAAGCTACTAAGCCACGAGAAGATTTGTGGAAATCCGATGAGACGGAACGGTATAAAGGGAACTGCCAGCAACCCAAGAAGCAGGAACCACAGATTATACTGCATCCGGCTGGACAGGTTGTTTTTGAATATCCGCTTGGCTATCAAAAGAATTCCGATGATACCGCTGATAAATACATTGCATATTAAAAAGCGTATCATAAAATTAGCCACGTTAATTTCCTCCTTTTTTTGACCTCTTGGAAAGAAGGGAACGTAAGTGTTCTATTTCTGTTTCAGACAGTCTGTCATTTTCTATATAGGCAGACAGCATGGCAGTGATATCCCCGTCATAGTATCGTTCCAGAAAAGAGTTGCTTTCCTGGCCGATGTATTCGCTTTCTTTCACGACTGGGGTATAAACAAACACTCGGCTCTGTTTTTCATAAGTCAGAACGCCTTTTGTTACGAGCCGTTTGATTAAAGTCTGTATCGTCTTAGGACTCCAGCTTGTGGTCTGTAATAATTTATCTGTTATTTCATTGGTACTGATCGGCGCATGTTTCCATACGATTTTCATAACTTCAAATTCAGCTTCAGAAATCTGTGGTAAATCGCTCATTTCAAATCCTTCCTTAAATCTTACGACTGTAATAAATATATTATAGACGTTATTTATGTGGTTGTCAATTTCAGAAAAACATATTGGCTTGAAATCTTACTTGTGTAATAATTAAAATATTACAAGAGTGAGACTTAGAGATGGCAACAAAAAGAAAAGAACCAGAATCACAACGGATTAGCTGGTTCCTTTACTCGTTTGAATTGAAGGACTTGGGGATAGGGATTGTTTTTGAAAAGGAAAATATCAATACTCTCGATGCAAAGGGCGAAGTGCTGCTTACCATTCTTTCTTCACTGGCACAGGACGAGAGCCGATCCATTTCAGAAAACTGCACATGGGGAATCCGCAGAAGGTTTGAAACCGGAAAACACAAAATGAGTACAAAGCGTTTTCTTGGCTACGACACGGACGAGAATGGCAAGCTGGTAATTAACAGAATGCAGGAACCGATTGTGGTGCGATTGTATCAGGAATTTTTGGATGGAAAACAACGGATTACATCAAGAGGATTTTTGAAAAAGAGGGAGTTCAGAACTGGGATGGCGGTACGAAGTGGCAGGCTACAACCTTAATGAGTATGTTGGAGAATGAAAAATATAAAGGTGATGCATTGCTGCAGAAAAGCTATACGGTGGACTTCCTTACCAAGAAGCGGACGCAGAACAAAGGGGAAATCCAGATGTTTTATGTGGAGGATGACCATGATGCCATCATATCAAAGCGGATTTGGGAATGTGTACAGCTTGAAATCAAACGCAGGAAAAAGTACCTGGAGGAGCATGGGACAAACTCCTATTCCCACCGGCCGGAAAGCAATCCATTTGCATCCAAGATTATTTGCGGAGACTGCAAAAAGGTATTTGCACGAAAAGGCTGGCGGAGCAACACGGGTGATGACCGTAAGGTATGGCAGTGCAGTGAACGCTACAAGGTCAAAGGAGTCATGGGATGTGCCAACCGCCACGTGGAGGAAGAAACGCTGATAAAGGCATATCTGATGGCTTGGAATGCGTTAGTGGAGAATCGAGAGGATTTCATGGAGCAGTGGACGGAACAGCTGCAGAGCGAAAACCTCTTGGAAGGTTATCGGGCAGAGAAGTTCATAGAATATACCGATGGGGCAGAGCCTTTGACGGAGATGGACACGGACCTCATGCTGAAAACGTTGGACCACATCAAGGTCTTTGAGGATGGAACATTGTTGGTAGTGTTCCTGGATGGAACGGAGATTGAATGTAAAAATGAAGAGGAGTACGAAAAGATGCCGATTGGGAGTTGCGATTCCTGATCGGCTTTTTGTTTTGCAAAAATGAATAAAATATTTGAACGTAATGTAAAAATGGTGATTTGGGCAAAAAAACAAGTGAATATGTCCATATCTATTGACTTGAATATAACAAATGTTATATATTGTATAGTATGATAATAGGAGGATTGTATGTTTGCGAACCAGGTTAAAAATGTAAGAATACAATTAGAAATGAGTCAGAAAAAATTAGCGAATGCTCTGGGAGTAAGTTTTGCTACCATTAATAGGTGGGAAAATTCAAGAAATGAACCGAGTCAACTAGCTAAAAATTCTTTTTATGAATTTTGTGAAAGCAATTTTATTGATGTTAATGAATTGAAAAAGCTTTGACGATTTTCTTGTTTATTTATAAAACTCGATTGGAGGATGTAAAATGGCCAGAGCAGATTTACTATGCGAATTAATTAAGGCAGGATTGCGAAAAGATGATATGACTTTCCGTAGAGCAACGCAAGCAATTTGTGCCGAAGAACGAACAAAACAACATGAGATATTAGCGAATAAAATAGAGCAGCTTCTAAAGGAAAATCCAGAACAGACAATTTCTACTCCGAGGAATACGAATATGCACACTATAAACAGTATCAATAGTATTCCAAAGCATTTATTTGAAGAAAAAATGCCAGAAAAAAGATTAGAGCAGCTGTTACTTCCGGATAATGTTGTTGAAACATGTAGAGCGATTATTGAAGAACAGATGAGGGCGGATTTGCTTAGATCTTATGGATTGGAACCAAGAAACAAAATTTTGCTTATAGGCCCCCCTGGAAATGGCAAGACATCTTTAGCGGAGGCAATTGCTGAAGCTCTTATGGTACCACTTATTACTGTAAGATATGATACAATTATTGGAGCATATTTGGGAGAAACTGCCTCAAGGCTTTCAAAATTATTTGAATATGCTAGTACGAGGCAATGTGTGTTGTTTTTTGATGAATTTGATACAATTGGAAAAGAACGAGGAGATCAGCACGAGACAGGCGAAATAAAAAGAGTCGTTAGCTCACTTCTTTTGCAAATTGATTCATTGCCAAGTTATGTTGTTGCAATAGCAGCAACTAACCATGATGCTTTATTAGATCAAGCTGTTTGGAGAAGATTCCAAACCAGATATTTTCTTTCCTGGCGGAAGAAGTTTTGTTCATGAAGATTATATGCATAGAGGTGTGGTTAGATGGAGGGAAAGTTCAACAAGGGCACCGGGCATTTCTTCAGCAGCACCAGGATTAACTACGGGAGCAATTGTAAATAAAGCGTTTTCTTTTGGAACCAGTGATGCAACAGCTCTTGTTACCAATAAAGCGCAGGAATGTTATGCTGTGTTAGATGAGATTTTTATGAAAGAAACGGGAATGGGAGTTCCTAATGAATATGTTGCTGTATTGATAAAGGCAATGCTTGCTCATGGAGCATCTTGGAATGGCTGGGATCGATTGTTTCAAGGTATCTTAGGTATATCTGGTAATAGTGCAAAGAATGCATTACATAGATATTTGGGATATGGGGAGCCTGATGTTGAAAGAGTTAAGGAATGTACAAAAGAGCAAGTGACGCTTATCGGATTTGGAGACATCGCCCAAGATAAAGCGTTTGTTTAGAAGTGAGGCAGGATTAAACAGGTTTGTTATGACGCCAACCAAATGGATTGAACAGACCAATGCTATTGGAATAGTGTCAAAAGTAGGCAGATATGGTGGAGGAACTTATGCACATAGCGATATTGCAATGGCATTTGCTACATGGATTTCTCCGGAATTTCAACTGTATAGCTGATGTGATGGAGGTTACTTTTGAACAGTCATTTATTTTCCCGAACGGAGAGCAGATAAAAACAAGTAACGAATAGGCGGTGAGTAGCATGGGTACTGTGGATTTGATTATTAAATCATCAACAGAATTTTATAATGATTTGAAGGACTAAAATTTTTTATTGTGATCCACAGGCATCATGGCAGAAACCTCACATCGAAAAGAATCATGAATTTATAAGATATGTCATTCCAAGAGGTAAGACTTTTAAGGGATATACCCAGGAAGATATGACACTGATCGCAAATCATATCAACAGTACAACGAGACCAGGACTTGAATACAAAAGTCCATACGATCTTGTAGAAACTGAAGAAATGAAAAAACTGTTGGAAATGCTTAACATGTCACCAGTCGCCGCAGACGAGATATGTTTAAGACCAAAGTTACTTAGTAAAGAATAAGAATGAAAAGCAGATAGTTAATCATCCATAATCAATATGAAGTGGGTTGCATTAACTTTTGCAGAAGAAAATGCGAGCCGCTATTTTGGCATGTAAACAATTAAGCGTTTTTCAACAGTTTTAATCGGATTATATCACATAAAATACCAGAAAAACAGAAAATACAATGTTTAATGTATTAGAAAACCTTTTGATTTTGCACTGAGTTTTTCATTTAAGGATGTTTTAGCTGGAATTGACTGTATCGGTTTCAAAGACGATTGTAACCAAAAGTTACTGCAGGATATAAATTCGTTTTTAGAGCAGTATTACGATAAAATCAGGCACAAAGTAAAAGAACAAGAACTGAAAAATCAGTTATCTTTTACACTCATCACGAAAATACTTATGGGAACACTTGGCTGTGTTCCAGCATATGATAGATATTTTATTGCAGGAATAAAGAATCAGAAGGTTGCCACTGGAAATTACAACATTAGGTCTATAATGCAGCTTGTCAACTTTTATGAGAAAAACGCTGACCGACTCGAACCTGTCAGAGAAAAGATGGAAGTTGAAGGTATGCCATACCCACAAATGAAAATGATAGATATGGGATTTTGGCAGGTCGGCTTTGATTTGGATACGAACAAAGGAATAAAGAATGCACACTAGGAGAAATGCATGGATAGATTTTCAGAGAAGAGCCTTCTTTCATTTGGAGATTATTATGTGTATGGACTCATAGATCCACGCAGTAAGCAAATTTTCTATATTGGAAAAGGCACTAAAAACAGAGTGTTTGAAAAATCGGAATTTAGGGAGGTACAAGAATGATAAATTTAGTGGCACTTCCGTGCCTCTGTGTAGATGTTTTTGATGGAACGGATGAATTGCGTGCAGGTGGTGAAGCCCTTAATTTTGCAGTTCATGCATCAAAATTTGAGGAGTTTAATGTTTCAATATTGGGTGCGGTTGGACAGGATTCCTACGCAAAATTTATTATGGATTCTATTTCTGATAAGAGAATAGATGTAAGCCATGTAAGAGTTGAAGAGGATAAAGTAACTGCAAATAATCGTACATATCTTACGGCTGACGGTGACAGATATTACAAAGATGATTCATGGACGGGTGATATTGTTGATAAAATGATATTGAATCAAGACGAATTGGACTTTATAAAAAAATCAGAGGTTGTATTTATACATTTCTGGGCAGGCTGTTTTGAACAAATTATAGATTTAAAAAAGAATAATAACTTCAGATTGGCTGTGGATTTTGTAGAATATCGTAATTTTAAGGAGATGGAAAAATATGCACCATATATAGATTATTTCCTGATAAGTGGAGAGGAATCAATTCTTCCGATATTTGAAGCATTTTCCAAGAAGTATAAAGGACTATTTAATGCATCTTTAGCTGATAAAGGAAGTGTTACATATTATAATGGTGAAAAGTATTTTGTCCCGGCTGATGAAGCTTTAGAAATAGTTGATACTACCGGTTGCGGAGATAGCTACCATGCAGGCTTTGTGTGTTCTCATATGTTAACTGGTGATATTTACGAGGCTATGAGAGTTGGTACAGAATTTGCAACAGAGACATTGTCTCATTATGGTGGCTTTTAATCCGATTTGTAAGGAGAAACAATATGATAGGGTTTATTATATGGTCACTTTTCGGAGTGTTTATAATTGGATTAGGAATAAAAGATATGTTTTCTAAGAATCCGGTTGGATTCTGGGCTAATACCGAAACAATAAATGTAAAAGATGCGAAAGGTTACAAT
>ERZ780128.280-NODE-280-length-22131-cov-2.718291_pt1 | contig 22131 bp, 26 predicted proteins | sample MGYA00511170_ERZ780128 | MGnify/ENA primary metagenome ERZ780128 (study PRJEB29588, sample SAMEA1970465) | human gut metagenome | biome: human gut; feature: human-associated habitat; material: faeces | place: Denmark | collected 2008/2010 ...
TTATCGATAAGTATATCATAAATACAATTTATGCACACCTTTTGTTATCTACACTTTTATATTCCAACCACAACAACCGGGAAATTCTTCCCGGTCGTTGCAGATTATTTTCTAATTCAGATTATAAAGTTTTTAATACGTTCAGGTCTTTCTTGTTTAAGGCTTTTCTCAATCTTACATTTTCTTTTTCCATTTGCTCTTTTTCACGTTTCAGCTCCCGGATCTGTTCTTCTAATACATTGATCCGATTCTTCAGTACAATGTCACCTATGTATCTTTTGGGGTCTATCATTCCTGCCTGCTGCTCCAGAGCACGATCCATTTCTTTTCTGACCGTTTCATTCTTATAAAAGAATCCTCTGGACAATCCTGTCCTCTTTGTCAGTTTTGGGACCGTCACTTTTTCCCGTTCTGTCAGCATCTGCCTGATTTCTGTCACTGCCCTGTTTACTTTTTCTTCACTGGCTTTTTTATTGCAGGCTATCATCGAATCGTATTTGTTCATATTCTTCCTCCCATCCTTCCAGACATTCCAGTACCATCTTAGATAATCGGTTTCTTGTTTTTCGTGTATCATCTGCCAGTATTTTGTTGCTCATCTTTCTGTAATACTTTACATTTCTCAGGCTTCTATGCCCCAGTAGTCTTGCGATTGTCCAGTCATCCACATGCATCTCGGCAAGCTTCATGCCATAAATATGCCGATACATGTGAGAACCGAATCCAAAATATTCTCCCTTATAATAGGTGATAGTATGTATACAAACTATCACCTATCAAGCCAACATTTCATTTTTTATCAGCAAATTAACATCAATCTCCAACGCATCAGCAATCTGATACAGAGTTTCTAAAGAAAAACTGTTGCCTCTATTCCCTCGCTCAATCTGCCCAAGATAAGCGGCACTCATACCAATCCGCTCGGCCAGCTCTGCTTGCGTATAGCCTTTCTTTTTTCTATAATATGCTATTTTCAATCCAATATTCTTGTAACGTGTAGCAAACAACGTCATCACCTCTTGTCAAGCTTCTCTTTATAATATTAACAGTTTATATAAATTATTTTTTAGGTATATAGTCTGCTTTTTTAGGTTAATAACTTCAATCAGCTTTTTTTCTCTTTTTTAGTTAATCTTTGAAAACAACTTGCAACTTCAATTCAACTTGCTTGCAACCATATACGATTGCTTCTGCTCAATTATTTTTTCAAGAAGCGACAGCCCCTCACTGCCGCTTCCTGCACCCATCAAGCCTCTCGCTTTACCTCATACACTGGCAAGCCATCGTACTGAAATGTTTCCACACTAGCGCGATTATCAAAGGCTTGCATACCTGCCCCTTGGGCAATAAAGCCAATCCAACCAGAGCCGAAAGGCGTACGCTCTTTGCGCTCGTCCTTGCGCGTCCAGCACTTGAGCTTTTTTAAAGAGGTTTGCCAGCTCCTCTTGCGGACCATGAACATATAAATTTGTGTAACTGTAATTTGCCATATAAGAATCATCCTTTCTTTATAACACTGAATATGCGAAAAACGCAACAAAAAAAGCTATTATAATGAAATTTTCGCATAGGAAAATATCATTATAATAGCCTAAAATTCTTATATAAACAAATGTATACAGCTTGTCTAAGTGCTGTGTGGTTATTATATAGCGAATCAGTAAATCTGTCAAGGTAACACAAAAATTTTTTCTACCGCCCACCCACAACTAAATCCAATCCTTCACATCTGCAAAATAAATGTGAACGCCTTGACTTTATTATCTGCTCATATGATAATAATAGTGTGAGAAGAAATTGTTTATCTTTCAAGACTGCCGCGAAGGCAGCCAATTTACAGAAAGCGGTGATACCATGATTTTTAAATTTGAAGCGCAAGCCCCCAAAATTGATGAAAAGGCCTATGCCTTTAATACTGCCACCCTGATTGGCAAGGTTGAGCTTAAAGAGTACGCCAGCGTTTGGCCAGGCGTTACTATCCGCGGCGACGTTAACCGCATCGAGGTTGGCCGCTACAGCAATATCCAGGACAACAGCGTGCTGCACGTTGCTGATAACTACGCCTGCATCGTCGGTGATTATGTAACTGTAGGCCACTGCGCTCTGCTGCATGCCTGCACCGTTGAAGACCACTGCCTCATCGGCATGCATTCTACCGTACTTGACGGCGCTGTAATCGGCCACGGCTCTATCGTTGCTGCCGGTGCCGTTGTAACCAAAGGCACCATCGTACCGCCGAATTCCCTGGTTGCCGGCATTCCTGCCAAGGTTATCAAAACATTGGACGAAAAAGGTATAGCTGCAATCCATGCCCAGGCACTGAAATACAAAACTCTGTGGACCGAACGCTACGGCCTGCTGCCTGACAATGATGGTGAACGCTATCACGGCGAAAAAATCGTTTAATTTCCCCAAGCAAGGAAGCATGACAATGTCCTCTGATTAATCAGGTCACGCTTCGCTATAATGTGCAAAACAAAATCCCGTTACCAGGTACAGGCCTGTTAACGGGATTTTTTGCTGCAGGTATGCGCTTACGCTACTAACCAAGAAAGCCATCTCTGCAGTTCTTCAGAAGAACAGAGATGGCTTTAATTATTGAATAAAATTTTTATCAGTTACCTTCAACAGCAACTGCTTTTTTGGCCGGGCAAACAATTGCAGCAATAGCATAAGCAGCAATGCATACCAGCCATTCCATGTAGATTACGTTCGGGAAAATGCGTACTGCCGGAGTAAGCTGCCACAGCACCAGCAGCACCAGGCCTGCCAGCAGCGTCCAGAAGCCTGCGGCCTTGGAAGCATACTGCGGGAAGAACAACGCTACGATTACAATAACGCTGAAGGCAGCAGTCAGGGACAGACCAATCATAATCGTACCCAAAATGCTGGATACGCTCATAGCAAGTCCCAACGTAAGAATACCGCTGATAATGATGCAGGCACGTGTCATCAGCAGCTGACGCGCCTGGTCGCACTGCGGATTGATGAAGCGCTTATAGATATCGCTGGAGAACAAAGTGCCGGCGCTAAGCAGCAGATTGCAGGCGGTAGATACATCTGCAGCCCACAGAGCTGCCAGCGTAACACCTGCCAACACCGGCTGCAGGCCTACGATAACCTGCGGCAGCGCCAATGCAGCCTGCGCATCAGGATACATAGCCTTGGCAACAAGACCAAGGAAGGCAGCCAGAACGCCTACCGGCAGCATCAGAATACCACCCCAGACGAAGCCCCTCTTAGCAGTTGCAGCGTCTTTAGCGCCTAAAGAAATCTGCAGAATACTTTGCAGAGAGAGATTTACGGTAATAAGGGTTACAACCCAGCTGGTGATGGTTACAGGGCCAACACCGTCAATGAAGCTGAACCAGGGCACATTAGCCGGCAAAGCAGCAGCCAGATGATCCATGCTGCCGATTTTTTTGAACTGAATAATCGTTGCCGCCAAGATACCTACGTAAATCAGGATAATATTCAATACATTCGACAAGGATGCAGACCACATACCACCAATAAATGTAATACCGATAAAAGTAATAGCACTGACAATCATACCGGTGTGGAAATCAAAGATATCCGGCAGTATAGCGTGCAGAATACTGCCACCCGCAATATATTGCAGACTGATGATTACCAACTGAATAACAATCTGGCAGAAAACGCCCAAGATTACCGCGCCCTTGGTATGATGGCGTTCGATAAGCTCGGTGATAGTCGTAATGTTCTGTTCACGGTACTTTTTAGCCATGAACAAGCCCATAACAATCGCGCCCAAAGCCCAGGCAATCGTATACCAGCCGGCACTCAGACCAACACGGAAGGCATGCTCGGAAACGCCGATAGTCGACGCACCGCCGACAGCCAGACCGATGATAGTAACACAAATCAAAGGCGCAGAAAGTCTGCGTCCCGCAAGAGCAAAGTTTTCGTTATTGCCTTCACTACGTTTTTTAGCATACCAACTGATAGCGAACAAAGCAACAATGTACAATATTAAGATGACTAAAGAAACAGGCACAAAAAATCCTCCTTTAAATTATACATGCCTGCTAAAGAAATACAACGTCATTGCTGGCAGTATCCCTATACTGCCTCACATCAGACCTAATCGTGCAGACTTCAACAACATATAATACAAAAACCATTTGTGCTGTCATTACAATTCCCCATCGCCCATACCGGCAAGCATCCCAATGCAGACCAAATATACGCCTCCTGATGCTTCCTTGCAAAGCAGCCACATATATATTAGCTAAATTATATCCCGCCAGGAAAAAACAGTCAAGATTTTTTCACAAAAAAGTATTGACAAAATAGCCTCTTGCAGTTAAAATAAATATTGTTGTTGGCCTCGTAGCTCAGCTGGATAGAGCGTTTGACTACGAATCAAAAGGTCGCAGGTTCGAGTCCTGCCGAGGTCACCATTTTAGACTTTTCGCGAACATCGAAGGACTGCAGCGCAGATAATTGTGGTGTATCGGTAAAATTAAATCTGACAGTGATGGAATATTTTTCGTCACTGTCTTTTTTTGTGCCTTCATCCGGTACGCGCTCGACAACAACGGAGTTAACCATGGTGCTGATGACCTTTTCTTTCATTTTATCGTCCGGAGCAGCGGCGATGTTGCGCAGGAAGTATTCTATAGCTTCTTTGCTAATCTTCGGCGGTGCTGCTACCAGCTCACGCTCTGCTATAGCTTCATCCAGGGCGGCAGCCTTGGCTTCGGCGGCGTTTATCAGCTCAATAATGGTTCCGCTGGTGGCACCGTTGGCGATGGCGGCGGCGTAGTTGGCTATGCTCTTCTTAACGCGGGAGCGCTCAGCCTTCATTTCGGCCAGCTCGTTATCAACCTGAGCTTCAGCAACAGCTTCGGCCTGCTCTGCTATCAGCTTGATGTTTTCCTCATGCAAAAGTACCTCACGGGCACAATTATAAACGGCCTGCTCCAGCTCGTCCCTGTTCAGCGATGATATGCTGCAGCTGGTTCTTTTTGCTCTTTTGTTGGCGCAGGCATAATAATAATAAAGCTCACCGCTTCTGCTCTTGCCGCTCATTCCATGCATCGGTCCGCCGCATTCACCACAAATAATATTAGGAGTAAGTAAATATTTATCACTCTTCTGCACGTTTATTCCCCTTCTTCCATAAGTTTTTAGTTTACGCTGCACTGCCTCGAACAGCTCCTTGCTGACAATAGGCGGTCCGGCGTTTTTTATTTCTATGTCCTTCCACCGGAATAAACCGGTATAGACAACATTTTTCAGCATCCAAGTAAAGCTGCTTTTATTCCAGGCTGCGCCCCTAGCGGTACGCACGCCTAACATGTTCAGCCATCTGGCTATATCTACATACTTCTCGCCGGCCAAAACCTTTTCAAAAATCTGGCGTACATATTCGCCGCGCTCCGGATCTACTATTAAGCGCTGCTCTGCGTCCCTGGTATAACCGAAGGGAACAGTGCCGGAGGTCCACTTCGCTTTCAAAGCGTTCTCCTTCATTCCACGCGTAACCTTTTCGGACAGGTCGACGCTGTACCATTCGGCCATACCCTGCAGCACGCTCTTCAGCACAATGCCGGCTGCTCCCTCAGCCACGTTTTCCCTGGCTGATATAACCTTAACACCATGCTTCTTCAGCTTAGTCTCCCAAACAGCGAAGGAATACCTGTTGCGGGAAAACCTATCGTATTTGTAAATCAAGATAGCCTGAAACACGCCCTTAGACACATCGGCAAGCATCCGCTGAAACTCCGGGCGTTCATCCGTGCGGCCGGTAATGGCTCTGTCTGCATAAACCTGCAGCACGCTGTAGCCTTCGCGCTCGGCGTATTCGCGGCACTCACGCACCTGGCCTTCTATGCTTTCCTCGCGCTGGTGACTGGAGGAATACCGCGCATAGATAACGGCGGGAACAGCACGCTCGGCCACGCTTTTCATACATTTAACCACGCTTTACCCTCCTTTCGTTACATCCCAAAATCTTAGCAATAGCATTTACCGGGACATTAGCGCTTCTGAGCACGAAGAAACCGCTTCTTTACGCTGTCCAAAAATATTGAAATTAGCAATCGTCGGGATATTTCACCCTACTTTTTCGGGGAGCGGCCTACATCAAAGAAGCCCAAAACGCCGGCCGTGAAGAAAATATTAACAAAGCCATACCAAAACGGCCTTTTCGTTCCCTTGAATCGTAAATAAGTTGCATAAAACAGCCCAAGCGTTCCGATGGAGCCTATAGCCCTTGCCCATTCTGCATTTATGGAATTAAATATAACCATAATAGCAACAGACGGTCCCCAGTATTTCAAATATGTGGCATTATCCATATCGTTGTAAGTCTCTGCTTTCTTGCCGAAGGAAGCGTTTTCATCATAAGCGCGAGCGCGGCCGTACTTCAATTCACAATCCGTCACAATATCCTTGCCGATATAACCAAAATGAATACCGTAAAAATCCGCCATATCCTGCAAGAATTCTGCACCGCTCTTTTGCAGGGCATATTCCATGATAGCAACGCAGGCTCTGGCGTGCGCCATAGCATTAAAACGCTGCTCAAGGTTAAAGCCTATTTTTTCGGTAACGTCCTGCAGGCGATGATGAGGCATCTCCGGGAACATTGCTTGCGACAGCACGCAGGTACAAAGCACCTGGCAGCTGGGGAACGGTATATCGTTGCTTTCCAGCGTATCGGCCAGAACCTCCATATCAAACTTAGCATAATGCGCTACTAATGTTTTTCCCTTGATTTTTTCTTTAATCAACGGCCACAGCTCATAAAAATACGGCTTACCCTTAACCATATCTTCGGTGATACCATGCAAGGCAATATTTTCTTTGTCGAAATGCAGAATATCCGGACGGATAAGGCTGTAAAAAGTATCTACTATCTTGCCATCTTTGACTGATACTAAAGCAATGGAGCAAGCGCTGCTGCGCAGTCTGTTTGCTGTCTGAAAATCAATAGCTACATATTCCATAAAATCCCCCTATTAATATCTTAGTTTAGCTTGAAATCATCTTTCCAGTTTTTAGAAAATCCCATTTTTATAAGAACACTATTAAACATATTTTGTGGCAATTTTTTAGCGAAAGATGCTATTTCAGCAGAAAATTCTCCAACCATAGCAGCATAGTCGCGCTTGCTCAAAAATAAGCCTAAAATTATAACACAATCAATAAAATGCGATGAAAAGTTACTAGGCAGTGTTTTATGAAATAGTGCTATATTAGGGACTTTATTATTATTTTTTACCGTAATACTATACAGCCGCTCTTCATGAGCACAAACATTTCTAAAAATGTTAATAAAAGCAAACATATTAGAGACGAATTTTTCTTCCTGTTCCGGCGTTAAAAGCAGCTTTACTCGATATGTTTTTTCGTAAGTGCTTATAATCTCATTTATAACTAAAAGTTTAGTCTGCATGGTCATGCCATTATAAAAATGAATAATATTGCCTAGTGTCATCTTTGTAACCAACACCCACAAGGGCAGCTCTTTGTGTTTGTCGAGATAATGATAAAACTGTTCGCCTAGCGCACCCTTCTTTGTATTTTTCGTTATTACGCTAGATAAGTCTGCTATAAGTTTGGTGGCGGTCTGTGGGTTAGAACTATCGAAATTATTTATATCAAGATAATTGAAGTTTTGTTTATACGTCTGCGAGAAATAATAAGCTACTTTCGTTTTCAACGAAGTTTCCATTTTCAAAATGTACTTTAATAATATAGCTCGCATATTCCTGTCAAAATTATAAAGCGCATATATATGCTCGAAAGTAGTGCCTGCCTTATATCTGTCGTCACCGTACTGTTTGGTTTGCGGCATATCGAGAAATATATCTTTATAACCGTTGATGATATTATAATAGCCTTCATTTTTTAAAATCTGTATTGCTTTACTGCCGTCTTTAATAACAAGGTTACGAGCTCTAAGAATGGTCAACTGCTGCCGATATGTTTTGAATGGCTTATCCATAAAATTCCTCCTATATAACGAAAAAAGGCTTGCCAATCCGCAGATTAGCAAGCCTCCGTGCATCGCCCTCAGGTTCTGCACTATCGCTGTACTAATCATTATAGCAGAATAATTAATTTTGTCAACAAAAACTTGCTTTTTCAGAAGCGTTGTGTTAAAATACTAAAATTACCCATCTTAACACCACAATATATAGTGATTGATATTTTTACTTCTTTGCCGTCAGCACCGCGCTGGCGGCATTTTGTGTTTTATTTGCAATGTGAACTTTTCTCACATTGCAGTTATCCGGCTTTTCCAAACAGCTGCATTTACTTCTTTCTCCCGCAATGAATTATACGCAATTGCTTTCTTCTTCTTCTGAAGATTGAGCATACCGGAAAAGCTTAAAATCAATCATGTTGCGTATTTCTAATTTATCGCTGGCGTTTAGCTGGCGATATTTTTTTATTAACTCAAATTCAGAACTACTAACATCACCACCTAAAGACCTACCAAATAACTCAGCAGGAGTTATTCCTAATGCTTTAGCAAGTGGCGCCATAATAGACAACGGCATATTTTCAATTTCTCCGTTTTCGTATCTATATATAGTTGCACGATTTTTTCCAACGCGTTCAGCTAACTGGTCGGCAGTCAAACCTAATTCCAAACGGCGAGCCTTTATTCTTTCACCAATATTCATGTAAATCACCTCTAAGAAGATTATACTACAAATTTGCAAATCTGCAACAAGAAACGCATAAAAAGAAAATAAATCGCATTTCATGCGAAAATTCAGTTGACACAATAAAGCTTAGGTGATAAACTTAAGTAAATCGCATATATGCGAATGTATAGAAAGGAGCTTTATTATGGTAGATGTGAAAAAACTGAAAGGAAAAATTTGCGAAGCTGGATTAACTATTCCCGGAATCGCTCGCCGTATGAACATTAGTCCTTCAACTTTGTATAGGAAACTGAAACATAACGGTGAAGGGCTTTTGGTTAAGGACGTTGACAAAATAATCGACATCGTTGATATTCAAGGCGATGATGTTAATGCTATTTTTTTACTCAGTTGGTCGCATAAAGCGCGACCAAGAGAGGTGCAAACATGAACAAAGACAAAAAGAAAAGCCCTGCGCAGCAGGGCATAGGAATAATGAAATTCTTACGCAAGCTTTTCGGCAAGCGTAAAGAAAAACACTACGTTCTAAAGCAGTATAGCATTACCATCAGCGGCTTTACAACGCAGCTATAAGCTTATCGTATGGCTGACAGCATCCAGAAGACTTTTGGAATACCGCCGGAAATGATAACTATTAGTGAAGCTGACTTATTAATTTCTCAAGCAGAGTACGAACAGCATCAGGGTAAAAATCTTTAATTAAAGAGTATACGCCTACAGCAACAAAATAAATTGCCTGGAATGCTTTAGCAAGGACGCTTTCAGAATTACAACCGAAGTAATTCATAAGATGTTTAGGTAAAAACACTATCAAGTCTATCCAATACAATGGATTAAACGCTTCTTTAATTCTACCTAAATAAACGCCCTCTGCTTCATAAATCATTTTGTTAGTTTGAAGCACAAAATCGTGTATTCTGCTAGGGAATTGCTCTTTGACAGAAGCATTATATTGAACAGCTCTACCAAGGCCTACCGGCTGGCACACAGGTAAGTATGACTCTTTTACATTTGCCTTTTCGAGAAGTTTCTTAAATAAAGCCTGACTTTCCAAAAGGCTGTCAATATTCTTTCCTGTAGCTAACCACTCAATATAGTTATCATGGATTTGCTTTATTCTACGATAATCGTAGAAGTTAGAAATAATTTTATAAACTGGAATAGCCAGCAAGTACAAATATGGGAACATTTTGTTTCCTCCTGAATTTATTTAAGAAAATCTCTTTGAAATTTTCTTATACAACTATCATAACACACCACACAAAATTATAGGAGGCGCATCATGGCAAAAAATCTCGTAGTCAAATCAATGGCAGATGTTTGCGTTGATGTTTGCGTTCTGGACATTGCACTCTGCAACTACATCCAGCACGCCCGCAACCAATTAGACTGGCTGCAGAAGAATCACAAAGATGTAGCACAAGGCAACATCGAAGATTATCAGGAAAAAATCGCAGCGGCCAAAAGCCTGCTGAAGCAGCTGCGCAGCTTCTAGGAGAACGCAATGACGAAAACACTGACCAAAACACTCAGAATCAAATCACAGCCGGAATACAACGCAGTAGAACGCGGCCTTTGCAATTACATCAAAGTTGTCAGCGACAAACTCCAGTCACTGAAGCAGACAGATGAAAACTGCACCGGTCCGACCGTCAAGGATTATACAGAAAGAATCAAAGCCGCCAAAAGCCTGCTGAAGCAGCTGCGCGACTATTAACATCAGGAGGGATAACATGCAAAAGAATAACAATGGCCAAACGCCGAAGGCTTTTCTTACCTTGAAGCTCGACTCTATGCAGACCTTTGAGCTTATCAACGCTCTTCGCTGCAATAACATCACCATTTTGAAATCGACACCGCAAAAAACTGCGGTGTTTTTTTGTTTTTCTGATTAAAATAATCTTTTCTAAGAAAAAAGAACCGGCCATAAAACCGGTTCTGCACAAAAGAATATAAAGCATTGACGCCAAAAGCTGCCCCCTGATACTGCTCACGCATTATCAGGGGTATTTTCATGCGTTATATATAAATTTGAGTATAAGTAAAAATTACAGGCTGCGGATTTTTTTGCGCAGCGGCAGAATGCTTGCCGGGCTTACAGAAAGCTCGTCCATGCCCATGCGTACAAATTCCTTCGTCAGGCTCAAATCAGCGCCCAGCTCGCCACAGACGCCGCACCAGATGCCTGCTGCATGCGCTCCCTGCACCGTCATTTCAATCAGACGCAGAATTGCAGGATGATGTGCATCAAAGAACGGCTCTAACCGCTGATTCTGGCGGTCTATCGCCAAGGTATACTGGCTCAAATCGTTCGTACCAATGCTGAAGAAATCAACCTCTTTCGCCAGCTCCGCGCTGATCAGCGCTGCCGCCGGCGTTTCAATCATAATGCCTACTTCCATCTTCGGGTCAAAGGGTACGCCTGCATATTTCAGCTCTGCCTGCACCTCACGCAAAATTTTGCGTGCCTTGCGCACCTCTTCTACGCTGATAATCATCGGGAACATCACTGCCAGCTTGCCATAAGCGGAAGCGCGGCAGATAGCACGCAGCTGCGTAGCAAACAGCTCCGGTCTTTCCAGACAGATACGGATTGCGCGATAACCCAGCGCCGGATTTTCCTCCTGCGGCAGCTCAAAGTAATCAGCCTGCTTATCGGCACCGATATCAAGTGTGCGGATAATTACGCGCTTGCCAGCCATCGCTTCCGCTGCCAGCTTATACTTTTCAAACTGCTGCTCCTCGGTCGGATAATCCTTGCTTTCCAGGTAAATGAATTCGCTGCGGAAAAGGCCGATGCCCTCTGCATCGTTCGCCAGCACGCTGGCTAAATCACCAGTGCCGCCGATATTGGCATAAACATGCACCTGCTGACCGCCGCCGGTAATGCTCTTTTTGCCCTTGAGCTCCTCCAACAGCTTTTTATGCTGTGCATCCTGCTCCATCTTAGCCTTGATGCGCTCCAGCGTTGCCTCATCAGGATCAACGAAAACCTCGCCGGTATAGCCGTCTACCGCTACCAGCTTGCCGTCATATTCTTCACCGATGCCGCTGCCTGTGTTGACAACCGCAGGAATGCCAATCGTACGCGCCAGAATTGCCGTATGGGAATTTACACTGCCTGCTGCCGTCACAAAGCCCTGCACACGCGATTTATCAAGCTGCACAGTTTCGCTGGGTGCCAGGTCATCCGCTGCCAGAATGTAACTGCCGCTGCCGCTTTCCCATCTGCTGCCTGCATCACCCAGGCAGCCAAGCACCTTGTTGGAAATATCCTTGACGTCTGCAGCACGCGCACGCATATAATCATCTTCCATCGAAGAAAAAATTTCAGCAAAGTTGGCTGCCGTTGTCTGCACTGCATATTCCGCATTAACCTGCTGCGTGCGGATAATGCCCTCTACGGACTCAATATAATCAAGGTCCTCCAGCATCATCTGATGGATTTCAAAAATAGCGGCATTATCCTTGCCTACATCTACAACTGCCTTTTCATAAAGCTCTGCCAGCTTAGCAATAGCCTCCTGACGTGCTGCCTGAAAGCGTGCAACCTCAGTCTCGGCATTCTGCACCTTACGGCGTTTAACTGCTGCCGCATTACGACGCAATACAGCCAAGGTTCCCAGCGTTACGCCACCGCAAACGCCCTTACCCTTTAATGAAAGCATCTTATCACCTCGCGAAAAATCTCTCTTACTGCGAACTTACAGGTTAGCTTGGAAGAAAGCCTCTAAAGCTGCTGCCGCTGCATCTTCATCCGCACCCTCGCAGGTAACAGTAATCTCTTCACCCTTTTTAACGCCCAGGGCCATAACGCCGAAGATACGCTTCAAATCACCTTTTTTAGCACCTTTGGCAATGGTGGTACTGCTGGCAAATTTGGCAGCCTCTTTAACGAGCAGTCCTGCCGGACGTGCATGGATGCCTGCTTCATCAGTAATAACATAAGTAAATTGTTTCATTTTTATTTCCTCCGTTTCGCTAATAACAATATTCTGCCGCTAAATCCTTAAAATCCTATTTTTGTTTTTATCTTTTTTCTCTATATATTATTCGTTCACGTTCTTTTTAACAAACCCCATAAGCACAGCTGCCAGCACACTGCCTGCTGCCAGAGCTGCAAAATACATCGGCCAGTTCTGCACTACGCCGAAAACAAATACACCGCCATGCGGTGCCGGAACGCTACAGCCAAAGGCCATGGACAAAGCACCGGCTACACCGCTGCCCAAAGCGCAGGTCGGAATTACACGCAACGGGTCACTTGCTGCAAAGGGAATAGCGCCTTCGGTAATAAAAGACAGGCCCATGATAAAGTTGGTCACACCGGACTGACGCTCCTTAGAAGTAAATTTACTCTTAAACAGCAGAGTGCTCAGTGCAATCGCCAGCGGCGGGGGTCCCATGCCGCCAATCATAACAGAAGCCATAATCTCACTGCTTACAGCGCTGCCGTCAGCTGCAGCCAAAGAAGCAGTACCGAATACATAAGCTGCCTTGTTCAGAGGACCGCCGAAATCGATGGACATCATAGCTCCCAATACAAAGCCCATCAGTACCTTACTGGTTGTGCTCATGCTTGCCAGCGCACCTGCCAGCCATTGGTTGAAGGCTGCAGTCGGCGGGTTGATAACGTAGGTCATCAAGATGCCCATAAGCAGCAGGCCAATAACAGGGTACAGCAGAATCGGCTTCAATCCTTCCAGACTGTCGGGCAGTACGCTAAATACCTTGCGCAGTGCCAGAATCAGATAACCGCCGATAAAGCCGGCAAACAGCGCACCGAAGAAGCCGCTGCCGCCGGAGGCTGCCAAAAAGCCGCCCACGATACCAAGCATCAGTGCCGGACGTTCGCCAATACTCATTGCGATATAGCCTGCCAGAATCGGCATCATCATGCTGAATGCCAGACCGCCGATATTTTTAAAGAAGGCTGCCAGCGGCGTGCCACTGCCAAACTTAGCTGTGCCGGCAAATTCCATATCGAACATAAATGCCAGCGCGATAAGAATACCACCGCCGATTACAAACGGCAGCATATGCGAAACGCCATTCATCAGATGCTTATAAATTTGTCTCCCCAGACTTTCCTCAGCATCTGCCACGTCACTTGTCGCCTCGCTGCCGCCCTTGCCTGCGTAAGCAGGAACATTACCGCTCAGAATCTCCTCGATAAGCTCCTTCGGCTTGTTGATACCGTCAGCTACCTTAACGAAGATAACAGGCTTGCCTGCAAAGCGCTCCACAGGCACGTTCTTGTCTGCAGCCACAATAATGCCTTCGGCTTCTTCTATCTCTGCCGCCGTCAGCTTATTTTTTACGCCGCCGCTGCCATTGGTTTCAACCTTCATTGCAACGCCCATCTTACCGGCCATCTCCTGCAAAGCCTCTGCTGCCATATAGGTATGTGCAATACCTGTCGGGCAGGCAGTAACAGCCAGCACCTTGCGCTGCTTAGCAGGCTCTGCTGCCTGTGCTTCTGCTTCCTCGTCTTCAAATTTTTCGTTTTCGTATTTGTCTATAACTGCCAAAAATTTCTTAGCATCGCTGGCATTCAGCAGCTCACTGCGGAAATCATCATTCATCAGCAGCATGCTCAGATGGCTCAGCACATCAAGATGCACATTATCCTTCGTATCAGGTGCAGCAATCAGGAAGAACAGCTTCGCAGGCTCTCCGTCAAGACTGTCGAAGTCAACGCCGTCCTTTACCAGCATCGCAGCCAGTCCCGGTGCCTTTACAGCACTTGTCTTGGCGTGCGGAATGGCAATTCCCTCACCGATACCAGTGCTGCCCTCCTCCTCACGACGCAGCACGCAGGCTCTGTATTCGTCCTTATCAAGCAGATTACCGCCGCTCTCCATCAGCGTAATCAAATGCTCCAGCGCTGCTGCCTTATCCTTAGGCTGCGCATTAAGGTCAATGCTTTCTACCTTCAGCAAATCAACTATTTTCATCTTATTTTTGCCCCTTCTTTTTTATTTATTAGTCACGCCCTGTAAAATAATTTCATCAATATCCTCACGTGTTGCCAGCCAATCCTTAAACGCGCTTGCGCTGCCTGCGGCTACGCCCAGGCGCAGCGCTTCCTCATAATCCTGCGTTTTAAGATAGCCTGCCAAAAAGCCGGCCACCATACTGTCGCCTGCGCCGACAGAGTTTACCAGCTTTCCCTTCGGTGAAGCCATCATATGCTGCCTGCCATTTTCGTCCAACAGTACAGCTCCGTCCGCTCCACGCGAAACCAGCACATTACGTGCTCCCTGCTGCTGCAGCTTCAGCGCAGCAGCAAGAATATCATCCTCATTCAGCAACGGTCCCCGGCCAAAGAACTCTCCTAATTCCTCATGGTTTGGTTTGATTAAAAACGGCTTATATTTCAGTACCTTGAGCAGCAAATCGCCAGTAGCATCTACCACAACCCGTGTGCAAGCAGGCTGCAGCAGCTCCAGAATCTGCTCATAAATATCATCCGGCAGCGAAGCGGGTATGCTTCCTGCCAGCACTAAAATATCATCCTGCGTCAGTCCCTGCAGCTTAGCAAAAAGCTTTTGCAGCTCTTCCTTGCTCAGCTGCGGTCCCTGACCATTAAGCGCCGTTTCCGAGTCTGAAATAATCTTCGTATTAATGCGCGAGTAGCCTGCACCGACCTGAATAAAATCGCAGCGGCAGCCTGCTTCCTGCAGCAGGCGTTCTATTTCTGTACCGCTAAAGCCGGCTGTAAAGCCCAAGGCTACCGATTGCAGCCCCAGATTTTGCAGCACCAGCGAAACATTGATTCCCTTACCACCCGGATATATATTTTCTGCTTGGGTGCGGTTAATCTCGCCTACCGCAAAATCATCAACCTTTACCACATAATCAAGTGAAGGGTTAAAGGTCACAGTATAAATCAAAGCACAATCACCTCCGTATGCTGCTTATAGGAGTTAACATTCAGAGCCTCCTGCGCAGCCGTAATAATCACGCCCTTGGACAGCGGGGCGAAGGACACGCTCGACAGTGCCTCAAACTTGCTGGCATCCGCCAGCACATAGCATTTATGACAATGCTCCATCGCCACGCGCTTATTCATGGCCTCCTCGATATCAGGAGTTGTGAAGCCCTCTTCCACAGTAATGCCGTTCGTTCCGAAAAAGCCCTTGCTGAAATTGTAATGCTGCAGGGAAGCTACTGCCTCCGTGCCGATTACCGCATCAGTTGTTGCCTTCACGCGCCCTGCTATAAGCAGCGTTTTCAGACCGCGCTGCGCCAGCTTCTGTGCCAGCGTAATACCGTTCGTTACATAAACAGCATCCTTTTCCGTCAGGTAGGTTGCCAGCTGCTCGGTTGTCGAACCTGCATCAAGAAAAATAAAATCGTTGGGACGCACCAGCGTTGCCGCATACGCAGCAATCGTGCGCTTGTCTTCAATATTACGACTGTATTTTTCCTGCATGTTGCGCTCCTGCACAGGCTCCGCCTCGCGCACGGCAGTCGCACCGCCATGCACCTTGCGTACCTTGCCCAAGCTGTCCAGCTGTACCAAATCTCGGCGGATAGTGGACTCAGAGGTCTCCAGAAGCCTTGCCAGCTCCGGTACTGTCGCCGCACCGTCACGCGTGACAATGCGAGTGATTTCTTCAAATCTTTCTTGCGTTAACATGAGCATCTCTCCTCTTGCAGATATTATATAACCATTTTCACGCAAAATCAATCATTTTTGAGCAAAAAACTGCATTTTTTGAATTTTTTTTGCAGATTACACTCAACACCCTTCAGAGTAATAAAAAAATAGATGCCTCTCCACTCCGAAGAAGCATCTACATTAAGTATCATTTATATAATTTTAAAAACAGTGTCAGACAGCGTCAGCTTATTTTACCAGCGCACGCATTTCATCTGCAGTCAGAGTAAAGTATTCCTTTACGGTGTAAAGCTCACGGCGGCCGCGGCAGTCAGCAAACAAAGCAACATCAACATCAGGAATATTTTCCATTGCTTCCTCTAAGCTCTTGCCGTTTTTGGCATAAGCCTCAAAGCGCAGGACAAATTTTTCACCGGTGCCAGCAGGAACCAGCATTGCTTCAAAATAATCATCCTCGCGCAGATAGCCCTCACGGTTAACCTTGCCACGCAGCAGCACATCACTATACTGCTCCTGAGGCAGATAAATACGCATATAAGCATCCAGAATAGTACCTTCCTGCTTGCCTACGTTATCAAAAGGTACCTCTAAGGAAAAATCAATTCTGTCGGCATATACCTTGTCCAAAACAGCCTTGGTGCGCTGCTTTACCAACAGACGCATTACAGCATCACCCTGCATGGAAATATATACACCTACAATTATAACGCCTAAAATAAACAGTCCTACAAGGACTCCCACAATCGTCATCAGCATCTTGCTTCCCCCTTACGCCTTATGATAATCCTTAATAATGCAGATTGGTGTTTTTTCACTGCCGTTGCCAAAAGGATTATCAATGAGGATTTCCGCAACCTTATCCGGATCAACGCCCTTAGACCAGCCAAGCACTGCAGAGCGCTTCAAATCGTTAACATCGGCAATAGCAGCGCCATAGCAGCCGCAAGCCTTAGTAATAGCTTCGGCAACCTTTTCCGGTTCTGCCGGACCATAAACAATATGCTTGTCATACGGAGGCATTGTGCCGGTAACGTCATCAATCAGGCGAGCCTGTTTGCCTGCCATACGGTAGAAGGTACCGCTTTCGCCTACGCATTTAGCCGCAAAGCCGCAGATTACTGCCCACAGAACACGCGCACCGCCTTCTGCGTCAATCAGGGATTGCATGCTGTACCAGCTGCTGATACTGCCCTTGGCCGGGAACAGATGCGACAGCACCTTAGCCAGCGGTCCCGGATGAAACTCCTCACAGCGCATTGCTCTGCCCTGGGTAATAGCAACTACGCTTTCGGCAGTGCAGACAACATCATTGGGGCCGATTTTATCCTTGGCATATTCCAGAATAGCATCACAGATATCATCGTGATGAGTCAAAATTCTTGTCGGCACAGGAACAATCTTATATTTTTCCATACTCTCACATCTCCTCCGCAGCCTTATCCGCTGCATATACCTTCTGAATTTTATCATACCATTCAGGCTTCAGGCGGACAATGTGACCTTCATTATCGGTAAACACATTGCGCGTATGACCTTCCACCGCTACAGCGCCATCACGCAGGCGGATAACAGTATAATCAAATTCCATTTTTGCTTTATTAAAGGCACTCATTTTTACCTGTACTTCAAAATCATCATCAAAGGTACAGGAATTTTTATACTTGGCGCGTACCTCGGTAATCGGGAAAATAACGCCGTCAGCCATCAGCTCGCCCAGGGAAATACCGCAGGCACGCAGATATGCTACACGTCCCATTTCAAACCAGCGCAGATAATTGGCATGATGCACAACACCCATCATATCAGTTTCAACAAAACGCACCTTATCTCGTATTGTAATCATAAAATCTCCTTTGCATATTCAAGGCTTCCTGCATCTAACAGGCTTACAATCAATTTATTATTATAGCACTTTTAACGCCAAGTGCCTAACAAATCTTATAAATTAGGTAAATTTTTCTCTGCCAGCAAGCGCTTAACCTTTTCAGCCAGCAAAGCATAAAGCACAGAAAACAGCGGTACGCAGACAATCATACCGGCAACACCGCCAAGGCTCGCACCAATTGTTACTGCCGCCAGCACCCACAGCTCCGAAAGACCTACAGCCTTACCCACAATCTTAGGATAAAGCAAATCAGCTTCGATGCGCTGCAGCACAATGTATAATATAATAAAATACCAGATTTTCTCCGGTGCTGCCACCAGTATTAAAAAGCAGCCGATAAGAGCACTGATTAAGGTACCGAGAATCGGTATCAGGCTCAGCACAGCCACAAGCAGCGAAATGACCGTCGCATAGGGGAAGCCGCAAAGCGTCATGCCGACGAAATACATCACGCCCAAAAGCAACGCCACTACTAACTGTCCGCCTACAAAGCCACGGAAAATCTGCTCTGCCGTCTGCAATACATGCAGAATATAAGCAGCGCGCTCCTTCGAGCAAAAGGCAAAAATTACGCATTTAAAGTTGCGCGCAAGACGATGCTTTTCCAGCAGACAATAGATTGCTACGACAAAACCGATAACACAGCTTGCAAGCACCTCCAGAACGGAGGCCGTTGCCAAAAACGTCTGCTCCAGCAAAAGACGCTTGTTGTTCTGCAGATAATTGAGCATCGTCTGATAAACTTCCTTAGCCTGCGCCTGTACTACAGCCAGCTCATCTGCCGAGAAGGAAAGCTCCTGCGCCTTCTGCTGCAGATAAATATTCAGCTTGGCCAACGCCGGCGGCAGCATCTTGACGAGCATTTTCATGCTGGCATGCAGCTCGGGCACAATCGTCAGCACAAAGAAGGCCAAAAAGCCGATAATGATTGCAAGGCTCAAAAGCAAACACACTGGACGCTCGAAACGCGATACCACGCTCTGCTTAAAAATTCTGCGCCAATATTGCTCCAGCTTCTTCATCAGCACGTTGACGATAAAAGCCATACAACCGCCAATGACAAACGGCAGCAAAACATCATATATACCAGCCAGCAGTTTTAGGCTGACATTGTAATTCCACAGCGCCCAGATAAGCACAATTGCAAAGGCCAGCAGACAATAAGGATTTCTTTCTTTCATAAGCAACCTCTATTCAAAGCGCATGTCCAAGGTAATACATGCTTATTAAATTAATAATTTTATTGTAACATATAAGCGCGCACAAGACAAAAAAAGAAGGCTTTTCTTTGCATAAGTTTCACATCTGTGGTATAATTCCATTGTAGTTTTTGCGCCTGTAGCTCAGTGGATAGAGCAATGGTCTCCGGAACCGTGTGCGGAGGTTCGATTCCTCTCAGGCGCACCAAAAAGAAAAAGTACCCTTTCCATTTGTTTGGGAAGGGATTTTTTATGCACTAATATTATCGACCGGTTTTATATTCCTCTATATTCACTTTTCTGCAAACGTATGTTAAAATTAATTAGTGCTACCACAGCGGTAGGCGGTTGCTCTCCTCGGAGGGCTTTGCGGCTCTCCTATTGCAAGAATCCATGTCTTTATGGAAATCTACAATAAAGAGGGTGGCGCCGATGAATATTCTTGAAGTCCTCGCATTATTAGGCTTCGGTTTGGCTTGTGTCAAATTCGGCTATGAACTCGGTAAAAACGCAAAAAAATAACCGCCCAGTCTGCAAACTTGCGGTTATTTTTTAACTACATGATTTAAAAGGCAACCGTCTATCGGTAGCACTTTTTCTACGTTCATTATACTATATCCAACAACTAAAGACAAGTAGTTTATAACTTTGAATATCGTTACAATACAATCATGCTATTTCTCCGGAACCGTGTGCGGAGGTTTGACTCTTCTCAGAACCGCCAAAAAGAAAAGTACCGCTAAGGTTTTTTGATGCTCACTTTCAGTTTAGCTTGCTCAAATAATTTTTCAGGCCACGCGCACGGTTAGCAACAGCTTCGCTGATACGCGTAACGCGCTCTTTATCCAAATACGGACTTGTCGACAAGGTATTGCTTACTATCTCAGCGCAAGCATCAATTCCATTGATATCAATAAGGCACTCTTTAACTAAGGCAAGCTGCTTTTTCTGCGTATCTTTAAATGGCATAGCAGGTAATTCTGTTCCTATTTCGCTATTTAAGGATTCGCACCACAGGCTTGTACCATTATCAAACAACGGTGCAGGACCTAGGAACTTCAAAGAATTAACATCACGGATAAAACCGAAATTACCATAATGCCTGTCGCTGTTCTCTATCAGGTAATCAAGGCAAAGCATCTGCTGTAAATAGCCTGCTACATCAGGAATTTGCAACTGCTCGCAGCACCTGAGGAAGTGTCCGTAAACAGAATCGTTATTCGACTTGGTAAGAATATCCTTAACAAAATAAGCAGGAACAAATTCTGTTTCCGTAGTAATAAAATTAGGACACAGGCACAGCGGACGATTATCCTCTATAATCAGCTCATAGGGAACATGCTTAATCGTCAGAGCCTCCGCTACCTTAGCGGCAGCAATTTCATTATACGGCTGCTGCAACAGCGGTACCGAGCCTGCTTTAGCAAGATACGTGACGCCGTTGATTTTCACCCACTTTTTCTTTAACCAGCCATTGCTTGAAGCATCCGGCGTGAACGGATTTATTGCAGGCCTGGAGGACTCCTTTTGGAAAAACGCTTCCCCTAACTCCTTGGAAAAATCGTTGGTGAAAAAGTTTACCTCCTGCCATGTAAGCTCACTGCCGACAGGCTTCAGCCAATATTGATCAGACAGGCTCAACCCCAAGCTGCGCTTGCTCAAAACCGCTGGAGATTCGACATCATACAAATGCAGGATATAGCGCAATCCGTCGCGACTTGCAGGAATAATACGGCTACGCCACCACTGATTTAATTTGTCTGCGAGCTTATTAAAATCATCAGTAAAAATACCTACAGGAAAGGCTTCTGGATTGTATATCTGCAGGACTTCGGTTATATAGCCTGCAGCGGACATCGTTATCTTAACCAAAGGAATATTTTTATTCATAATTATATACTTATCCATGCTTTTCCCTCCTTCAGTATTTTTTTTATTATACCGCAAGCAGCATTTTTTTGAAAGAAAATTATAACCGCCCGCATCTCACCTTCACCTGAGATACGGGCGGTTAATGTTATTTTTGAAGATTAATTACAGCAGCTCTGCTTTTTTATCCAGAATTGCTTTGCAGGCAGCGCAGGCCGGGCAATCGCAATACTCCGCACCGGCAGCCTTGATTTCCTTAGCATGTGCCAGAATATTTTTAGCCAGCTCAGCGCCGAAAACGCCAACGCCTGCTTCGGAACTGGCAAAAGCAATCAATCCGTCAATCGGCATGATGTCTGCTTCCAGCTCTGCGATATAAGCCTTGGTTACTTCTGCTTCTTCCGCAGTACCAACAGCTGCCAGCCATTTTTCAGCAGCAGCCTTTGCTTCAGCGCTGCAACTATGAGCAGCAATTAAAGCTGCAGTCTGTTCTTTTACAAAATTTAAAGTTTCTTGTTTCATAATCTGTTAACCTCCTCGTGATGCGTTGCGCATCATCTGTACATATCATAGTACCAAATTGCAGTCCTGTAAAGTACGCACTTTCACGTGCGCTAGTTACCACAAGGTTACTATTGTAGTATTATGTGTCTGGTCAGTCTTTGGAAAACAGCAAAAAAAATTACTTTAACACTGCACACAGCCAAGAATATTCTATTAATACACCAAACTTATAAAATTACCAGGCAGCCACTGTTCCGTCAGCCCGCGGTTCCGTTGCTCCCGCCAGTACGCCGTCAGCGCAGCGCCAAATAATTTCACCTCTGCCAAAGCTGGTGTAATCGCTCATTACGCGCACCTCATGCCCCAACTTGCGCAGCTGTTCCACTACCTCCGGTGCAA
>ERZ780128.286-NODE-286-length-22006-cov-4.412191_pt1 | contig 22006 bp, 18 predicted proteins | sample MGYA00511170_ERZ780128 | MGnify/ENA primary metagenome ERZ780128 (study PRJEB29588, sample SAMEA1970465) | human gut metagenome | biome: human gut; feature: human-associated habitat; material: faeces | place: Denmark | collected 2008/2010 ...
TATGGGCAAGGTGCAGGCGGAGGTGTTCCGCGCGCTTGTCAAGGAGCGTTTCGACGTTGACGTCGCGCTTGACGCGGGGCGCATCATGTATAAGGAGACCATTGCAGACACCGTGGAGGGCGTAGGCCATTTCGAACCGCTGCGCCATTATGCGGAGGTGCATCTTTTGTTAGAACCGCAGCCGAGAGGAACGGGGCTTGTATTTGATTCGGATGTGAGCATGGATGATCTCAGCCTGAACTGGCAGCGGCTTGTGCTGACCCACTTAAAGGAAAGACAGCACAGAGGCGTGCTGACAGGCTCTCCGATCACGGATATGAAGATCACTCTTGTAGCAGGACGTGCCCATACGAAGCATACGGAGGGCGGCGATTTCAGACAGGCAACTTATCGCGCACTCAGACAGGGACTGATGCAGGCGCAGAGCGTTTTGCTTGAGCCGTATTACAGCTTCCGGATCGTGGTTGCGCCGGAGCTGACCGGGCGCGTCATGACGGATGTACAGCGGATGGAAGGAAGGTGCGATCCGCCGCAGCAGACGATGGAGCAGACGATACTGACCGGAAAAGCACCTGTTTCCACGATGCGCAATTATGCCAGGGAGCTTTTGTCCTATTCCAAGGGCAAGGGACGCATTTCTCTTGTGGCAGCAGGCTATGATATCTGTCATGATCCGGAGACGGTCATGGAGAAGCGGGCATATGATCCGGGACATGATCTGAGAAATCCGGCGGATTCCGTATTTTGTGAGCATGGTGCGGGATTTGTCGTGCCATGGGATGAAGTCAAAGAGCATATGCATCTGCCCAGTATTTTTGACACGAACAACGATGAGGATTATACAGCTTTTACCGCTCAGCAGATCCGCAGGGAACAGGAAAAACAAAACCGCATGGAAGCGGCAAGATACGGCAGTGAAGAAGAAGAACTGGCGGCTATTTTTGAGCGGACTTACGGACCTGTGAAGCAGCGTCTTTTGCAGCAGACCAAAAAGGTTATCAGTCCTGTGCAGAGCGAGGCGGCAGAAGCGTGGAAGAAAGCCAAAAAGAAACAGACAGAGCCGGGAGAAAGCTATCTGCTGGTTGACGGTTATAATATTGTATTTGCATGGGAGGAGCTGAAGGAGCTGGCGCAGGTCAATATTGATGCGGCGCGGGGCAGACTGATGGATATTCTCTGTGATTATCAGGGCAGCAAGGGCTGTCATGTCATTCTTGTGTTTGATGCATACAAGGTCAGAGGCGGTATCGGACAGATGCAGCACTATCACAATATTGATGTCGTATATACCAAGGAAGCGGAGACGGCAGATCAGTATATCGCCAAAGCCGCACATACGATCGGGAAAAATTACAATGTAACGGTAGCAACCTCCGATGGCCTTGTGCAGCTCATCGTCTGGGGGCAGGAATGTCTTGTCTGGTCGGCAGGAGAGTTGTTTGAGGAGGTAAACAGGTCAAAAACACAGATCAGGGAACAATATCTGGAAAAGCCTGTCAGTGCGACAAACAGGATGGCAGATGTGCTTCAAAATAGTGAATAAAGAAACTGCTGAAAAACTGTGTTTTTGTCGGTTTACGGTACATAGCGATCCGTGGTAACATAGTAGTAAACAAAGAGAAAATGATGGGGATACTACAATATGGCAAATGGAGGCTAGTTATGTTTGACTTTAAGTTTGATTGGGAGAAGAACCTGAATACCAGTATTGAAAGTATCGATGTACAGCATAAGCAGTTGTTTAAATTAGGGAGAGATATGGAACAGCTGCTGCAGATGCAATGTATTGGGGTGACAGATAAGCAGCTTCTTGATATCGTCTGTGGGCTCAGGGATTTTACTGCTTATCATTTTTATGCGGAAGAGACGATCATGGATGAAATGTCGTATCCAAAGATCACGAAGCATAAACAGTTTCATAAGAAGTGTTCGGATTATATCATGCAGATCAATATTCCGAAGCTGAAGCAGGAACCGGCGACGGAGCTGCGCAAGATCGAGGAAGAAGTACAGAGCTGGGTGATGGATCATGTGCTCAACGAGGACATGGAGATGGCGAAAGCCTATCTGGCTTACCGAAAAACAGTGGATGAAAGTAAGCAGAAGACAACCGAAAAAGATCTGGAAGATATTTACGGGGCTTATGTAGCGGATCTGGATATTTCCCGTGTGTATCTGTACCGGGATCAGACCTGCAGGGGCAGGGTCGCAGTAGTATTTAAGGAGTCGGCAAGAGAGCTTTGCAGACTGTCAACACTGGAGCGGAACATGTTCTTTGCAGACATCGCCAAAACGGCAAAAACACTCAATAAGCTGTTTGCACCGGATGCGATCAATTACTTTGACAGCGAGGATTACAGTGACAGACTGATCTTTCACGTGATCCCCAAGTATAAAGAAAACGGAACCTATGGCGTGCCTCAGACACTCGATAAACCGTGTCTGCAGACAGACAACGCGCAATATGATAAAATTTATCAGCAGCTGAAGGAAGCACTGCAATAATCGGAAAAAGAGAAATGGCGGGGAGGTCATGCATGGCATGACCTCTGTTTTTGTGTAAGTAGGAAACTTTGTTTCTATTACACAAAAACGATCCGCGGGGATGCGCACTGCGTCGTACAATGTAGGTGTCGTAAGCAAGCTTGCAAAGATGCGCACTGCGTCGTACAATGTAGATGTCGCAAGCATTGTCGTACATTTGCAGAGCAAATGTACGGCGCAATAACCTGCGTAGCAGGTTATAGAAAAGCGACCTTGCATATAGGGAAGAAAACAGATCACATATAGACAAATGGAAAGAAGGCATATCATGTATAATGCAAAATCGTTAAAGGCAGAAGAATTCATTGACCATGACGAGGTCATGGCAACACTGGATTATGCCTGGGAAAACAGGCATAACGAACAGCTTATTGACAAAATTCTGGAGAAGGCAAAGCTGAGAAAAGGCTTATCCCACACAGAAGCAGCAGTACTTCTGGACTGTGATATCCCGGAAAAGAATGAAGAAATTTATGCACTGGCAAAGCAGATCAAGGAAGACTTTTACGGAAATCGTATTGTCATGTTTGCGCCGCTGTATTTATCCAACTACTGTGTGAACGGCTGTGTATACTGCCCTTATCATAGGAAGAACAAACATATCGCCAGAAAGAAGCTGACGCAGGAGGAGATCGTAAAAGAAGTTACCGCCCTGCAGGATATGGGACATAAAAGACTGGCGATCGAAGCGGGAGAAGATCCGGTAAACAATCCGATTGAATATATTCTGGACTGTATCAAAACGATCTACAGTGTCAAACATAAAAATGGATCGATCCGTCGTGTCAATGTCAATATTGCGGCGACTACGGTAGAAAATTACCATAAATTAAAGGAAGCAGGCATTGGTACGTATATCCTGTTTCAGGAAACCTATCATAAGGAAAGCTATGAAAAACTGCATCCGACCGGGCCAAAGCATGATTATGCTTATCATACGGAAGCCATGGATCGTGCCATGGACGGTGGAATTGATGATGTCGGACTGGGTGTCTTATTCGGTTTGGAATTATACAGATATGAGTTCACAGCACTTTTGATGCATGCAGAGCATCTGGAGGCTGTACATGGCGTGGGACCGCATACGATCAGCGTTCCGCGTATCAAAAAAGCAGATGATATCGATCCGTCCGCATTTGACAACGGTATCGATGATGATACCTTTGCAAAGATCATTGCCTGCATCAGGATCAGTGTTCCGTATACGGGTATGATCATTTCTACAAGAGAAAGCCAGGCGTGTAGGGAAAAGGTGATCGGTCTGGGCATCTCCCAGATCAGCGGCGGTTCCAAAACAAGTGTCGGCGGTTACGCGGAACCGGAGCTTCCGGAGGAATGCAGCGAACAGTTTGATGTCAGCGATACAAGAACACTTGACCAGGTGGTGAGCTGGCTGATCGACGGTGGTTATATCCCGAGTTTTTGTACCGCTTGCTACCGGGAAGGCAGAACCGGAGACCGGTTCATGTCTCTTTGCAAGAGCGGACAGATCTCCAACTGTTGTCTGCCGAATGCCTTGATGACACTGCAGGAATACCTGATCGATTATGCTTCTCCGGAAACGAGAGCAAAAGGTGAAAAGCTGATCCGTGAGCAGCTTGCCAATATCCCGCGGGAAAAGGTGCGTGAGATCGTAGAAAAGAATCTGGTCAATATCGAAAATGGACAGCGTGACTTCCGGTTCTGATAAAAAGGAGGAAAGAGTATGGGACTGAATGATACAAGCAGTGCACAGCGTGTGCATATTGGTTTTTTCGGCAGAAGAAACAGCGGCAAATCAAGCCTTGTGAATGCAGTGACCGGACAGGCACTGTCTGTCGTATCGGATGTGCTCGGAACGACGACTGATCCGGTACAGAAATCCATGGAGCTTCTGCCAATCGGCCCTGTACTGATCATTGATACGCCGGGGATGGATGATGAAGGAGAGCTGGGACAGCTCCGGGTGGAAAAGACAAGGCAGATCCTGCGCAAGACAGATGTTGCGGTTGTTGTCATGAGCGCGGTCAAGGAACCGTCAGAGCAGGAAAAGGAGCTGCTTGCGCTTTTACAGGAAAGAAAAGTACCGACCATACTGGCGGTCAATAAGATCGATCTGGCATTTGAGCAGGATTTTGAAAAATGGAAACATTTTGCACCGGGAACAGCGAAAATATTTGTCAGTGCCAGAGAAAAGAAAAATATAGAAGAACTGAAAAATATGATCGGAAAGCTGGCACAGACTGCAGGTGCGGAAAAACCGATCGTCAGCGATCTGGTGCAGGCGGGAGATATCGTCATACTGGTAACGCCAATTGATGCAGCGGCACCGAAGGGACGCCTGATCCTGCCACAGCAGCAGGTGCTCAGAGATCTGCTGGATCATGGCATGATCGCAGTTGTGACAAGGGAAACAGAGCTGGCGGAGACACTTTCCCATGTAAAGCCGGCGCTGGTGGTCACAGACAGTCAGGCATTTGGCTATGTAAAGGAAATTGTACCGCAGGAAATGCCACTTACGTCTTTTTCCGTGCTGTTTGCCAGATACAAAGGACAGCTGGAAACGGCAAAAGCCGCAGCCGGCTGTATCGACCGCCTTAAGGATGGGGATCATGTGCTGATCTCCGAGGGTTGCAGTCATCACAGGCAATGCGGCGATATCGGAACGCAGAAGCTGCCCGCGTGGCTGAAAAAACATACGGGAAAAGAGCTGGCATTTACGTGGACGAGCGGAACGGAATTCGCACAGGATCTGACGAAATATGCACTGGTGATCCATTGCGGTGGCTGCATGCTGAATGAAAGAGAAATGCAGTACCGGAAAGAAGCCTGCCTGCAGGCAGGGGTACCCATGACAAACTATGGCATGGCGATCGCCCACATGAATGGCATCCTGAAAAGAAGCCTGGCTGTTTTTCAGACACCTGTTAAAAGAGGAGAAAAAGAATGAGCCTGACCGAAAAAGAAATGAAATGGGACAAGCTGGATAATACGGCATAGCTTTTCCCGGTCATAGCAAATGAAAGCATGAGCAGTGTTTATCGGATCTCCGTGACACTGACAGAAGATATCATAGAAGAGAAACTGCAGGAAGCATTAAGCAGAGTGCTTCCCAAATTTGACGTGTTCCATGTCAGACTGCGCAGAGGGCTGTTCTGGTATTATTTTGAAACAAATAACAGACCGGCGCCGAAAGTGCGGGAAGAAAATACCTATCCATGCCTGTATATTCCGGTGTATCAGAACAACAATTATCTGTTTCGTGTGACTTACTACCGGAAGCGGATCAATCTGGAGGTATTCCATGTGCTGACTGACGGTATGGGCGGGATAACCTTTCTGCGGGAGCTGGTTTATGAATATCTGCGGCTGACGCATGATGACCTGATGGAGAAGCTTGGTGATGAACTGTGCAGTGATACGTCCCTGAATAAAGAAGACAGCTATGTTAAAAATTATACCGGCAAGAAGTATAAGAAAAAATATAAGACGGAGCGTGCAGTCCGTCTGACGGGAGAATTCCTGCCGCCAAAAGCACTTTCGGTTACCCATGGCTACTTGAATATCCCGATCCTGAAAGCAAAGGCAAAGGAATACGGTGTCAGCATCAATACATTTCTGACCGGTATTTTTGCCTATAGCATTTATAAAGAGCATCTGCACAGCCAGCCATATAAAAAACCGATCAGTATTTGTGTACCGGTTAATCTGCGCCCGTTTTACGGTTCGATCACAACGAAGAATTTCTTTGGCATGACTGCAGCAGTGCTGCGGGCTGATAAAGAAAACTACACGGTAGAAGAAGTGATCGCCAGGATCGATGAGAGCCTGAAGGAGCAGATCACCAAGGAAAATATGGACAGCCTGATCTCTTATAATGTATCGAATCAGAAAAACCTGATGCTGCGTATGGTTCCTTTGTTTGTAAAAAATCTTGCCATGAAGTGGGTGTATCGCAGTTCTGCGCTTGCCAACACATCGACTGTAACGAATGTAGGCAGTCTGCAGATCCGGGAGGATTACCGGCCTTATATCGATAAGATGCATGTCGTGCTTTCCATGACAAAGGGGCAGAATATGAAATGCAGCATCAGCTCTTATGAGGATACACTTGTGTATACGATCAGCTCCAAGTTGAAGGATCAGTCAATCCAGAAGTGCTTTTTCCGCACGCTGTCGGAGCTGGGTGTACCTGTGACTATCGAAACGAATGGAGAAGCCTATGAAGTATTGTAAACAATGTAAAATTCAAATATTGGATCAGACAAGTGTCTGTCCGTTTTGCAGGAGCGTGCTCGAGAAAGAGGATGAGGAGCAGACAGAGCCTATGTATCCACAGGTTTCCATTCCGCAGAAAAAATACAGATTTCTGATGCGGATCAGTCTGTTTGTTTCCGTGATCACCATGATCCTGCTTGGCGTGATCAATTATCTGACGTACGCGGGTCTGATGTGGTCTGTTATCTGTGATGCAGGTATTCTATACTTTTTACTGACACTGCGATACACGCTTTTCAATCAGGATGAAGGGCATTTGATGAAGATCATGGTGCAGAGTCTGGCCGCAATCCTGCTCTGTGTGCTGATCGATCATATTCTGGGCTATCGTGGCTGGTCGGTCAATTATGCAATCCCCTGTGCGATTTTGCTGGTGGATACAGGCATTATTGTGCTCATGATCGTCAATATGCAGAACTGGCAAAGCTATATCCTGTTGCAGCTTGGCATGATTGTGATCGCAGGCATACAGATGCTTCTGTATGTTCTGCATATTGTGACAAGACCGCTTCTGAGCCTGATCGCACTGGTAAGCAGTGGCATACTGTTTTTGGGAACTGTTTTACTCGGTGACCGAAGAGCAAAAAATGAACTAAAGAGGAGATTTCATATATGATCAAAATTTCGGAAGAAGAAGCAAGCTTCAAAGGTCAGCTTGTACGGGAACTGATCGCGCGTGTAACGAGTGATCACCTCATCGGACAGAAATTCAAGAATGGAGAGATGCGGAAGAAGATCGTGGAACCGCCGTGGAGATGTCCGGCGGGATTTGAGATGGAAGAAATCCATCTGCCGCTTTTTTCGATGGAATATCTGACCAAAACGGAAGGACGAAGAGAAGACCGTGTTTTGCTGCAGCTGCACGGCGGTGGGTATGTGGGAAAGATCCACAATACCTATCGGAGCTTCGCCGTATTATATGCGGAGGCAGGAAAGGGAATGGACGTACTCTCTATAGATTACCGCGTTGCACCGGAAAATCCGTTCCCGGCGGCACTTGAAGATGCCATCACAGCATTTGACTGGCTGCGGGAAGTAAAAGGCTTTACGGAAGACGAGATCTATCTGGGCGGAGATTCCGCAGGCGGCGGACTCTGCATGGCACTTTGCCATTATCTGAAGGATCATGGCAGGAAACTGCCGAGAGGAATTGTCGCCATGTCACCATGGACCGATATGACGGCAAGTGGACCATCTTATGATGATAATTATGAAAAAGATCCGTTGTTTGGCAAAACAAGGGACAGTCTGATCTATAGCACAGATTACAGACAGGACCACGATCCGAAAAATCCGTATTTGTCGCCGCTGTTCGGAGACTTTACCGGATTTCCGCCGATGCTGATCCAGGTCGGTACTTACGAAATGCTGCTCAGCGATTCGCAGCAGGCAGCAGCCAAGGCAAAAGAACAGGGCGTGCATGTGCGCCTGTCGGAATACGAGGGCATGTTCCACGTATTCCAGATGGCAATGATGCATCTGCCGGAATCCAAAAGAGCATGGCAGGAAGTAGAACACTTTTTTACGGTCGTTGACAGTATGTAAGTCTACTGCCAGCCACCATCCATAGTAATGATCTGTCCCGTCAGGTAAGAAGGAGAATGAATGATCATGCTGACCATTTTGGCAGCCTCGAGAGTCGTTCCGATTCTGTCTGCCGGGATTTCTCCTTTCAGGATTTCCATATCATCTACAGAAAAACATTTATTCATATCCGTATCGATCACACCGCAGGCAAGTGCATTGACCTGGATGTTACTCGGCGCTAACTCCTTGGCAAGTGCTTTCGTAAAGCTGTTCAGCCCGCCTTTGGATGCAGAATAGGCAACTTCCATGGAAGCCCCTACATTTCCCCAGACAGAAGAAATATTGATGATTTTTCCCTCATGCTTTTTCAGCATCAGAGGAATCGCAAGCTTGCTTGTATAAAAGCTGGCAGACAAATTGGTATGCATGACCTGATTCCAGTCGCTGACTTCCATATCGGACAACAGACCGACATAGGAAATTCCTGCGTTGTTGACGAGGACATCCAATGTATTGATCTTGGCAAAGCAGCGTTCCACAAAACTGTAATCTCCGATGTCACCGACAAAACACTGACAGGAAACGGAATAGGTCTGTGAAAGCTCGTCAGCCAGAGACTGTAGTCTCTGACCGTTTGTCAGACAGGTCAGATAAAGGTGATATCCCTGCGCGGCGAGCTCGTTCGCGATCGCAGCACCGATACCGCGGGAAGCACCTGTGATAAAAGCGTATTTGGGCATAGTATTTCTCCTAAATGACATGAATCTTCGGATCCATGATACAATAGATGATTTTTTACAGATATAGTTTACACCATGCAGTATGTATTGTCACTTGGTATTACGATACTTTTTTGCATCTTTTGCCGCCATATCTTGTATAAATTTCCAGTAAAAAAGACATACTGAATGTAAAAGAAGAAAAGGAGACAAATGTATGAATGTGACATTAAAAGAAAAAGAGAAGACGGCGGTTAAAGACCTGCAGACACAGGAAAAAAGCTGTATGGAGAAATACAGACGCTACGAACAGGAAGCGAAGGATCCGGTATTAAAGGATCTGTTTCATCAGCTGCATTTAAAAGAGAAAAAGCATTATGATTCCCTTGACCAGTTGCTTTCCGGTAACTGCCCGGAATGCGACTGCAATGATGCGGACGGAAAGAATTATAACCCAAAGGCAACTTACACTTCCATGAGCAGTCCGGAGGATAAGGAAAGCGACTGCTTTCTGGCAACGGATGCGATCGGAACGGAGAAACTGGTATCGGGCGAATACAATACAAATGTGTTTGTATTTGCAGAACCGTGTGTGAGAAAGCTGCTCGCAGACATTCAGATTGAAGAACAGAATCATGCAGAGATGCTGTTTAAATACAAAATGGCAAATGCCATGGCATAAAACGTACAGTCTGCCGGTGCTTTCGGAAGGAGGCACCGGTTTCTTGCTGTATAGATGCGCACACTTTATTATGATGTGTTTTCGTTTGGGGAAATGTATGGTAATATAATACATGTTGGGAAAATTATGGTATGAACGGTATAGACGAAAGGATAAAAAGTATGGCACAAATATATGATCTGTTAATTATCGGAAGCGGTCCTGCCGGAATGGCAGCAGCCATTTATGCACAGCGGGCGGGATTAAAAGCTGCTGTTTTGGAAAAGACCGGTATCAGCGGTGGACAGGTCCTGACGACCTATGAAGTCGATAATTACCCGGGACTTCCGGAAATCAGCGGTTTTGATCTGAGTGAAAAATTTAAGGAACATGCCCTGCGTCTGGGTGCGGAGATCCGGACTGCAGAGGTTAAAAATATAATAGATCAGGGCGCGACAAAGGTGCTTAATACAGATCAGGGATGTATGGAAGCAAGGACAGTTCTGATCGCTACAGGAGCACATCATGCGAAGCTGCATATTCCCGGGGAAGAAGAACTGGCAGGCATGGGGGTTTCCTATTGCGCGACCTGCGACGGTGCCTTTTTCAGAAACCGTACGGCTGTTGTTGTCGGTGGTGGCGATGTGGCTGTGGAAGATGCGATCTTTCTGGCGCGCTTCTGTAAAAAGGTTTATCTGGTGCACAGAAGAGACAGCCTGCGTGCAGCAAAGCTCTTGCAGGAACATATGCTTTCTCTTTCCAATGTGGAAGTGATCTGGAATGCGGAGGTAAAGAAAATCGCAGGAGAGGAACAGGTAGAGCAGGTAACTCTCTTCTATAATAAAGAAAACAGAGAAGAAGTACTTCCGACAGACGGTGTTTTCATTGCGGTTGGTACGATCCCGGATACCGCCTTTGTAAAAGGACTGGCAGGACAGGATGAAAAAGGGTATCTGATCGCAGGTGAAGACTGCAGAACATCCGTAAAAGGTATCTACGCGGCAGGCGATGTCAGGACAAAAGCACTGCGTCAGATCCTGACAGCGGCAGCAGACGGCGCCAATGCGGTGACAAGTGTGCAGGAGGATCTGTTAACACTTTAAAACTGCGTAAATACGCCAACTTAATCGTTAAAGGAAATTTTAACCATTTTCTCCAATCGGGTTGACAAGAGAGCTGTATGGTGTTATATTTTATTACAGATTTAACAAATTTGTAACAAATGTAAGAAATAATCAACAATTTTGGAGGAAGTATGTTAAACAAAAACAGAAAAATGTTTGCATTCGCACTTGCGGCTGCAATGACAATAAATACAGTAATTCCGGTATCTGCTTCATCTCTCTCAAGCACATTACCATCTGCCGGAGCTGCAACTACATTAAACGGCAGCGACATTACGGTTGCTTCCAACGGAGATCTGAAGATGACAGCAGGTGCGGTTGTAGCAGATAATCTGGAGAAGGCAACACTGCCACAGGAAGCAGAAGTCGGCGGAGAAACGGTTCTGGATGTCGCAGCGGAAGTTGCGGAAGAAGAGGCAGACATTACCATTTCCGGTGAAGATGCAGTTGCGGAAAGTGCAGAAGCACAATATGCAAATCTTGTTATTGCAAAATGTAACGATTATGTCAATGTCAGACAGGAGCCGAGCGAGGAAGCAGAGATCGTCGGCAAGCTGTATAATAAATCAGTTGGTGATTTCGTATCGGAAGCAGACGGTGGATGGTATCAGATCACATCAGGCAGTGTAACAGGTTATGTTAAAGCAGAGTACTGTGTGACAGGAGAAGCTGCCATTGCACTGGCAAAGGAAGTCGGTAACAGAATCGCAACTGTTACAACAACCACTTTATTTGTAAGAGAAGAGCCAACCGTTGATTCGGCTGTACTTGGTATGGTTGGTCTGGAGGATGATCTCTCCGTATTACAGGAAGATGAACTGGACGGATGGGTAAAGGTTCCGATCGAAGAAGGTGAAGGATATGTATCCACAGAGTTTGTGGAGCTTCATACAGAGTTTGTAAAAGCAGAGTCCAAGGCAGAAGAAGAAGCCAGACTTGCAAAGGAAGAGGCAGAAAGAAAAGCAGCCAATGCAGCAGCCAGCAAGAAGAGCGGTAAGTCTTCTTCAGGAAGCGGATCTTCCGCATCTGTATCAGGCGGCGGCGCAGGCGCGAGCGTAGCAAGCTATGCACTCCAGTTTGTCGGTAACCCATATGTATATGGTGGTTCCAGTCTGACAAACGGAACAGACTGCTCCGGCTTTACCATGAGCGTATATGCTAACTTCGGTGTCAGCCTTCCACATTCCTCCGGTGCACAGAGAGGCTGTGGTTATGATGTAGGCGGTCTTGCAAATGCGCAGCCCGGCGATCTTGTATGCTACAGTGGTCACGTTGGTCTTTACATCGGCGGCGGACAGATCGTACATGCTTCTACAGCAGCAACCGGTATCAAGGTTTCCAATGCAGATTACAGAAGCGTACTTGCAGTCAGAAGAATTTTCTAATCTGAATAAAATAAGAGAAATGATAAGGAGCAGTTACCAGATGGTAGCTGCTCCTTTTAGGTTCCTTTCTCTACTCCGGGAACATCAGACTGAAGAAGACCTCTTTAAATGCTTTGCTGTAACCGCGTGCAATCGGAACACGCAGCCCGGATTTCATGAAGATTTCGGACGCGTTGAAATGGTCTACGTTAGGAAAGTAGACAAGATAACTGCGGTGACATTTGAAAAAGCCATCTTCTTCCAGAAACTGATCTTCCACAACATGAAATGGGGTGATGGTCGTGATGACCTGTCCTGTCCGCAGATAAAAAAGCACTTTTTTATTCTGGGCTTCGGCAAATTCGATGTCATGAAAATACACCCGCTGGTAGCCCTGTGCTGTTTTCAGAACCATATTTTTCTGATGGATGGTGCATGTATGACCGCATTCATCCAGCGTTTCCTTTAGCTTTTCGTAGGAAACAGGCTTCAAAAGATAGCCCTGTGCCTTAGTTTCATAGGATTCCAGGGCAAATTCAGGAGAGGATGTCAAATAGATGATCTGTACGACATTGTCATGCTGCCTGAGCTCCCTGCCGATATCAATTCCGTTTTGCAGTGGCATAAGAATATCAAGAAATACGATATCCATATGTGTACCTGTGATCTTAGAAAGCAGCGCGTCCCCATTGTCAAAGGGAAACAGCTCTGCTGTGATACCGCTTTCCGCAGCCCATTGTCTGATCAAATTTGCTGTACTCTGTAAAAAATCCTGATTGTCATCACATAATGCTATTCGCAATTTAGACTCCTCCCTGCATCTGTTCTGTTCGTTCGTATTGTACTGTATCTGTACTTCTTTTTCAACATTAAAACTGCATTTCGTGCCCAAAACGCTACATTACACGCGGTAAAAACGTCTAAACTGTTTTACGATTTATAATAGAAGTAACGAGAGATCGTAATAAAAACAGGGAGGTAATTGCATGAAAACAATAAGAAAGAAATCTGCAGGATGGAAGGGTGCTGCATGGCTGCTTTGTCTGAGCATGCTTATGACAGCTGTAGAACCGCTTGCAGTACAGGCGGAAGAAACGATCGATGTATCAAGTGTGATCGCTTCTGAGACTACGGAGCAGACAGCTTCGGAAGAAGCCGGGCAGGCTGCTTTGGAAGAAACAGAGCAGACGGTTTCAGGGGATGTTGGGGAAGATGTTTTATCTGAGATAGAAAGCGATACAGAAGAGGGGACAACAGCAGGAACAGGTGGAACATCCGAATTGGTGTCTTCCGAGATTCCGGGACAGACGATTCCGGAGTGGACAGCGAAATTGGAAAATAATGTATTGACATTTTCATTAGTCGATGCCTATGCTGGTGTAGCTTCTTCTGTTATGAAACAGCAATGGTTTGCCCAATCATATTTGGATATGAAACGTGTCAATGAGTCTAAATTTTCTGGAACAAAATGTAGTGTATCTATTGATTTTTCTCAGAAACCGGACATGGAAGATGGTTTGCATGTTGCTTTCGCACAGGTATATGCGACCAGATATGCTGACAGTCTTCAGTGGCAGGCTGTCGTATATATTGAGAAAAAGGGATCGGATCTTTCTTTCTACGCTCCATATGCGAAGGAAAATACGGATCTTCTGAATGAATTAAATAAAAAAACAGAGGAACAGATTAAAAACTATACCAATCCGGCAACTATTGCATCTGTACAGGCAGACAGTTATGAAGAGGTTGTACAGACGGCAAAGGATCTTGTGAAGAACCTCAGTACAGCTGAGCAGAAAATTCAGGCAATTCATGATTGGGTTTGTAATAATCTTGCATATGATTATGAACTGCTGAATAATGGCGGAAACGTAGGAGATGAGCTTGATTATGCTTTTCAGAACAAGAGGGCTATTTGCGGAGGGTTTGCGACACTGGGAAATATTATGTTTCGTGCTGCAGGCATTCCAAGTTTATATGTTTCCGGTCTGGGATCTTCTGTAGGTGTATTTGATGAAACACATACAGGGCAGGGGCATGCATGGAACGTTGTGTATTATAATGGTACATGGCATTACATGGATCTGACATGGGATTGCAATAATCAATATTGGGGAGAAGGAAGCTCCAAAAATAAATCTGGGCAGAAGTGTACTTATGACAACTATGGAATACCGGCATATCGGATGGGGCTTGGTCATAAGCCAAGTGAAAGAGGTGCTGTATCTTACAGCAATACCGTAAAAGGAATCATTGTAGAAGACACTAAAGAAAAATATGCCTGCGGAGATGACATTTCCAAGGATTATAAGTTATATTTACAGACTACATACAAGTTTAAGACTGGCGGAGATTTCTTCGGAAACGGAGGCTATTATACAGATAAGTTCGAACTTGGAAAAGGTCTGGGAGAACTCAGCGGTTATGATATGAATACGCCCGGAAAACAGACAGTTACTGTAGCCTACAAGGGCTTTACCACAACCTTTGATATTGAGGTAGTAGGTGTAAAGGGAATCAGAGTTGAGCCTGCAGAGAATGCAGTTTATGTCAAGGGCGATCATTTTATTCCGGAATATACCTTATATGCACAGATGACAGATGGAACAGAATCGCAGATCGATGTATCCAAATCGGAATGTACTGGTTTTGATATAACCAAGGCCGGTACACAGACTGTGAAAGTAACCTACCAGGGACATGAAACAACATTTGATATCAACGTACTGGATGTTGCAAAGCTTGCGGTAGAACCAAAGGCAGATAAATATTATCTGGTCGGAGATACATTTGTACCGGATTTCAAATTGTATCTGGTGATGGCAGATGATACAAAAACAGTTGTATCGGATATTTCCAAGGCAGTCTGCACCGGCTATGATATGAGCAGGGCAGGTACACAGACAGTGACAGTAAGCTATAAGGGCTTACAGGCAAGCTATGATATCAAAGTGGTAAGCATTACCGGGCTGAAGGTAGTGCCAAAAGTGACAGAGTACAAATATGGCAAGGCGTTAGATAAGAGTGGTAATGCAGTATATTATGTCCTTTCGGATGGAACGGAAGTGGCTTTGCCCACAAAAGATCTTGCATCTGTAAAATACAGAGGATACAGCAGATACAAGACAGGTACACAGACAGTAACTGTTACGTATAAAGGATATAAGACAACTTATACAGTAACTGTAACAAAATCGGGCTCCGGTACAACAGGAACAGGTGGGACCACATCAGGCGGAACCACAACAGGAAAACAGGATGATACAAAGAAGCCAGGCAGCGGAACTACCACGAGAGATCCGGCAAAAGATCCGGTAAAAACCCCTGCAGCAGGCACTGTTTTAACAGCTTCCACAGGATCATATAAGGTAACAAAGGCAGATGCAACAGCCGGAGAAGTTGCTTACTATGGTCCGAAAAACAAAAAGGTTACCAAAATCACCATTCCACAGACAGTGACGATCGATGGTATTACTTATAAAGTAACTTCTATTGCAGATAAGGCCTGCCAGAATTGCAAGAAATTGAAAACCGTAACGATCGGAAGCAATATTGCAAAGATCGGCAAATCAGCATTCAGTGGCTGTAAAGCGATCAGGACAGTGACGATCAAGACGACAAAGCTGAAAGCAAAATCAATCGGTGCAAAGGCATTTAAGGGCATTACCAAAAAGGCAACCTTTAAAGTACCAAAGAAGCAGAAGAAAGCGTATAAAAAGATCATCTGCAAGAAGGGTGCTCATAAGAAGGCAAAATTTAAATAAGGTACATAATACATAATAAGGTAAGGGCTCCGGGAAAAATTCCCGGAGCCCTTTTAAAGCATTTGCTGTTTGACATATATCAAACAGCTTCCATATTCAGTTGTCGTTATACTACTTTTCAGATTTGCGCTGTTTCAGCCGCTCTTTCTGCTGCGCGATCATTGTTTCCAGCTCTGAGATCTCATCTGCTGTGATCGGCTCATTTAATAAGCCCGCTACCAGATGTGGTACGGAAAGCCCTTCAAAGGAATGGAAATCGCGAATTACCTGACTGACACCGAAATCCTGCTCGGTGATCAGCGGTCTGTAGCTTCGTGTCAGTACGGTTCCGCTGTATACGATGTCTGCGACTTCGATATACTTGTATTTTAACAGGTTCCGCAGTACTGCCTGTACCGTATTGATCGTCAGATCCGGTTTGAGCGTGGCAATTTCAGATGCGATAAGCGGATGATCCGTGTGCCATAATAATTGCAGGATCTCCAGTTCTCGGTTTGTAATTTTCTGAAAAGGTTGTTTCTTTGGCATGTTTTTTATTCCTCCTAACATGGAATCCAGTCAGTAAGCCATTTTTCGTTGGTTTTATCATATAATCTCTTGTATAAGTATCCGTTGATTACCTTATAGCGCCATTCTGTAACGGGCTTACGTGCCATTACATCAGATGAAGTTTCAATGCTTCTATCTGTGGTTGTTTCTGCAGGAGCAGCTAGACTGCTGACACTGAGAGCTGGCAGAGATACAGTCAGCGTGGTGCAGATCAGTAATGCATAAAGTGTTTTTTTCATGGTAAATCCTCCTTTTCATAAATGGGTATATCCGGCAAGTTTGTCGGATCTGTAAATTTCCCTATAAGTTTTCCGTCAATATATAGCTCATAGAGAGATTCGCCTCGTTTTACAGCATAATAGTTTGTAGTAGGTAATGTAAAAGTATTTGGATCATCAGCAGGTGGCTTTTCTGAAACCGGCTCTAAGACCACAGCATACGATAAAAAGGTAACAAGAAGCATCATGGCAACAAAGCCATATTGCCCGCGTTTCCTGCGGGATGTCTGTGGGGCATCGATACTTTCCATGACATTGCGATACCGCTGCGTCAATTCTGAATTTGTATAGCCGTCAAAGGAAAGCCCGGAAGAGGAAAGCAGGGGATTATGGATGCTCTGCTTTGCCACCTTGACCAGACATTTCAGATATTCCATCTTTTCCATATCGTCCAGCAGCTCGGTTGCCAGCAGATCTGCGGATTCCTCAATGTATATGCCTATTTTTCTGTGGAACAGGTAAAACAGCGGGTTCCACCAGAAAACAACACGGAGAAGCTCAATCAGCCAGATATAAATCGTATCACCGTGCAGATAGTGGGCTGTTTCATGGGATAAAACATAATACCATTCCTGCTGTGACAGGGTGAGCGTTGGAACAACGATCACCGGATGAAGTAGTCCGGTCACAAAAGGAGAACTGAGCGCCCTGCTTTCTCTGATACGGAATCTGGAGCGTGCAAAATGCCTTTCTTCCAGAATGCGGTCAAATTGTGAAAGAACAACCGGATCCTGCGCAGCGGGAAAACGGCGGATGATCATATGCAGCCTGCAATAATGATAGAGCAGGTGCATAGCCGACACAATTATACCAATTATCCAGATGCCTATTATGATATGTGCAATGGAAAAGCGGAGTTTCCCAAATGTAGCGGATTGGTTAAGAAGCCGGTTTATTGTGGGATATCCTATGGTCACACCTATCGTATGGGTAAAGGAAAATTCATGCGGATACAGGAACCGTACAAGGAGAAGCCCGGTACAGAGTAAAAGTATCCAGATGGAGGCTTTCTTATAGCATTTCATGAAAAGCCACATCAAAAATCCCATCATACAACAGCAAATTGAAACAGTTATCAGCAAGCGAACATAACCGCCCATGTTTCACCTCTCTCTTTTCCTGTTACGGGAAAATTATAATACGAATGCGCAGAATAATCAATCTAAAATTATTCTGAAAATAAAAAACACAAAAGCTGCAATAACAATGTAAATATAATATTGGTACATATACAGACAGAAGATTGTCTGTATTTTTATAATACAACAGGCACCGGGTTTGGCGCCGGTGCCTGTACATATCTTTACTATTCTGTTTTGTTTTCCTGTAACAATGCCCGCTGTTTTCGGATCACTTCCTCCAGCTCATCAATTTCGGAGGAAGAAACGGGTTCATTCAAAAGGCTGGCTACCAGATGGGATACGGAAAGTCCCCTGAAGGAATGAAAGTCGTTGATCACCTGATCAATACCAAAATCCTGCTCGGTAATAAGAGGCCGGTAGCTGCGTGTCAGAACAGTTCCGCTGTATACGATCTTTGCCACCTCGATATATTTGTGCTTCAGCAGATTGCGCAGAACGGATTGAACGGTGTTGACGGTCAGATCCGGTTTCATGGCTGCAATTTCAGATGCGATAAGCGGATGATCTGCATTCCATAAAAGCTGCATGATCTCCAGTTCACGGTTTGTAATTTTCTGAAAGGGTTGTTTTTTAGGCATATTATCTGATCTCCTTTTCGTAAATGGGTATTTCCGGCAGATTGGCCGGATCTTCAAAAGTTCCTATCAATATATCATCCATATATAGCTCATAAAGAGAGTCATTGATCTTGATCGCGTAGCTGTTGTCTGTCTGTATGGTAAAGGACGTCGGCTCATCGGCAGGTGTCTTTGTAGAACTTGGTTCCACTATGATACCATATGAGAGGAAAGTTGCAAGAAGCATGGCGGCTATAAAACCATATTTTGTGATACGATTGCCGAATGTGGCTTCTTGGCGAATACATTTTGTAATACAGGCAAAGCGCTTTTTCAATTCCGAATCTCCGTAGCCGTCAAAGGTAAGGACTGCGGAACGGAGCACAGGGTTATGCCGGCTTTGGCGGGCAACCTTTAACAGACATTCCAGATAGTCCAGCTTTTCTGCAGCATTCAGATCTTCTATGGCAAGCAGATCGGCGGACTGCTCGATACAGACAGATATTTTCCGGCGGAATAAATAAAAAAGCGGATTCCACCAAAAAACTACGAGGAGTATCTCGATAAGCAGCTTGTACAAGGTGTCGCCATGTCTGTAATGTGCAGTCTCGTGGGACAATATATAGTACCATTCTTTCTCTGACAGGGACAGTCCCGGAACGACGATGACCGGATGAAAATAGCCGGTCACAAAAGGGGACTCCATTTCGGTATCTTCTTTTAAGGAAAAGGTGCATCTTGAAAAGTGTTTTTCTTTCAATATCTGATCAAGCTGCGAGCGGATATTGTCATCGGAGCAGATCGGAAGCCGGGAGACCGATTTTTGCAGAACTATATAATGCCGCAGGAAACGGAAACCGTTCCAAAGGCTTCCGGCGATCCATATACCAAGCAGAAGTGCTGCCACAGGAAATTCAACCCGGCCGATAGAGAGAGTTTGGTTAAAAAATTCATTCAGTGTAGGATATCCCTTTGTGATATAAACGGAGTGCGTAAACGGAAACTCGTAAGGATACAGAAAACGGACAAGGAGCAGACCGCTGCAAAGCAGAAGAACCTCAATGGATGCTTTCTTATTATATAATAGAAAGAGCCACATCAAAAGTCCGGTGATGCAGCAGCATACGGTGATCGTGATCAGTAATCTGAGAGTGTCCGCCAGTATCATGAGTAAGTCCCCTTTTCTGTTCTGTATCATGATGTCGGGGCAAAAACACCGATTTCGGTGCCTGCGGATTGTTCCGTGCCATGCACTCCCACAATCCCAACATCATATCATAACATATTTATCATTATAGTAAGGAAGAGGTAGAAAAACAATAAAAACAAAAATATAACAAGAAACGAATTGACAAACGACAAACGGATTAGTACAATGAAATTGCGATTTAATTACAATAAAATTGCAGGATTATGTCGAAATACATAATGTTGTGGGGAGTAGTAAGGATAATCGGGGAAAGTATATATGGATCGGATTATGAAAGGGAAAATAATCCGGGCGGGACAAGACAATGCATCTTCAATGGAAGGTGCGTTGTTTTTTATGTTATGGCGACGAGGAAAATGCACGCATTTATGCGGTGCATTTGACGACCGCTAATCAGAGCGAGATTCGCAGAGCGCATCTCGTCTCTGTAACCCATGAATCAAAGCTGTGAGAACTCCGGCAGATTGCTGCGGTAGACAATTTGCACAAAGATCTGAGAATGCAAGACCAAATTGCAGAAAAAGTACAGGTCGGGTCGAAAAAAGTTATCCACATAAGAAAGAACGATTTTAAGGCAAAAAGTGACTTATAAACGAGGTTATCCACATTATCCACATAAAAAGAGGTTAAAAATAAAGGGATTTTATGGTAACTTTCAGAACATCTGTTTTGTGGGATAATCATAAAAAACAGTTATTTGACGAAAAACGTCGAAAAAGGTATTGACTTTTTGAATGTACAAATATTACAGACAATTTGAATAAATATTGCAAATATATATACAAATGTGCTATAATTATCACATAAATCTAAGACAGAAAGGGTGAGCCATATGAAATATATTATTATGGGCAAAAATATCGAAGTGACTCCTGGTTTGAGGACAGCAGTGGAGGACAAGATTGGTAAGCTGGAGAAATACTTTACGCCGGAGACAGAAGTACATGTTACTTTGAGTGTAGAGAAGGACAGACAGAAGATCGAAGTAACGATTCCTGTAAAAGGCAACATCATCCGTTCCGAGCAGGTAAGCAACGACATGTATGTATCTATTGATCTTGTGGAAGAGATCATTGAGAGACAGCTGAAGAAGTATAAGAATAAACTGGTGGACAAGCAGCAGGCTGGCAGTTTCTTCAAACAGGAATTCATCGAGAAAGATTATATGGATGAAGAAGATGTTAAGATCATCCGTACAAAGAAGTTCGACATCAAGCCAATGTATCCGGAAGATGCATGTGTACAGATGGAGCTTTTAGGACACAATTTCTTCGTATTCTGCAATGCGGAAACAGACGAAGTAAACGTTGTTTATAAGAGAAAAGGCGGTACATACGGACTGATCGAACCTGAAAATTAAATATAGGATGTCAAAAAACAGGGAGAATTGTGGGAAAAGCGATTCTCCCTCTTGTTTTTGCACTTTTGCTATGTTAAAATAAGTGCAGTGGGCAATGATAAAAAAATAACAATCATTGCCAAGCCCGAAAATAAGGGCGGGAAACAATTATATGGAGGAAAGAAAAATGGCAAAAAAAGTAGTTTTAGCAGGCGCCTGCCGTACAGCAATCGGTACAATGGGTGGATCTCTTAGCACAACTCCAGCTCCGGAACTGGGTGCTATCGTTATTAAAGAGGCTTTAAACAGAGCCGGTGTTAAGCCGGAAGATGTAGATCAGGTTTACATGGGTTGTGTAATCCAGGCCGGACAGGGACAGAACGTAGCTCGTCAGGCAAGTATCAAAGCAGGTCTTCCAAATGAAGTACCGGCTGTTACGATCAACGTTGTTTGTGGTTCAGGTCTGAACTGTGTCAACATGGCAGCACAGATGATCATGGCAGGAGATGCTGATATCGTTGTTGCAGGTGGTATGGAAAACATGTCTATGGCTCCATACGCTATGATGCAGGGACGTTACGGCTACAGAATGGGCAATGCTAAACTTGTTGATACAATGGTAAATGATGCTCTTTGGGATGCATTCAATGACTACCATATGATCAAGACTGCTGATAATATCTGTGAAGAATGGGGACTGACAAGAGAAGAGCTTGATGAGTTCGCATTAAAGAGCCAGTTAAAGGCTTGTGCAGCACAGGAAAACGGTGCTTTCGATAAGGAAATCGTTCCTGTAATGGTTAAGAAGAAAAAAGAAACAATCGAATTCAAGAAGGATGAAGGTCCAAGAGCCGGTTCTACAATCGAAGGTCTCGCAAAACTTCGTACGATCAATCCGGGCGGATTCGTTACAGCCGGTAATGCATCCGGTATCAATGATGGTGCAGCAGCAATCGTTGTTATGAGCGAAG
>ERZ780128.289-NODE-289-length-21924-cov-4.227628_pt1 | contig 21924 bp, 17 predicted proteins | sample MGYA00511170_ERZ780128 | MGnify/ENA primary metagenome ERZ780128 (study PRJEB29588, sample SAMEA1970465) | human gut metagenome | biome: human gut; feature: human-associated habitat; material: faeces | place: Denmark | collected 2008/2010 ...
AAAATACTTGGAAAACTCTCTTGAAAAAAGCACTTGATTATTATATGATGTTATGAAGGATTAAATAAAAATTCCTGAACCAGTAAAATATGGAGGTATGAAATGAGACACTTAATGAGTCCGCTGGATCTGTCTGTTGATGAGTTAAATACTCTTCTTGACTTGGCCAGCGATATTGAGAAACACCCTGATAAATACGCACATGTCTGTGACGACAAGAGACTTGCAACTTTATTCTATGAGCCAAGCACCCGTACCCGTCTCAGCTTTGAAGCTGCTATGATGAACCTTGGCGGTAAGGTTCTTGGTTTCTCATCTGCAGATTCCAGTTCCGCAGCGAAAGGGGAAACTGTTGCCGATACCATTCGTGTTGTTTCCTGCTATGCAGATATCTGTGCTATGCGTCATCCGAAAGAGGGTTCTGCACTGGTTGCTTCCATGCATTCCCGGATTCCGGTCATCAACGCAGGTGACGGCGGACATCAGCATCCAACACAGACTCTGACCGACCTTATGACCATCCGTTCCTTAAAGGGGCATTTAAACAACCTGACCATCGGTCTGTGCGGCGACTTAAAATTCGGTCGTACCGTGCACTCCTTAGTCAACGCGCTCTCCCGCTACGACAACCTCCGGTTCATCTTCATTTCCCCGACCGAGCTGCGGGTTCCGGATTATATCACAGAGATGCTGCGTGAAAAAAATATTCCTTATGAAGAAGTCATCCGTCTGGAAGACAAGCTGCCCGAGCTGGACGTTCTTTACATGACCCGCGTTCAGAAAGAGCGTTTCTTCAACGAAGAGGATTATGTCCGCCTGAAGGATTTCTATATCCTGACTGCTAAAAAAATGAAGCTCGCACCGCCCGACATGCTGGTGCTGCACCCCCTCCCCAGAGTTAACGAAATCTCTGTCGATGTGGATGACGACCCGAGAGCCGTTTATTTCAAACAAGTGCAGTACGCGGTCTATGTTCGGATGGCGCTGATTCTGACCCTCTTAAATATTCATGTGGACTGAGAAAAAGGAGATTTCTTATGTTAAACGTAGGTAAAATTGAAGAAGGCTTTGTACTCGACCATATTCAGGCAGGCATGGCAATGTCCATCTATCACCATCTGCAGCTCGATAAGCTCGACTGCACCGTTGCGATCATCAAAAATGCGCGCAGCAACAAAAAAGGAAAAAAGGATATCCTGAAGGTGGAGTGTGATATCAATACACTGAATATCGATGTGCTCGGTTTTATCGACCATAACATCACCGTCAATGTGATCAAGGACGGCAAGATCGTTGAGAAAAGAGATCTGAGCCTGCCAAAAGAGATCAAAAACGTCATCAAATGCCGGAACCCCCGCTGCATCACTTCCATTGAGCAGGAGCTTCCACACATCTTTGTACTGGCAGACGAGAAGAAAGAAATTTACCGCTGCAAATACTGTGAAGAGAAATGCAGAAAAAGAGATCTGTTCTATCAATAAGATAAGCAAAGCCGCATGCAGGTTGCATGCGGCTTATTTTTCTGATATACAAACTTTTATTGATCTGTATCTTCCTCATAAGGCGACTGGTTCAGCAAGGTGGGTTTCGGAAAATAACGGAAGATTGCTTTTCCAAGTATCTGATCCTGACGTACGAAACAATATTCATTCTCTACTGCTTCCTCAATACTGTCTGCCGCACCATAATCAACTGCTTCCATTGCCCAGTACCTGCCGTCTGCCGAATTATTCCTGTTATCTCCCATTACAAAATAGCATTCCTCCGGGATTTCATAGGTCAATCCGTCATTCATGGCAACCCAGTTTTCCTTCAGATAAGGCTCAGCAAGCGGCGTATCGCTGTGATTGATATAGACCTTGGCATCTCTGATTTCCAAAGTTTCTCCCGGAAGTCCGATCACACGCTTGATATATATTTCCGACTCATCCACCGGATAATTAAAAATAATAATATCTCCGCGTTTAGGTCCTTCCTTCTGGTAAGAAAGGCGGAAACCGATCAGACGGTCTCCCGGCTGGATCGTATTTTCCATCGAACCAGTCGGCACATTTGCATTGACAATAATATAATGATTTAAAAACAGTGCGATCACAAACGCTACTGCCAGCGTCCAGATCCAGGAAAAAATTTCCTTTTTGGTCTCTTTCTTCATGTTAATTACCACATTCTACACTGATTTGGTTAAAGATCTTCATGATTTCTTCCGTATCTACATTCTTCTTTTCTTCGCCGATCTTGTCTAAAATGACCTTGCCTTCATGCATCATCAGAAGACGGCTTCCGTATTCTACCGCATAACGAAGATTATGGGTGACCATGATCGTTGTGACTTTCTTTTCCCGTACCACCTGATCAGTCAGCTGCATGATAATCTCTGCTGTTTTCGGATCAAGTGCTGCTGTATGCTCATCCAGGATCAGAAAATCAATCGGTGTCATTGTTGCCATTAAAAGTGCCACTGCCTGACGCTGACCGCCGGAAAGCGCACCTACCGGTGTGTGCATCTTATCTTCAAGTCCGAGATTTAAGTGTGCAAGCATTTCACGGTAATAATCGATGTGTGCTTTATTGACACCTCTTGTTAAATTGAACGGTTTTCCCTTATTTTCCGCAATCGACATATTTTCCAGAATGGTCATCTGTGGACACGTTCCTTTGGAAGGATCCTGAAATACACGGCCGATCTGTCGGCTTCTGACAAAATCCTTTTTGCCGGCATAATCTTTACCATCTATTAAGATCTGTCCGTGGTCAATATCAATACTGCCACAGATAATATTCAACATAGAAGTCTTACCCGAACCGTTACTGCCGACAACAGAAACAAACTCTCCGTCCTTCACTGTCAGATTGAAGTCATCAAAAAGGCAGATCTCATTGACAGAACCCGGATTAAAAAATTTATGGATATGCTGCAGCTCTAACATGTACTCTTCACCTTCTTCTTTCTCTCTGTTCCTACAACAAGGATCAATAAGAACAGGATCGCTGTGATCAGTTTCAGATCTGTAGACTGCATACCCATACGGATCGCAACCGCAACGCAGGCTTTATAGATCAATGAGCCAATGACAACACTGGATGTCACACGCAGGAAAGTTACCTTTTTAAAGACGGTTGTTCCGATGATAACAGAAGCAAGACCGATCACGACCGTACCTGTTCCCATTGTCACATCAAAGTAGCGCTGCTGCTGTGCAAACATACAGCCGCTGAGTGCTGCAAAGCCGTCGCCAAGCGCCAGACCCAGTATCTTGATCCATCCTTTATCCACACCAAGGCTTGTTACGATCGTCTCATTATCGCCGACCGCGCGCAGCATAAAACCGGATTTGGTACTTAAATACCAGTCGAGAATGTATTTCACGATCATTGTGATCACGAATGCCACAATAACTGTTTTAAACTGGGAAAGACTTTCCGGGATAATGGCATTGACCAGTTTGTTATCGAAAATATTTTCCATATTGTAGATTGGCAGATTTGCCTTTCCGGCAATACGGAGATTAACAGTATAAAGCGCCGTCATCATGATAATACCGGATAACAGATCACGCACACGGAGCTTGACATGGATCAGTCCTGTCAACATACCTGCAACCGCACCGGCTGCAAAAGAAATTGGCAATGTCAGAAACGGATTCCATCCCTTTGTAATCAACATAGCAGTAATAGCAGCTCCCAATGGGAAGCTGCCATCTACTGTCATATCCGGAAAATCCAAAATTTTGTAGGTGATATAAAGTCCGAGCGCCATGATCGCATAGATCAGACCCTGCTCGAAAACACTCAGTACTAAACTCATTTCTTACCTCTTACTCTACTGTAATTTCATCAAATGTCTGATATGCTTTTCCCATCATATCATCACTGATCGTCAGATTCACATCTGCTGCTGCCTTTGTATTGATGTAAAGGCTAGGCTCGCTGATGACTTCAAAGTTCATTTCGGAAGCCTTTGCTTCTCCCTTTAATACCTTTGCAGCCATTGCACCTGTCTGTTTGCCAAGCTCTACATACTCAAGACCCATGGAAGCAACACAGCCTGCTTTTACCTGTTCTACTTCAGAACCGAATACCGGGATACCTGCATCCTTTGCTGCTGCAAGCTCTGTCTGCAGAGCAGATACAACTGTATTATCCGTCAAATTGGTAATACAGTCAACCTTTCCTGCTAAATCTTTTGCTGCCATTTCTACGTCTGCAACTACATTGATGCCGGTTTCTACAATTTCAAATCCGTAATCCGGAGCTGCTTCTTTGTAGCTTTCGATCGTGCTGACTGAGTTTGTTTCACTTGTTGTATAAATAATACCGATCGTTTTTGCATCCGGTAACATTTCACGGATCATTTCAAGCTGTGCATTGATCGCAAGTGCATCGGATGTACCTGTGATATTGCCAGCCGGTGTACCGTCTTCCTTTGCAAGACCTGCTTCTACCGGATCGGAAACTGCTGTATAGATAACCGGAATATCTGTATTCATGCAGGAGTTGTATGCTGCCATTGCAGATGGTGTTGCGATACCACAGATCATATCAACGCCCTGTGATACATAATTTTCTGCGATCGTACTTGCTGTACCTGTATCAGCCTGTGCATTGTCATAAATGACTGTCAGGTTTTCGCCTTCTACGATGCCTGCATCTGCAAGTCCCTGTAAGAAGCCTTCTCTGCAGTTATCCAGAGAACCATGCTCAGCAAACTGTGAAATACCGATCGTATACTGTTTGCCGTCTGTTGCTGTATCAGTGGCATCTGTTGCTTCTGCTGTGTCTGTTTCCTCTGTTGCATCCGTTGCCTCTGTCGCATCCGTTGCCTCTGTTTCATTCGCAGTTGTATCTGCTGCGTCATTTGTGCTGCCGCATGCCATTAAGGAACATGCCATTACTGCTGCCATCATCATTGCTACTACTTTCTTTTTCATACTTATTTCCTCCTAGAAATATATTTTGTTAGTTTGTTGATTTACTGATTTCGTTACCTCTGCAGACTCGAAAATCCTGCCAGCTCTGCTGTCAATCGCGCTTCGCGCTTTTGATTTTCTCGTTGTACGCTCGGGCGAAATCAAATGTCAGCTTCGCTGCCGCTTGATTTCGTTACCTCGCTACATAAAGAAAACCGCCTCAAGCTAATGCTTGAGACGGTAATAAACTAAGTATTATCGCGGTACCACTCAAATTGACAATGTGTCCACTCTGTCATGTACTATCATACATGTCACCTTGATAACGGGTGTGCATCCCGCTGACTCCTACTTGATTCAGGTCAGCCTCGAAAGCCCATTCATCAAAATTCCATTTGCTGCAATCCCACCACCTGCAGCTCTCTGGGAAACTTCCTAATGACTACTCTTCTTTCTCATCGGTTTCTTTACATTATGTTTTGTTTTTTAAGTTGTGTTTACTTTACAACTATTTTTTTTGAATGTCAATACCGAATTTAAAATTTCTGCATTTCCGTATCCGGTGCAGATGCCATATCCCCGGCAGTGCCTGTCATATTTACCTCATACTCCTGCTTTCTGCTTCTGACGGTCTGACGCATCCGGTCTCTTTCCGTATTATACAGTTCCACCCAGTCTTCATCATATCCAATAAACAAATATGGCATATTGGCAGCAATATATTGCAATGCCTCCTGTGATGCTGTCTTTCTACTCATTGGGATGTCAAATATTCTTCCATCATAAAGCATCACAACAACAGAATAGGTTTTACCTGTCGGAATAAAGTTTGTTCTGTGCTGTACCACATTTTCATATACCCATAATACCTGATCTGCCTCTGCGAAATACACCTTTGTTCCCTTTACAGCCATAAAATAATCCTGCCCGATGCGCATTCCCTGCACCGCCGGCTGCATCTGATAAAAATATTCAATCTGCGAAAGTATATATTCTTTGTTTCCTTTTCTTTCGCAATATTCTTCCAATGCTTTTACATTCTTTCCCTTTATCCCACTGACAAGCATATAAATACCACCGATCAGGGCACCTGCTGCAAGCAATATAAAGAAGATAATGGTTACCATATTTCCCTCGCCGATGTCACCGTCATTGATCACATAAGGCAGGAATAATGCCGCACTTTTCTCCGGCAATCCAAGCCTATCTACAAACTCATTAAAGTATGTCAGATAATCACCCGAAAGCGGCTGGATCGTTCCGGAAATCTTTACCGGCTGCAGTTTGTCCATTGCTGATTCGTCTCCATCCAGATACGCCCAGTAAGCATCCATATTTTCTTTCGCCCGGTTCATTGTGGAACCACTGCAGTTTACACCCATATATTCTGCCTCTCCGACAGGAACCATAAATTGCATGGCCGTCATACCGCCCTTATCATTTTCCTGATAGGCATAATAATCCATGAAATAATATATGTCACCCTCAACCTTCACATTTTTCTGTATATCCTCTGCCTTTAAATCTTCAATTTTCAATGGTTTTTGAAAAAGCACATTAAGGTCATCCCATGTTATCGCTACAAATACAGCAGCAAGCGCCCACAGAAGAACCGTAGCAAAAATACAGTTTGCCATGTATTTTTTCTTCAGTTTTTCAATCATATTTTTCCTCACTTTTCTCTTACTTTATTTTTCTGAATCTCACACCGCTGTCATACTTTTTCTTCAAAAGTTTTCTGTACGTCGCATTTTTCTTCTTAGGCAGTTTAAACAACATACCTTTCTTTGTCTTTTTAAATGCAGACGCACCAACCTTTTTCATTTTTGTCGTTTTCAGCGTTACGGTTTTGAGCTTCTTACACTTATAAAACGCTTTTTTACCGATCGTTTTGACATTTTTCGGTATCGTGATCGCAGTAATGCTTCTGTCACCTTCAAACGCACTGTCTCCGATCGTCACCAGACTACCCGGCAGTGTTACCTTCTTTAATGCCGTGCAATGATAAAACGCTTTCTTGCCGATCTTTGTAATACCCTCTGCAATCTTTACTTTTTTCAGCTTTTTATGGTTTGCAAATGCATACGGAGCAATTTCTTTTACATAGCAGGTTCTTCCTGCTGCATCCATAAAAGTAGTCGGAATCGTGATGTCCTCCGCATCTTCATCTGCTTCCTTGAAGGTGACATACACTTTACCGTTCTCTATCTGCGCAATCTCATAAACCAGACCGCTGATATCCATGCTGTCTCCGACCTCCACAGCCTCATCCGGCGTCTCATCCACATCATCTTCCGGCATTTCACTTGGTTGCTGACCAGGTGTTGCGCTTGGGGATTCGCTTGGCTGCTGGTTTGGCGTCTCACTCGGTGCCGGGCTTGGGCTTGGCGTCTCACTCGGTGTCGGACTTGGGCTCGGCGTCTCGCTCGGTGTTGGGCTTGGGCTCGGCGTCTCACTCGGTGTCGGACTTGGGCTCGGCGTCTCACTTGGACTCTCCGATTCGCCGGATGAGGTACCGTAGTATTTTTCTACTCCAATACTCTCAAGCTCTGCCTCTGTTGCCAGATCTGCCGGATAGGCTTCCTCTCCCTTATGCAGCAGATACAGTCCTGCTGCAGCACCTACCAGACCTGCATTGTAATCCAGTGCCACCTCATTACAGTTATAATCCGCCTGATTGTCTGCGTATGTGTCATATTCATCACTCGGGCCGCCAACAAGGGCTCCCAGCAATGTATAATGGTCTTCCCGTACCTGTCCTGCATCATTTGATCTGGATGCAGCACGGTGATGCGGATATTTTGCCGCATTCTCATTATAGCCGACTACAAAACAACGTTTCGCTTTGTTATTTCCAAGCAGATATTTCATCTGTCCGGTTGCCCAGCTACTGTAATTGCCGTCTGTCATGGATAACTTCTGGTTTGCCTGATCGTAGATCAGCCCCATAAACTGTGCAGATGCATTATATCTTGCTGAGCCCCAGCCATCGATCAATTTAAATCCCTGTTTCGTATTTTTACTGCCATAGCTGGCAAAGGCACTGACTGCTGTATAATCGTCTTTCAAAACTGCCGCTACCGGCCATGTATTGTCCCATGTCAGGCACCAGCCCGTATTAAGCTTCCCATAATATGCATCCCGTTCCTGTTTGTAAATTTCTTTGCCCGTTGCAGCATATAATGCAGCAGCTGCTGCACAATAATCATCCTCCCAGTTATTTGACTTATAAAACGGAGAAGCCCCCTGTGTTGCTACCTGCTTATTACTACAGTTCTTTGCAAAATCGAATAAATCCTCTGCTGTCTTTAAATAAGCTTTGCTCTTTGCAAGTGCTTCTGCTCCGCCCTGCTTCTGGTAGTTAGCCGCCTGCAATGCAAGTGCTGCTACCGCAACAGAAACTTCATCTGTCGCAGGATTAGAGGTCGTTGCGAAAAATGCCGGTCTACCTATTGTCTGTCCTTCGGGTGCTTCCCACTTTGCATGGTCACTGTCTCCGTCTCCGACCTGATAGCAGAAAGCTTCTACAGTATCTGTCCCCTCTTTATAGATCGTACAGCGTGTAAAATAATCACAGAAGTAATCCATGATCGTATTAAAATGCGCCGTCTGTCCCAGCTCATCGTAAGCATCGGCAAACTGATAATACCCAAGTGCCAGAACGGTTGCAGCGTATCCCTGTGGCAGACCGAATTTCACATGATCGCCCGCATCATGATAGCCGCCGCTTACATCTACTGTCTTTCCATTATAGGTCACATGGCTGTCATATGTATGGCAATTTCCTCTCCAGGAAAAAGCACTGTTTTCATCCACATCTGTTCCGCACATATTTCCATCATAGAAATAAAGTGATTCCTGCAATAGCTTGGCAAAATTGTAGCTGATGTCCAGATTCAGATCCGTCGTCGTATCTTTCTGCGCACCGCCGCCACTACCGCCGCTTCCACCGGTCTCATCATTGGTATCCCCTTTGGAATAATCTATCGTTGACTGTGTTCCATAATTGTATGCCACATTGGTGATCGTAATATCCGATGCGTTTACCCATGTACTGCTAAATCCAAATCCCGGCGGGTTAGCAGACATTTTACCTGTCCCAAGCACCGCATTGGAATTTTCTTTATTCGGATACAGATAGATCGTATCGCCATCTGCGGTAAAGGTTGCATTCCAGCATTTGAATTTAGCTGCACTGCCGGATGGCACTGTCATTGTGATCACCCAGTCACAAATACTTTTTCCGGTCTGATTATCCACAGAAAGCTCAAAACCGGACCAGTCATTACTCGGCTGTCCCTGTTCATTTACCGTAACAACTACATTTCCGGAAGCCTCTCTATCCGTCGTTATCTGACCGCCGCCGCTTCCACTGCCACCGGATGCATCTGTCGTAAAATAAATATCTGATATTTCATAGCTTACACTGCTGCCCGATGCCAGATTGGCAAACTGCAGTCCCAGCTTTCCGATCCTGTCATAGCCACTCCAATCCATAGAAGCCAGATCAAATTTTGCCGTGGCACTCTCTCCTGCTGCAATATTGACCCATTCTCCATTTTTCCAGCTATAAGCCTCGCTCATACCAAATGCCATACAGCCGGTCTGCTCTCCTGCATAGGCTGTCAAGGTATTTACCTTAAAATCTACCACAAGCTGCTTTACACCCAGCGCATCCAGCTCCTGCTTTTCATCCATATCGGATGGCAGGCTGACCAGAAGCTCTGCAGCCGGCTTGTTAGAGCCTTCTCCGTCTTCCGCAGCTAATATACCATTTTTTTGTATATATGGCATCAGATCAATCTTATCTTCTGCCGCATACGTCTTTTCTCCCGGAACTGTTATGCCTGTCAACACAACCGCCGCAGACAGCACAAGTGCCAGAACCCTGTTTCTTTGTTTTTTTCCTCGTCTTTTCACATGAACCTCCCATAGGCATACAATAGTTATGTTTATTGTAACAAAATAATGAGCCAATGTCGCTTGGCTCATTATACGGAAATTATGCACTTGTTTTGTATAAAATGTCATGTTCTTTCGGATTACATGACTTATTTACAGCTTACACAAAGCTGATCACTTCTTCCTTCGGCGCTTTTGTCTTCTCCACAGAAATAGCATGCAGCACCGGACCTTCCTTGCCATAATCTTCAAAGTATTCAATGGCTACCTTTGCTGTTACCTTGACCCATTCCTTCTGTTTTAAGGTATCTGCCTGGTCATACTTGCAGGCATACCCCAGAAATGCCATATCCTCTGCACAGCAGGTCATTGCCATTCTGCCCGGTACAAAATATCCCTTCGGGAAATTTTCAGGATGCAGCACCATACCCACATAGGAGATCGTCTTGCCGGCATAACGCTGCATATTATCCAACACATCAATATACCAGATTCCATAGCCTGTATCATCCAGATCGATCACATCTGCACCCACATCAAACGGCAGATCTTCTTCGAGCGTCGCATTTACTTCGCCGTTCTTATCCTCAAAGATGATTTCAGCATTCTGGTTGATCGCCTTGATATTTCTCTTATAAGTCGGTATCTGTTCAATAATATTGTCACAGCGGTTCATGATGATCAGCTCGGACTTGCGGATATGTTCTGCCAGCAGAGATTTCATATTCGTAAAATAGGTGGAAAATGTAGAGCCGTCGATACAGGTGATCTGCTGTTCCAGCTTCCAGTGCCATGGCAGTTTTACATTTTTGCTGTTCCACATACCGTTAAACTCGATCAGGATACGCGCCGGTTTATGCTTTTTCTCCAGCTCGATCAAATTCTGCGCTGTAAAATCTTCCTCATCCTCGATCAGTTCCATGACCGTTCTGCTCTTTTTCAGAAGTGTCGCATCATATTCGATATCGCCTTCCTCACATACGATCAGAAGCGTTTTTGCGCGCATCTGGAAATAAGGCTGCGCGATCGTATACTGGATGAATTCTGTCTTACCACTGTCTAAGAATCCGTTAATCATATATACAGGAATCATAAGTTCTTTCCTCTTTCTTATCATATTTCTGTCTGCTTATTTGCCAAACAGCTCTTTTAAAGCATCTTCCTTCAGTTCGGAGCCAATGACACAGATCTTACCGGTGTACTCAGCACTGCCATCACGGATCTCGCTCTCACCCGGTACATAATCAAAGTGGATAAAGCCGTTCTCAGACGGAAGCATACCTTTTGCACGCAGGATAAAGCCATATTTTTCTTTGTCCTCTAATGCATCCAGCATATTTTGTAATTCTTCCTTTGTATACTTGTCCGGTGTTTCCATGCCCCAGCTTGTAAATACTTCATCTGCATGATGATGACCATGCCCGTGGTCATGTCCGCAGCAGCAGTGTCCATCATGATCATGATGATGTTCATGTTCTTCATGATCGTGGTCATGGTGATGTTCATGCTCTTCGTGATCATGGTCATGATGATGCTCATGTTCCTCGTGATCGTGGTCATGATGATGCTCATGTTCCTCGTGATCGTGGTCATGATGGCAACATTCGCCATCATGGTCGTGATGATGATGTTCATGCTCATGCTCTTCCATAACAGCCTTCAGAAGCTCTGCTTCCAGATCCTTGGCTCCTTCGATGGCTTCCATGATCTTTTTACCGTCAAGCTCATCCCAAGGGGTTGTAATAATAGCTGCCTTTTCATTATGCTGACGGATCAGTCCGATACACTGGTTGATCTTTTCCTCGCTCATTTCACCTGTACGGCTTAAAATGATCGTACCTGCATGCTCGATCTGGTTCTCGAAGAACTCACCAAAGTTCTTTAAATAAGTCTTACATTTCTTTGCATCCACAACCGCAACCGCACTGTTTAAATGTACGCCTGCTTCTCCTGTTGCACCTTCCACCGCACGCATGACATCGGAAAGCTTTCCGACACCGGATGGCTCGATCAGGATACGGTCAGGATGATACTGATCCAGTACCTGCTTCAGTGCTGATGCGAAGTCACCAACCAAAGAGCAGCAGATGCAGCCTGAGTTCATCTCTGTGATCTCTACGCCTGCTTCCTTTAAAAAGCCGCCGTCAATACCGATCTCACCGAATTCATTCTCGATCAGAACGACCTGCTCGCCCTGCAGTGCCTCTTTTAACAGTTTCTTTATCAAAGTTGTTTTTCCTGCTCCCAAAAATCCGGAAACAATATCAATTTTTGTCATGTTCTTCACCTTTCTTTGTTCTGTTTCTTACTATAGTTATCTTTTACACCGAAAATCACAGGATTTTCCATGCCGCTATACACATTATAGCACACTTGTCAAACAAGGAACTCCGCAAATCTTCCTTTATCTGCCTGACTGCATTCCACCGTCACCGAAATGCCATCTGCCTCATAGCTTTCCGAAAGCACATTCGCCTGTTCTTTCAAATATGAGAAGATATCTCCTCTTGCATATGGCAGGCACATATGACAAATCTCATGTCCCGCATATACCCGTTTCAACACTTCATCCGCCAAAAGAGTTATACTGCTCTCTTCCTTTGCGGAAATATATACCGCCGATTCAGTTACCCTTAGGCAACTCGATTCTTCCATCCGGTCAACCTTATTATATACCATCAGAACCGGAATATCCGCAGCACCGATCTCCTCCAGCGTTTCATTTGTCACGGCAATATGATCTTTATAATCAGGATCCGAAAAATCCACCACATGCAGAAGCAGATCTGCACTTGCGGCCTCTGACAGCGTAGAGCGGAATGCCTTAACAAGACCATGTGGCAGCTTGTCAATAAAACCGACCGTATCGGACAGGAGCACCGTTTTGTTTTCCTTCGGTGTAATACTGCGGACTGTTGTATCCAATGTCGCAAACAGCATATCCTTTTCCATGACCGTTTTTTCCGCATCACCCAGATAGCGCATGACCATGCTGTTCATGATCGTCGACTTTCCCGCATTAGTATAACCGACCAGTGCAACGCGAGGGATCGCGGATCTTGCACGTTTCTTCTGCTGTGTCCGGCGTTCCGTTTCCATTTCGGCAAGCTCGCGACTAAGCTCTGTCAGGCGGCTCTGGGCACGTCTTCTGTCAAGCTCCAGCTTCTTCTCACCGCTGCCTCTGCTGCTCATAGAACCACTCGTTCCGCCCTGTCTGGACAGTGCTTCATGGAGTCCTACAAGACGTGGCAGCAGATATTGCAGCCTTGCCACCTCTACCTGCAGCATCGCCTCTCTGGATTTTGCCCTGGACGCAAAAATCTCCAAAATCAGCGTCGTACGATCCATGACTGCCATTCCCGTATCATCCTGAATATTACGGAGCTGGGACGGTGTCAGAGAGTCATTAAATAAAAGCAGGTCTGCCTGCAGTTCTTCCGCTTCTTCTCTGATCTGCTCCAGTTTTCCCGGTCCTACATAAATTGCTTTATTGATCTGTGTGTGCTGCACACAGTTTCCCACTACTTCCATCTCGCAAGCATTTGCCAACTCTGCAAGCTCTGCCATAGAACGTTCAAATTGTCTGTCATTTTGCGTATCCACGCCTACCAGATATACCTTGTCCATGTTTCTCCCATTTCCTTTTCTATTTCCAAACATCAAGATCGGGGATTCGAAATGTTATGAACTCCCACAAACCGCATAAAGAAAGTAGTTCAGCGGTGTCATTTTCATTGTCAATCACTTAGTCAATCAATGCTACAAACTGGAATTCTCACCTATCCTAATGTCATTATCATAACAGCAAAAATTACTGCTAAAATCGCGTCAATAATAATAAGAGTTCTCCTATATTTATTTTGATATTCCACTCGATTCAAGATTTTAGCCTTTTGTTTTTCAGTCATCCTCCAGTCTGATGGAAAAAAAGCACATATCAGAAAAATTACCCACATAAGGAGTCCTGCAAAAGAGAGAATAACTAAAACTCCTGAATCATTAACTCCTATAACACCTCTTACAATAATCGCAGTGATTAGGATTAACAATGAACAAATAGCCATTATTTTTTCAATTTTTGTCATCTTGCCTTCCATACTTGTTCCTCCTTCAACTTCCGATTTTCACTCTTCCTCAGGCTGTTTATAAAAATCCAGCATAGAACCATTCGGAAGGTAATTATCAAATGCCCAATCGGTAATTGTAACCACTAAGTGATCATCTTCAATTGTTATATCTGCGGAGACCGTTCCCAAATCTGCCATATCTGCTGCAAACTCTTTCCCGCTGAAATGTAAGATTCCTGTCTCAGGATCATATTCGCCAATGGCGTCTTCAAAATAAGCTACTTTATACACACCAAAGTCTATCGAATAGGTATTTCCGTCATTATGCGAAATGATAAGTTCAGACCCCATATCATCGCAGTATGTTCCATCTTCGATAGCATTTGCATTATAAGGCAAAAACTCATACGAACAGACTACTGTATAATCCGCTTCCGCTCCATGAACTACCTTTTCAGTTGTTCCGACATTCTCTCCGCAGATCCAATACGAGCCGTCCGATTTCTGAACAATTGTATTATCCATGAAGCGCGGATATATGCCTTCAAACTGACCTATGTCCGTAACATCTGAATTTAACTGCATACTGCCTGTCCAGACCATGCAGGCATCTTCCGCCACCCGTACGGGTGTATCAACGACCTCAGGATGATCGACGCCGCAGTTCCAGGCCGCATTATAACCCCAGGTCCATACAGTCCCATCTGATTTCAGAATCGCGTGATTAAACCAGCCTCCGGTAATAAATGCCGCATCGTCAAAGATTTTTCTTGGTTCCGGATAGAACAGCACATCTGTTGACTGATAACCGCCTTCGATTGCAATGGTTCCCCAGGTCCACACTTCACCATTCTCGGCAAGACAGACAATGTCATCCCTGCCACATCGGGCATAGGCGACATTCTCCATCATTAAGACAGGACGGGTGATTACGTAGTGCTCTGCATTTATATACCGATCCCAGTCAAACGAATCATATTGCTGCAATGCGCCGCTTCCTGCATTTCCAAATCCATAAAGCTTATGATCTGAAGTCAGATAGATGGAAAACCCAGACTGGGAGTAATCGGTATGAATGACATTATCAGCGATTTTCACATATTCATTATGAAAGTCCTCGTCCTGAATGCCCTGTCCGAGTTGGCCGTAATGATTGCTTCCGCATCCCCACAAGACCTGATTCTCATCAACATGATATAGATTAGTCGGATCACCGGTATTGGTGATGTAGTATTGACTCAGATCAATGGAAATCCGCGCGTTGTCAATGCTTTCAGCCTGCGGAATGTTTTCGACCGTATCCGGCTGAAACTCCAACTGCCCTGTTGTGCCTGTTGTATCTGCTGCAGGGGTATCTGCCTGCGGATCAGCTAGCTGGCAGGCGCTCAGGAAGACGCAGGCAGCAATTGAAATACAGGTAATCCCAGTTCTTGGTTTTATATGATTCATCATAGCTGGTCTCCTTCATTAAGATTCGGTGGCTATATTACACTATAATACAAACTGAAATTTGTGCGAGAACACACCGAGGTCTTAATGACCTCGGTGCTTCTCTTTTTTCTTTTGCTGTTTCAGTTCAAACATTCGCTCTGTCTCAGCCAGTTTCTGTTCACGGCATTTGGCTTTGCGCTCATGCTTGTTCTGCTCCTGTTGCATTTTCAGAGCCTGCTGTGATTTTGTTCCAATGCCTTTTTCCTGCATCTGTTTTCTTACATCACGCTGCATTCTCTTTGGATTCTTTTTCGTCTCCATAACAACAGCTGCCACAGCTGGACTGAATTGCAAACTATAATAATGCCCTAAGATAAACTTGTTGATATCGTAGTCCTTTGGTTCTGAACCAAAGGTTACCTTAGCTACAGACAATTTCCCGTCCTCGTACCTTTCAAATACGCCTACCCAAAATGGTTCTTCAAAGAACACCGTCAGCTTGCCTGTTACTTCGCCCATGACAATCCCTCCTTATTGATTGAGATGAGCAAAGAACGGACAACCCGGAGGGGCAGGTTACTTACCCTGAATAATCAGGACGGCCGGGCTACCTACCGGCTCTGGCATGCATGCTACATACGTTGCGTTTTTATCTTTGCTTTATATAATCAAGTCTAAACGACTGGATTAACTGAAATAAAAATTCAAATTCGTCTCTCAGTATTACTGAATGTTTATTAATATCCCAAGTTTTCATGTATTAGAATTATTTCAAATTCGCCAGTCATAGGTTTTTCCCATAATACCGAAAGTCCTCTACATATTCTTTCCGGGCTTTTACAATCATAACATTTGTCCGCTTTTATTGCACAAGGCGTTTTGACTCCTAGCCTTTGGGCATTTAACGGAGCTGCAATATTTCTTGCCCTGTACAATGCACTGTCATAATCCTTCTCAATCTTGTTCTCACCTATGACAAAATAAACCTTTTCATGCCCATAAAATATGGATGCAACACGATTACAATTTCCATCTATGTTGACAATTTCACCACTTTCAGCAATTCCATTTACTGACGTAATATATATGGATGCTGCGTTTGCCTCTAGACGAACCTCTTTACTTGTTTTTCCTTCCGGTATCCTATGATGCCAAAACACTTGATTATGTGTACTTAGACTTTCAAAAAGTCCCATCTTTTCTAATGTCATAGAACCTGCAAATCCTACAGTTTGATTATCAATTTGGGAATTTATATAGTTAGCTGCTTCGGAAGCAGTTTCAAAGCAATTAACAATATAGCCTAATGAAATCAAGTTTTTCTTTATCAAATCAAAATTTCTTCCCACGATGTTCTCTCCAAATTCATGCAAAAATTCAAATTTGTCTTTGTCTATCATTATATCATTCTTTCCAACATGAGCAAATACTTTTACTCTTTCTTCTTAATCGTAATATAGGTAGTTTCAATTCCCCTTGCTTTTTAATCATGTGTGCTTGTTTGTAGTCAATCAATAGTCAATCAAACTTTATAAGCATAAAAAAAGCGGAAGTGCCTATTTCTAGTATAGCGGTTCACAAATAACTGGACTAAATACGAAGTATATTTTTCTGAGAGTGCATGTCAAAAAACGTAGGCGTAGCGGGCTACGCTGAGGATTTTTGACATGTGCTATCGGGAAAATATACAAGCAGTTAGGTCCGGTTATTTTGAAACCGCTGTACTAGGTACTTCCACAATTTTACGTAATGAGACATCGGGGATTTTGACCCCGACATCATTTTAATGTGTTTAGAGGCATTACGCAAATAAAAAATCTGTGAACTGCGCGTATTTTTGCAAGCTTGCTTGCTTTTACTGTATAGGAATGACAAAGAAATTTCCTATACAAAAAAGAAGGATAGCATACACTACCCTTCTTCACTCTTTCTCTCTTTCTTCTATTACAAAATCAGCTTCTGTCCAAAAGCTCTGTATAGAAATCTGTGTAATCCGTTCTGCCGGCTTTCATACAGTCGATTGCTGATGATGGATGAAGATTTAATCTGCCTGTCAGGAAGTATGGAATATCATAGCCCCAGACAACTCCCTGCTCCTTCAGTGCCATCATCTGTGTCTCCACAAATTTCAGTACCGGGAATAAATTGTATTTCGGATTTTTCAAAAAACCAAGCAGCAGCTCCATTGCACAGTTACCTGCGCCACGTCCCATGGAGCTCATCGTAGCGTCCAACAGACTTACCCCTCTTGCCATGGATTCAATCGTATTGGCAAATGCAAGCTGCTGGTTATTGTGTGCATGGATTCCGACATATTTGCCTGCTGCATCCATTGCATCCACATATTTATCGGAGAGGGCGCGGATCTGTTCCGGGTAGAGAGAACCGTAGCTGTCCACAAGGTAAACACCATCTACATTTGTCTCTGCCAGCATCTTCAGTGCAGTATCCAGATCTGCCTCCTGCGCATTGGAGATCGCCATGATATTGCAGGTAACTTCGTATCCTTTTTCCTTTGCATCCTCGATCATATGGATCGCTGCAGGCATTGTATTGATGTATGTTGCCACACGTACCATATCGATCACGCTGTCTTTTCTATCAATGATATCTTTTTTGTAATCGCAGCGGCCTACATCTGCCATGACCGAAATTTTCAGATCAGAGTTGTTATCTCCCACGATCGCACGGATATCGTCTTCATCACAGAATTTCCACTTGCCGAATTTATTGACATCGAACATATCCTTAGATGCCTTATAGCCGAATTCCATATAGTCAACGCCCGCTTTTACATTTGTACGATACAGTTCATTTACAAACTCATCCGTAAAATAAAAGCCGTTCACCAGTCCTCCGTCTCTGATTGTTGCATCTAATACCTTGACGTCAGTACGAACTGTCATCAAGTTTCCCTTCTGTGCCATTGTAATCTACTTCCTTTCTTTTCTCTTTCATGCTTCAACGCTTTAAAGCATGTGAGTACATACTAGCACACCTGTCAAAATTCTGCAAGTCCTTTTTTATTTTCCGACAGATCACAGACAGAATTCCTGTCGATTGCATTCTGCCCCTATAGCTGTGGATACTTTTCTTTCAAGTATCCGCAGAAAGCCTCCACGCCCTTTTTATTCAGGTGATCCGCATCCCCGAAGCAGTCATTCGGATAACAGTAAAAATCAGGGTAAAACAGCACATCCGGAAACTCCTGCACCAGATTCGCCATATAGCCGCGATAATGATCTTTCAACTCCCGTGTAAAGATTTTATAAGAAGTCTCATTGACCGGTGTCTGCTCTAAGATCACCTGTATGTTGTTTTCCCTGCACAGAAGAAACATCTGCGTCAGATAAGCTGTAATGATATCGGAAGCACTAAAGTCACTGACCTTGGCTTCTCCGTCCACATCATCCGAATGGTCTGCCGTTCCATAATAGGTATGCCCGCTGTCTGCTTCCACCTGTGCATATTTCTGAAGGTTTTCCTGTCTGCGTCCACAGAATACCGCTTTTTTCAAAGCCGTTGCATATTTATTCGGCATATAGAATTTATATTGCAGATATTCCAGTCTGCAGTGGTCGATCAGAATATGCTCCGTGTCCTGAAAACTTTTTGCACGCGATACCAGATCCGAAAAGTCCGCACTGCGCAGCGTATGAAAATAAATGCATCTTGTCCATAATGTATCCACATCCATATAATGCATCGGCGCATACGCGATCACAACCGTCTGCGGCAGATCATCCGCGTGTGTTTCGATATATTCCTTCAGCGCATAATAGCCCTCGATCGGCGTTGTCCCGCCCAGTGCAATATTATAGCTGCCTTCCCAGAGAAGCGCCGGATCCATGCCCGCCTTTGTGCGGGAATCACCAACGATCAGTACCCTTGCAGCAGTACCCGTTTTACCCTGCACATAATCCTGCTGCTGCCTGTACATCGCATACTCCCCATCCAGATAGTTTTCCGGAAAAAGCATGCAATACAGCGGCAGAAGGAGAAAGAAAGGAAACAAAAGCAATATTAACTTTTTGACAATACTACCGATTTCTTTCCACATCATTTCTGTTACCTCAAAATTGGAAATATACAAATTCCTGTGCATTAAACGATGCCAGCAGGATCACGAGGAGCATAAATCCATAATAAAAGCTCCAGCGAAGCACCGGTTTCCACGTCTCTGTCTTGCGGATCGGATCTGCATGCAGACTACAGGCGTCATAAACAGCCAGCAAAGCAAGCAGCAGAGCCAGTTCCAGAGCCGTCCGCAGTGTCAGTCCGAGTCCCACAAAGCCTGTTCGCAGGTAAGAAAGCGGATGCCCTATGCCTGTCCACATATCCCACAGGATATATACTGCCTGTGATACCGACCCGGCCCGGAAAAAGACCCATGCCAGCATCACGAGAAAAAATGTCACAAGTCTGCTGATGACCAGAACGCCCTTCTTCTCTGTCCCCTCTTTGACGCGTCTGATATGTGCCCGAAACAGTGGAATACTGTTTTCCAGAATCTGCAGCATACCATGAAGTCCTCCCCAGATAATATAGGTAAAGGCAGCGCCATGCCAGAGTCCGCTCACCAGAAACGTTACAAGCAGATTTGCACAGTGCCGCAACTTTCCGACTCTGTTACCGCCAAGCGGGATATAGACATAGTCCCGGAACCAGGTGGATAAAGAAATATGCCATCTGCTCCAGAACTCCTTGACAGAGGCTGCAAAATACGGACTGTTAAAATTCTGCATCAGCCTGATATCAAACAGCTTTGCCGTTCCGATCGCAATATCCGAATATCCCGAAAAATCGCAGTAAATCTGTATCGTAAAGAAAAAGGCTGCAAGCAGCATGGCAAAGCCCGGATAGTCCTGCGGCGTGTCAAAAACCAGATCCACATATACTGCAAGATTATCAGCGATCACAAGCTTCTTAAAAAAGCCCCACGCCATCAGCTTCAGTCCATATACTGCATCTTCCCGGTGAAAGGTATGTTCCCCCTTGATCTGCGGCAATAAGTTCGATGTACGCTCAATAGGTCCTGCCACAAGCTGTGGAAAAAAGGAAATAAAAGCAGCATAGGTAAAGAAATTCCGCTCTGCTTCCACTTCTCCCCGATATACATCGATCACATAGCTGAGCGTCTGGAAAGTATAAAAAGAAATACCCACGGGTAACAATAGGGTAAGCGTATGCGCCTGCACCGGGATCGCACATTTTTGGAGAATCCGTACGATCGTCAGATCAAAGAAATTGTAATATTTGAAAAAAAACAAAACACTCATGCATGCTGCGACCGTCAGCCATAAAAACAGCTTTTTGTGTGCAGGGTGTTTTTCAAGCAGCCTTGCACAGCCATAAGACAGCACGGTTGTAAACAGAATGAGTACGACATATTTGACATTCCAGCTCATATAAAAATAGTAGCTGACAATAAGCAGAAAAAAAGAACGGTATTTACTTGGAAGTGCCCAATATAAAAAAAAGACAATCGGAAGAAATATGGCAAATGCCAGTGAATTGAATAACATGTTCTTGTCCTTTGTTAAATACTTTATAAAAAAGCAAGCAGGACGGTAAGCCGGGTTATGTCGTTGAATGATCATCTATCTAGACCTGCTGTTGCCAGCAGGCTCAAGCAACCTACCTGAGAACGCAACGGGCCGCTGCATCGTTCTCTGCTCGGTCTTGCTTCGGATGGGGTTTACATGTGCCCTTTCTGTTACCAGAAAGGCGGTAGTCTCTTAAGCTGCCTTTCCACCCTTACCGGGAGATCCCGGCGGTATATTTCTGTTGCACTTGCCTTGGAGTCACCTCCACCGGACGTTATCCGGCATCCTGCCCTGTGAAGCCCGGACTTTCCTCACCTGTCCCCTTTCGGGTGCCTTACGGCTGACAGCCGCGACCATTTATCTTACTTGCCATGTGCCATTTTAACAGCATTTTCCCTGCTTGGCAAGGAGAAATTCTGTCTGTAGCTTCAATGTCAGCCACAGCTTTCATGCGTTTCCGCACGCTTGTCCCATTTTCAGACGCGGAAGCAGCTGCCTCCGACAAACTCCCGCACAATCGAATTTTTCGGCAAATTCTCGCTGCTGACGCCCAGGAAATAGTCCAGGAACTTGAGCAGCCGCTTTGCCTCAAAATATTCCGGATCGCCCTTCTGAATACCGTAAAGCAGCGGTTCCGCATAGGTTTTTAAGACGCAGAGCTCGTAAATTAACGCAGAATTAAACGTCGCATCCGCACTTTCCTGGAAGGGAAAAATATTCTCTTCCTCGCCGCGCCGCACAGACGGCCACTGGGCAATTGTCTGTCCTGCGCTCGTTCCTCTCGTCCGGGCATCCCGCACCAGCCGACGCAGCAGTCTTCCGTCTGCCGTGGAAATCCGATTATGCTCATCCACGTTCAGGCTCGTCAGCGCGCTGATGTAAATTTTGTATTTGCTCTCGTTTGGCAGCGCGTAAGACATCTTATCGTTTAAGCCGTGAATGCCCTCAATCACTAAAATATCGTCTGCCCCGAGCTGTAAAAAGTTTCCCTTATATTCCCGTTTGCCGGTCTTGAAATTAAACGTCGGCAGCTCGATACGCTTTCCTTCCAGCAGCTCGCACATATCT
>ERZ780128.292-NODE-292-length-21608-cov-2.666311_pt1 | contig 21608 bp, 19 predicted proteins | sample MGYA00511170_ERZ780128 | MGnify/ENA primary metagenome ERZ780128 (study PRJEB29588, sample SAMEA1970465) | human gut metagenome | biome: human gut; feature: human-associated habitat; material: faeces | place: Denmark | collected 2008/2010 ...
TTTATAGAGTCGGTGCAAGCGTTAAAAAAGATTTTTTTAGAAAAAAAGAGGATTTTCCCTTTATACATTGAATATAGATTATGTGTGAAATGTAGTTGGAGGCGGAGAGGGTAATGAACGGAGATTTTGAAAACTTTAAAGAGCAGGTGCGCAGCACAGCCGATATGGTAGAGATAATCTCCGGTTACGTGCCGTTGAAAAGGAAAGGCCAGAACTATTGGGGCTGCTGCCCGTTTCACGGAGAGAAAACACCGTCCTTTTCGGTGAACCCCGGCAAGAGCATGTTTTATTGCTTTGGCTGCCATGAGGGCGGAGATATTTTTAAGTTTATTATGAAAATCGAAAACTGCAGCTTTATGGAAGCATTAAAGCTGCTGGCTGGCAGATACGGTATTCCGATACCGGAAAAGCAGAAAACGGCCGCAGAAATTGCACGCGAGAAACAAAGAGAAAGCATTTACAGTGCTAACGAGCTGGCGTCAAAATTCTTTCAGGCCTGTCTGACAAAAACTGCTCATGGTGAACCGGCGCTGGCATATCTTGCCGGGCGTGGCATCAGCAGAGAGATTATTGCCAGCTTTGGCATAGGCTATGCGCTGAATAACTTTACAGCACTCGTCACCTCGCTGGGCAAGCGTGGCTGTCAGCCGCAGGTTTTGGAGGCTGCCGGCTTGGCAGCACAAGGACGCAGCGGCTATTATGACAAGTTTCGCAACAGGGTGATTATTCCAATCCGTGACGCCCGTGGTCGTATAGTAGGCTTTGGCGGGCGCGTGCTGGACAACAGTACGCCTAAGTATCTGAATACAGCGGAAACGCAGTGGTTTAATAAGCGGCGCCTGCTGTTCGGTTTGGATATTGCGCTGAAGGCTATCCGCAAAAGCGGTAAGGCTGTAGTTGTTGAAGGCTACATGGACGCCATCAGCCTGCATGCTGCCGGCTTTGATAATGTGGTAGCGTCTATGGGTACGGCCTTTTCGCAGGAGCAGGCTAAGCTGCTGCAGCGTCTGGCGGATGAAGTAATCTTCTGCTATGACAGCGATAGTGCCGGACGTAAGGCCTCGGTGCGAGCAGTGAGCATTGCTCGGGAAGCGGGGCTGAAGGTGCGCATTGCCGGTGTGCCTGATGGTAAGGATCCTGATGAATATGTTCGCCAGCATGGTAAGGATGCTTTTGAGAAGGTGCTGGCGGCAGCGCAGAATGGTATAGATTTTCAAATAGATGAAACAATCCTGCAAAATAATGTAGCAAATTTAGCAGGAAAAGTTGAAGCTGTGTCGAATATACTACCATTCCTACTAGAATGTAAAAATGAAATTGAAGCATCGGAGCATATCCGAAGATTGGCGCAGCGGCTGACTATCGATGAAGGCCTGATAGCGGAGGAATACCGCAAGGCAGCACGCAAGGGTGGCAGACAGCAGGCTGGACAGTTGCAGGTTATGCCCGAAGAAAAAAGCGCCGGCGTTGGCCAGCAGGCCGAGGAGCTGCTCCTAAGGCTGCTTTTGGAGCAGCCGCAGCTGTGTGATGAATGCAGCATGGATGTGCAGGAAATCGGCTTTGAGAATGCTGTGCTGGCACAGCTTTTTGAGCGGTTGTGCGAGCTTGGCATTGGGTATACGACGGATAAGCTGAATAATATTCTGGATGATGCAGCGCAGACAGCATTGGCACGCATTCTGGCACATCAGCTGCCGGAAGGCGATACGGATAAGCTTTTGCAGGACTGCCTCAGACAGATGCGACGGCTGCGTTTGGAAAAGGAATATGAAAAACATCGTCTGTTGGCAGATGAATATGAAAGGTCGGCAGATGAGCGTTTTCTTGGGGAATTAATGGAAAGTCAAAGGATAAAGAATGAAATCAAAAAACTCTATGGAAACTAAAAAAACTATGGAAGGAGGGGACACCATGGCTACAACGAGCAAAATAACTCCGGAACAAATCGAAGAGCTTATCCGCAAGGGAAAGGCTAATAAGGGTGTTCTCACCTATAGTGATGTAATGAGCCTCACTAATACTATTGAAGATATTACTACCGAGGATGTTGAGTACCTCTATGAGGTGATTGCACGCAAGGGGTTAGATTTAGTTGATGACAATTCAGCTGATGAGGATGTCCTGCCTCTGGTAGGCCATGATGACGATAGTGACGATCAGGAGGTCAGCGAATCTGAGCTGGCTAATCTGTCTGTGCCGGAAGGCATCAGCATTGATGATCCTGTACGTATGTATCTGAAGGAAATCGGCAGAGTGCCTCTGCTTGTAGGCGAGGATGAGGTTAAGCTGGCTAAGCGCATGGATAAGGGCCGTCAGGCAGAGCGTATTCAGCGCGGCAAGATGATTGAACTGGAGGAGCCTGCGTTTACTGCTGAGGACAGCGGCAGCACCTTGATTGAAAAGCTGCGTGAAAACATGAAAGAGGAATGGCAGATTACCAGAATGCGTTCTGTTTTCCGCGTAGCTCAAATGATTAAGGAGCGTCATAAAGCAGGTAATCCTTATACTATCGCTGATTACGAGAATCTGATTTTTGAATTCACTAAGGACGAACGCCTGCATCTGCAGCGTCTGATGGCAGAACAGAAAACGATGATTCCTGATTGCGAGCAGTTTGTTGTTGCACGTGAGACAAGCGATAAGGATGACCATAAGCTTTACCATATTAAGGCAATGCTTGAAGAAATCAAGGAACGCCTGAGTGATGGCAGAGAAAAGGATACCAAGGTTGTTGAAGCCTACTGCAACATAGATGAAGATTTTGAAAAGCTTTTGAAGGCAGTTGTAACCCAGGGCAATGATGCTAAAAAGTGTCTGTCTGAAGCTAACCTGCGTCTGGTAGTAAGCATTGCTAAGCGGTATGTTGGTCGTGGCATGCTGTTCCTGGATTTGATTCAGGAGGGCAACCTGGGCCTGATTAAAGCCGTAGATAAATTTGACTACAACAAGGGCTTTAAGTTCAGTACCTACGCTACATGGTGGATTCGTCAGGCTATTACCCGTGCGATTGCCGATCAGGCACGTACAATCCGTATTCCTGTACATATGGTGGAAACCATTAACAAGCTTATCCGCGTTTCCCGTCAGCTGCTGCAGGAGCTCGGTCGCGAGCCGTTGCCGGAAGAAATTGCCAAGGAGATGGATACTTCCGTAGACAGAGTACGCGAGATTATGAAAATTGCGCAGGAGCCTGTTTCTCTGGAAACTCCTATCGGCGAAGAAGAGGATTCGCATCTGGGCGATTTCATTGAGGATCATGATGCACCGGCACCTGCTGATGCTGCTTCCTTTACTCTGCTGCGTGAGCAATTAGGTGAAGTACTTGAAACGCTTACCGTTCGTGAAAAACGTGTGCTGGAGCTGCGCTTTGGCTTGGAGGATGGCCGCAGCCGTACTCTGGAAGAGGTTGGCCAGCACTTTGGAGTAACCCGTGAGCGTATACGTCAGATTGAAGCTAAGGCATTGCGCAAGCTGCGTCACCCCAGCCGTAGCAAAAAGCTGAAGGACTTCTTAGAATAATAGTTGACAAACAGCTATAACTATTATAAAATAATACTGTTTGGTAGATTGCATGGGCCTATAGCTCAGTGGTAGAGCCGCCGGCTCATAACCGGCTGGTCGTAGGTTCGAACCCTACTGGGCCCACCAATACCTTACATCAGCAAAACGAAGTGAACGCAGGTCATAAGACCTGCGTTTTTAATTTTCTGTTATTTGACATTTATCTGCTTATAGTGACATAATTAAATAGTTATCAAGAATACAGATTCATTTCATTGAATAAGTTTGAATAATTACCAAGGAGGCAAGAATGTTTACTTTAAAAAATGGTGACGGGATGGTTTGGCCTGACGGCAAGCGTATCGCCGTGATGGTTACCTTTGATTTTGATGCGGAGCTGCTGCGTAAATCTGTAATCGGCAAGCGAACAATCGGCTTTTCCGATACAAGCAGAGGTCAATATGGTCCTGATGAGGGTTTAAAGCGTTGTTTGGATATGCTTGAACGGCAACAGCTCAAAACAACCTTTTTTGTTCCAGGCCGCATTGCGGAGCTTTATGCAGATAAAGTTCAGCAAATAGCGGATGCAGGACATGAACTTGCCTATCACGGCTATCTGCACGAAGCCTCTGTAGATATGCCTGCTGATGAGGAAAGAGAGAATATGGCCAAGAGTGAGGCGCTGCTGGAAAAAATAAGCGGCCACAAGGTTGTCGGCTATCGCGGTCCACTGGATTTATTGCCTAACTGTGCAATGCAGCTGATGGCTGAACGTGGATATTTATACGGTTCTACACTTAAGGATTGCGACTGGGCGTATGTGCATGAGGACTACCCGCTTGTGGAGCTTCCTACTGAGCCGACGCTGGATGATTTCTCCTGGTTCTACTTTTCTTATGCTGATGAAGCTACAATTACCTGTAGTTATCCGGTGGACTATGTTTACGATATCTGGAAGGATAATTTTGACGAGCTTGCCAATGAGGGCGACAAAATTTTTGTGCTCAAGCTGCATCCGCAGCTTATCGGCCGCAGCAGCCGCGTGCGCATGCTGGAACGCTTTATTGCCTATATGAAGGCGAACGGCGCATGGCTTGCAAGCTGCGAAGAGGTAGCGCGTTACGTAAAGGAGTTTTATGCTAAACGTGCGGAAGGAGGCGAAGCATGATGAACTGGAACTGGCCTGATAATAAGCGTATTGCTTTACTGCTTTCCTTTGATATCGATGCGGAAACTCTGTGGCTTACACGCAACGATATCAATGAACGTCATCTGGTGCACATGTCCCGCGGTCTTTATGCTACGAAGCAGGGCTTGCCGCGCATCCTGAAAATGCTGGAGGAGGAAGGTCTTAAGGCAACCTTTTTCACTACTGCCTATACAGCGGAAATTCATCCGGAAATCATTCAATACATTGCAGCACAGGGACATGAAATCGGCTATCACGGTTATCTGCATGAAGTAAAGGATACCTATGAAGAAGAAAATGCGCTGATGGATAAGGTTGATGCTATCTTCCGCAGCCTTACCGGCAAACGTCCCGTAGGTGTGCGTATGCCTGATGGTATCTTGCATGATTTTCATAAGCAGCTCTGGCTGGACCGCGGTTGCATCTATTCCTCCAACTGGCGTAATAATGACGGGCCTTTCCTGCTGCAAATAGATGGCAAGGAAATACCTATCGTTGAGCTGCCGAAGGACGGCATTGTTGATGATACCTCCTATGATATGTATACTCTGCAGCATCCGGAGCATTATTACCTGCGCAGCGGACGCGAAATGGTGCAGATTTGGCAGGATGAGTTTGACGGCCTGGCAGACGAGGGCCGCATCATTAACTTTGTTATGCATCCGCAGTTTATAGGTCGTCCGGGATATGTTCGTGCATTGCGTTCATTTATTCATTATGCAAAAGAAAATGGAGCCTGGATTACTACTGACGAAGCCTGCGCTAAACATGTTTTAAAGCAGAAGGGCTATGACATTGAGGTTAAGTACTGATTAAAAAAATCTGTTGGCAGTGTCGTTGATTCTATGGTATAATAATTCGTTATATGAGCAAGTTTACTCATTAAATGTACGGAGTAAACAGATATTAAAAAATGAGAGGGGTTTTTCTAATGAAAAAGTTTACAATGAAAAGTATTTTTGCTTTCTTGGCAACAGCAATGCTGGCTATGATGCTGGTAGGCTGCGGTGGCGAGAAAAAAGATGCTGCAGCTGATGCAGACAAGGGTGACAAATGGGTTGTTGCTATCAACTCCACCTTCCCGCCGTTTGAATCCGTAAAGGAAGGCATCAAGGATTACCAAGGTGTTGATATTGATATCGCTCACTACATCGCCAAGAAGATGAACAAGAAAATCGAATTCACCGATATGAAATTCGCTTCTTTGGTACCTACTCTGCAAAGCGGTCGTGCTGATGTTATTATCTCTGCAATTTCTCCGACTTCCGAGCGTGAAAAGGTTGTATCCTTCTCCAAGCCGTATTATTTCCCGATGAAGGCTATTCTCTGCAAAAAGGGTGCAGGCTATGACGCTATGGATAAACTGAAGGGTAAAAAAGCCGGTGCTTCTATGGGTACTACCTATGCTAAAGAGCTGAAGGCTGTCGGCGGTATCGAAGTTGTTGAAATGGATACCACTCCGCTGGTTGTTCAGGATATTAAAAACGGTCGTCTGGCTGCAGGTCTGTTTGATTCTTCCCAAGCTGCTGTTTTCGTAAAACAAAATCCTGATCTGGAGCTGCACGTTCTGCAGGGAACTGTAGTAAAAGACGATACCTTTGCTATTGCGCTGCCGAAGGATTCCAAGGATGTTGAAAAAATCAACGAAATCCTGAAGGAAATGCGCACCAATGGCGAGCTGCACAAAATTCTCGTAGCTCATCTGGGTGAAGAAGGCACTAAAGAATACGAAGCTGCAATTGCAAACCTGGATATTGCAAAGCTGTAAGAGGTGAATTGAGCAGATGTTAGATTTTTCCGTTCTGGAACCTTATATACCGCTTTTGGCAACCGCTGTCTGGATTACGCTTAAATTTACTTTCTTTTCTACAATTATGGGCTTTTTCGGCGGCTTTATCCTGGCGCTGATAACATTGTCCAAAAACAGAGTGCTTTCCTTCCTGGCGAAGGTTTATATTTCTGTCTTCCGCGGTACGCCGCTTTTGGTACAGCTGATGCTGATTTACTTTGCGACACCGCAATTGACAAGCTATACTATTTCTGCCCTGGAGGCAGGCGTGCTTTCCTTCGGCCTGAACAGTGCCGCATATATTTCCGAAGCACTGCGCGGCGGTATTCTTGCTGTCGACAAAGGCCAGTGGGAGGGCGCAATGTCCTTGGGCGTGCCTAAGCATCGTTTCCTGCTGGATATTATTCTGCCGCAGGCTATTAAGAATGCATTGCCTTCACTGGTAAACGAAAGCATTATGCTGCTGAAGGATTCCAGCCTTGTTTCCGTTATCGGCGTTGCAGACACGTTGCGTTGGGCAGATTTGATTCAGGCTAAAACCTTCCGTGCGTTTGAAGCCTTTATCGTAGCAGCTGCTGTTTATTATGTTTTGGTTATGGCCCTGAACTTTTTGGGCGGTTTGTTAGAAAAGAAGGTGCGCATCAGTGATTGAGATTCAACACCTGTCTAAAAGCTTTGGCAATTTAGAGGTTCTTAAGGATGTTTCCCTGACAATAAAAAAAGGTGAGGTTGTGACCATTATCGGTTCTTCCGGTTCAGGAAAATCTACGCTGCTGCGTTGTATCAATCTGCTGGAGCAGCCTACTGGCGGAGCAATTTTGTTCGAAGGTAAGGACATCGTAAATTCCAAAATTAAAATTGAAGATATCCGCAAGAATGCCTGCATGGTGTTCCAGCATTTTAATCTTTTTGCTAATATGACTGTTCTGGAGAATATGACCTACGCTCCCCGTGTAGTAAACGGTCTGTCCAAGCAGGAGGCCAAGGAAAAGGCTATGAAGCTGTTGGCAAAGGTTAATCTTTCCGACAAAGCCAATGAATATCCCAGCCGTCTGAGCGGCGGCCAGAAGCAACGTGTAGCGATTGCGCGTGCTTTGGCGATGGAGCCGAAGGTGCTGCTTTTGGACGAGCCTACCTCCGCACTTGATCCGGAAATGGTCAAGGAGGTACTGGACGTTATCAAGCAGCTTGCCAATACCGGTATTACCATGGTTCTGGTTACCCATGAAATGGGCTTCGCTAAGGACGTTTCAGATACCGTTTATTTCATGGACGGCGGTTATCTGATTGAAAGCGGTACGCCGGATGAAGTATTCAACCATCCGAAAACGGAACGCGCGAAGAAATTCCTTAATTCTGTTTTGGTATAAGGAAATACGAATGAAAATATTTATAATTAATCCTGACTTTGGGGTTACTCCTGAGCAGATGGCAGTACGCTGTCATCTGCTCAGTGCGCATGTAGGTCCTGATGTGGAGCTGCACATGGAGTGCCTTGTGGAAAATCATATCGAAATTGATTCTGCTCTGGATGCTGCGCTTGCTGCGCCCGAGATTATCAAAATGGCTGTGCGTGCGGAAAGCGAAGGCTATGATGCAGTCGTGCTATACTGCTTCAGTGATCCTGCGGTGGATGCCTGTCGTGAAATTGTAAGCATACCTGTGGTAGGCGGCGGTCAGGCGAGCTGCCTTCTGGCTCCGCTGGTAGGCAGGCAGGCCGGGCTTTTGCTGGCAGATACTGCGCGCTATGCGGAAAAGCAGCTTTTTGTTGCTCAATGCGGTGTTGATCCTGCGCGTATTGCTGCAATTGGTGGTATTGAGGCCCGCGGTGTCGATTTGTGGGCAGAGCGTGAGCGTGTTCTGGACCTGCTTACGGAAGCCGGCAAAAATTTGCTGGCGGTAGGCAGAGTGCAGGTACTGCTTTTGGGTTGCTTATCCTTTTTAGGTTTGGCGCACCCGCTCAGTGAGCGTTTGGGTGTTCCGGTTGTTGACCCGGCGGTGGCACCGGTGGCGCTGGCGGAATGCCTTGTACGGCAGGGGCTCAAAACAAGCCGCAAGGCTTATCCTGCACCGCCGCTGCGCAAACGGACGTGGCAGAGCGGCCAATTATAAACAGCTTGCTTTTCTATAGGAAATAGTGTAAGATAATATTAGTATCAAAATCTTAAGAAGAGAGGTTACTGTTTTAATGAAAAAGAGCTTATTGACTTTGATTATGGCTTTGGTTATGGCTTTGGCTTGCACAACCAGCGCGTTTGCTGCCGAAGAATTGGGATATGTAAATGTTGAACGTGTTTTCCGCAGCTATCCTGATATTCAGACTACTATGAGCGTTATCAATCTGGAGCGCCAAAAGGCTGAAAATGAATTCAACGAAAAGGCTCCGAAACTTGACGACAAGGGCAGACGTGAGCTGGGCGAAAAATTATCCGCTCAGGTAGATAAGAAGGAAGCTTCCCTGCTGAATCCTATCCGCGAAAAAATCCGCAAAACTATCGGCCAGGTAGCAAAAGCTCATGGCATTGCTAATGTAGTTGATGCCAGTGCTGTTGTATTCGGCGGCAAGGATCTGACTGAAGAAGTCATCGCTGCTGTTGCTCAAGGCAAATAAAGGCTAATGTTATTGAAGGCTGTCGCAGGCAAGCGACAGCCTTTTTTTATGAGTGTGTTATAATATAAGTACATTTTTGGCGAGGTGGAGCATATGGTGCACTGTCCCTTTGATTTTTTCAGTGACGGGAAAAAACATACTATATGTCTGGTCGGCGGCGGCGGTAAAACGACGGTTATGTACGAGCTGGCAGCGGCGTGGGCAGCCTGCGGACGCAGGGTACTGGTGCTGACGAGTACGCATATTCTGCGTCCCGTAGATGGCAGCTTTGCTGCGGACGCAACAGCTGTACAAAATTTGTGGCAGCAGGGACGCTATGCTGTTATCGGTACACCGGAGCCTGCAACGGGTAAGCTGACAGCGCCGCCGCAAGATTTATATGAAGCGCTGCAGTTGCAGGCTGACGTAATTTTGTGTGAGGCTGACGGCTCCAGACATCATCCCTGCAAGGTGCCTGCAGCGCATGAGCCTGTGCTTTTGCCTGACAGTGACATAGTGCTGGCTGTTGCGGGGATGGATGCTTTGGGCAATTCGCTGCAGCAGGCTTGCCAGCGTCCGCAGCTGGCGGCAGAGCTTTTAAGCTGCAGCGCAGAAAAAATCATTGATGCGCAAATGCTTGCTTCGCTGCTGCTTTCAGAGCAGGGAGCACGCAAAAATGTCGGTGCACGCGCTTATTATATTGTTTTGAATAAATGCGACCTGATAAAAGCAGCGCAGCAGGAGGAAATGCTGCGGCTGTTAGTGGGTGCAGGCATGGACGAGCATAGAATATGGCTTCGTGAAAGGGGAGAATAACAAATGCTGAAGATTATTGTACGCGGTGGCGGTGACCTGGCAACAGGTGTTATCCATCGCTTGTGGGGTGCTGGCTTTAAGGTTTTAGTGCTGGAATGTGCTAAGCCTGCGGCAATTCGTAGGCAGGTAGCGCTGTGCGAGGCGGTGTATCAGGGCAGCGCTCAGGTAGAAGGACTCACTGCAAAGCTGATAAACTCTCTTGCGGAGGCAGATGTTGTCTGGGAGCATGATGAAGTACCAGTGCTGGTTGATGAAGCAGCGGATAGTGTGCATGCTTTTGCGCCTGATATTGTTATTGATGCGATTATCGCCAAGCGCAATCTTGCTACAAGCAGTACAATGGCACCGCTTGTTATTGCTTTAGGCCCTGGCTTCAGCGTGGGCGCTGATGCCGATGTAATTGTAGAAACGAAGCGCGGTCATAACCTGGGACGTATTATCCGCAGCGGCAGTGCTGCGCCTAACAGCGGCGTGCCCGGTAATATCGCAGGCTATAGCAAGGAGCGTGTGCTGCACGCACCCTGCGCAGGCGTTCTGCACGTTGTTCATGATATAGGCAGCATTGTGGAAAAGGGCGAAACTATTGCAACTATTACCGATGGCAGTAATCAGGTTGCTGTAACGGCAACACTGTCCGGTCTGATTCGCGGTATGATTCGCGATGGCTTTGCTGTTAGCGAAGGCTTTAAAATTGCCGATATCGACCCACGTAAAGAAGAACTGGCCAACTGCTTTACGATTTCGGATAAGGCACGCTGCATTGCCGGCAGCGTTCTGGAATTAGTCTGCCGTTATGCACAGGAGAAACAAAAATGAAGGATTTAATGAAAAAAATACAGGCGCAGGCTTTGGATTCGCAGCCTTGCTATCTTGTTGTATTGATTGAGAGTGAAGGCTCTACTCCGCGCACCAGCGGCGCTTATATGCTGGTCGGAGAAAAGGGTTTGCTTTACGGAACCATCGGCGGCGGCGGTATGGAATATGCGGCACAGCAGCTGGCACAGCAGCGTCTGCAGAATGGTGGCGGCAGCTTTGTCAAAACGTTTGACCTTTCTCCGGCAGCAGGTATGGCCTGCGGCGGCAGCTGTCAGGTGCAGTTCTGCTACCTGCCTGTGGGGGAAGAAACGGGGGACTTGGCAGAGGAAGCTCTTAGTGCAATGAAGCAGCATGCTCCCTGGTGGTTTTTACTGCCTTTGGGTGAAGGCAACGCACTGCCGCAAATAAAAAAGGACCTGCAGCTTGCGGGTCACAGAGGTGTAGTTGATATAGACGGCTGCGCCTATTATGCAGAGCAGTTTGATTATGACGGTGCGGTTTATGTTTTCGGCGCCGGTCATGTTGCGCGTGAGCTGGTGCCGCTTTTGAGCCATCTCGGCTTTAAATGCATCGTGCTGGATGACAGGGCGGAGTTTGCGGATGCGGCAGCCTTTCCGCAGGCGGAGCGCGTACAGCAGGTTGATTTTACTAAGCTGCAGGAGGTTTGCAGCCTGACGGCAAAGGATTATGCGGTAGTTATGACGCGCGGTCATGTGCATGACGCCAATGTGGAGCGCTATCTGTTGACTACGCCTGTCGGTTATATCGGCATTATGGGCAGTAAAAATAAAGCAGCCATGGCCAGAGCCGCTTTGCTGGCGGATGGCTACAGTGAGCAGCAGCTTGCGCGTGTTATTACGCCCATCGGAATCGACATAGGCAGTGAGACGCCGGCGGAGATTGCGGTGAGTATAGCAGCACAGTTAATCCAAACTAGGGCAGAACGCATATAAGGCATCATATACTTCATCGAGAGGGCCTTGACGTAGCAGTAGTACGCCGTCGGCCCTCTCTCTTCGTCTCTGATACCTTCTCTGCGTTCTGCTGATTATAAAGTATAAGGCATCATATACTTTCATCAAGAGCACCTCGACGTAGCTTAAGAACGCGTATAAGGCATCATATACTTCATCAGGAGCACCTCGACGTAGCAGTAGTACGCCGTCGGTGCTCCTTCTTCGCCTCTGATACCTTCTCCGCGTTCTGGTTAAAGAGTAAATAGCTCTGATACTTTCTCCGTGTTCTGCTGATGAGTGAAAGGTAATGCACCACATACTTTATCTACATAAAAATGGGCACTTCAACGTAGCAAAAGTACGCTGTCGGTGTTCATTTTTAAATTTCTCGCTTGAATTGCGAACGAAAAAGGCTATCTGATAAAATTTATACGGATTTTCTCTGTAATTTTCTTTACAATAAGACGTGATATGCGATAAAATATATGCATGAAAAAATGAAGGGGTGCTTATATGTCTAAGTTTGTTAAACTGTCTGAGGAAGCCTACAAGTTTGAAGGCAAGCTGTCTTTGAGCTCGGCTATTCCTTTAGGTCTGCAGCATGTTTTGGCAATGTTTGTCGGCAATCTGACACCGGTTCTGATTATTGGCGGTGCCTGCGGTATTGTCGGCGGTGCCGGTTTTGAACAGCTGCAGGTTGTTTTAATTCAGAATGCGATGATTGTTGCAGGCCTGGTAACTCTGCTGCAGTTATATTCCGTTGGTCCCTGCGGTGGCAAGGTGCCTATTATCATGGGTACAAGCTCCGGCTTTATCGGTGTATTTGCCGGTATCGTTGCAACCTTGGGCAGCGGTGTTGTCGCCTATGGTGCTATTATGGGTGCTTCGATTATCGGCGGCGTTTTTGAAGCAGTGCTCGGCCTCGTGCTCAAGCACATCCGTCGCTTCTTCCCGCCTGTTGTCTGCGGCACTGTTGTACTGTCCATCGGTCTGTCGCTGATTTCTGTAGGTATCAATTCCTTTGGCGGCGGCTTCAAGACTAAGGACTTCGGTTCTATCGAAAACCTGCTGCTTGGTCTGTTTGTACTTTGTGTTATCCTTTTCTTCAAGCATGGCACTAAGGGTTTTTTAAGTTCTTCTTCCATTCTGCTTGGTATTATTGCCGGCTATATCGCTGCGATTTTCATGGGTTTTGTGCTGCCTACAACCGCAGTTACTCCTGACGGTGTGGAATACACCAAATCCTGGGTACTGCATTGGGACAAGGTAGCGAACGCCTCCTGGTTCGCTGTGCCTCAGCTTATGCCGGTTGATATCGTATTTGATATGCGTGCTATTATGCCTGTATTGATCATGTTTGTTGTTACCGCAGTAGAAACTGTTGGTGATATTTCTGCCGTTGTCGAAAGCGGTCTGAACCGTGAAGCTACGGACAAGGAATTGTCCGGCGGCGTTATTTGTGACGGTATTGGCTCTGCTATCGCTGCTGTTTTCGGCGTACTGCCCAATACTTCCTTCTCTCAGAATGTAGGTCTGGTTGCTATGACGAAGATTGTTAACCGTTTTGCTTTGGCAACCGGTGCTGTATTTTTGATTATCTGCGGCCTGATTCCCAAGCTGGGGGCGTTGGTTTCCATTATGCCGCAATCCGTTCTGGGCGGCGCTGCTGTAATGATGTTCTCCTCGATTGTTGTCAGCGGTATTCAGCTGGTTACTAAAGAGAAGCTCAATCCGCGCAGCCTGACGATTATTTCCGTTGCTTTAGGCGTTGGCTACGGCATGGGCGCTACACCCGGCATCCTGGCACACTGCCCGGAGGCTATGCGCATGATGTTCGGTGAATCCGGTATCGTTCCGGCAGCCTTTGTAGCAATTCTGCTGAATATTATTCTGAATAGGGGCGAAGACGCTCAAGCTTAGTTTTATCCTGCTGTGTATCTATATCCAGCAGCTCGTTGATATCCTGAACCGGTACTTTTACTACCAGTTCAGGATATTTTTTTGTCAGTACGGAACCACCCTTGTCCTGTGGCAGCTGCCGCAGCACGTTGGCAAATTTTACAGGGAAGATAATGGGATTGCCGGGAGTTTCTTCGTAATACAGGCGATGAATTTTTTGCGGCTGCGCTAAAAAGCTTTCGGCAAGGCGGATGAGCGAAGCCTTCTGCAATAACGGCTGGTCGGCAACGGCAAAAAGCAGGCCCTCGGCCTGAGGCAGCAGCTGCTTTATATAAGCGGTGCCTAAGCGCACGGTATCGCTCAGATAGGGCTTGTCGTGGAGCAGGCAGGGGATTTGCTGCTGTGCGCAGATTTCTGCAATCTCCTTGTGGCGTGTAACAACGATACGCTTGGCGAAAAGTCCTTTGCTGATATCAAGGATGTGCTGCAGCATGGGCGCTCCGTCAATGGCTGTCAGCAGCTTGTTGGCACCGAAGCGGCGGGCTACGCCGGATGCCAGAATGATGCAGGCTATTTTAGAATATTTTACGTTCATAAAGTTACCTCACGGTTTTGATTATATATCATTATTATAAGACTGATTGATGGCGCTAACAAGCGGGGGAGTGCGGGTTAGCGGAAGAATATATTTTGTACGCAAAAACAAAAAACTCTGTAACCGAAGTTACAGAGTTTAGTTTCAAGTGGTGGCCCTGGCAGGATTCGAACCTGCGACCTTTTGATTCGTAGTCAAACGCTCTATCCAACTGAGCTACAGAGTCACATCAGCGTTGCTGTTGTTTCAAGCAACAATGATATTATAGCGAAAAGTACGCTTCTTGTCAACACTTTTTTGCAATTATTTTTTAGATTTTTTGCCGACAGCTTTTTCTTTGGCAGCAGGCTGATGTTTTTCCAGCCAACCGCAGTAAATGAAGAAGCCTAAGGCAATGAGGAAGAAGCCTAAGCTGGTTGCCTGAGCGGATTTCAGTCCGAACATCCAGGGCTCGGCGTAGTCACCGCGCAGCATTTCCAAAAAGAAGCGGACTACGGAATAAAGCATGGCGTACATACATAAAGCCTGACCGCGTGCATGCTTTGTAGTACGGAATAAAAGCAGCAGGGCAAAAATGACGATGTCCAGCTGACCTTCCCAAACCTCTGCCGGCCACAGGGGAACAGGGCCGTAGGTTTTGTAGGCCAGCGTGCCTTCCGGGTACAGAATACCGAAGCTGCCGCCGGTAGGTGTGCCGAAGGCATCACCGTTGAGCAGGTTCGCCATGCGTCCGATGGACTGACCGATAAGCAGAGAAGGCGAAATGATATCCGCCAGAGCTACCCAGTCGATGTCATGCAGCTTGCAGTAAACAATGCCTGCCGCAATGCCTGCCAGCATACCGCCCTGCACGGCCATGCCACCCTGCCAGACGAAGGGGATTTCCAGCAGATGATGGCTGTAGTAATCCCAGTCGAAGAAGAAAACATCCCACAGCCTGCCGCCGATGAGACCGGCAAAGCCGCCGTAGATGCCGATGTCTAAAATGTGCTCGTGCCAGCGGCCGTCCTGCTTAGCTAAAAAGTAGGCAGTGCCGGTGGCCAGAAAAATTGCTGTACAGAGCATCAGACCATACATGCGTATGGGAAAATCGCCGATAAAAAAGAGATATTGATGCATTATGAATAAGGCCTCCTAAAAAATCTAACTAATATTTTAACACATTCCGGTGTTTTTATCAGCGAAAAAGTTGTGATTTCTTTATTCAGAAAGCTTATTGAATTTAACAGCGAAGATAGTATTGCGTGACATGTTGCTTATGTCATTATCCACAGCGCCAATATTATGATATAATGAGGGAAGCGATATGAGCTTCAGTGAAGCAAAAAATAGAGAAAGAAGGTCTGCAAATTTATGAAAGCATTAACTTATATTGAACACGGTAAGTTTGCGCTGCAGGAAAAGGCCAAGCCGCAGCTTGTTTCTGCGCGTAACGCTGGGAAGCATCTGCACCAGTGATTTGCATATTAAGCATGGTTCGGTACCGCGTGCCGTGCCGGGATTTATCGCATTTTTGAAAACAGATTAGACAGAGTTATCAAGATAGCGATTACCGAATGATTTTTTTGCAAAGTATGTTCTAAGAGGGGCGATTTTATTATGATTAAGCATATAACAACAACACCGGCAAAGGCCTTAGAAAAATTAAAAGCAGGCAACGCCAGATATATTGATGCCAAGGTCAACAGCGAGGATATTTCGCAGGCAAAGAGAACAGATACCTTGGTTAACGGTCAGAAGCCTTATGCGATTATTATTACCTGCTCTGATTCTCGCGTAATTCCGGAGAATATTTTTATGACAGGCATCGGCGAGCTGTTTGTTATCCGTATTGCCGGTAATGTGATTGATGAGCATCAGCTGGGCAGTATTGAATACGCTGCCAGTCATCTGGGCGCACCGTTGATTGTTGTTATGGGGCATACGCATTGCGGTGCGGTGCATGCTGCAATCAATCATGATCCGGAGGGCTATATCAAATTTATTACGGATAAAATCAAAGCAGCGATTGGCGACGAGTGCGACCCGTATAAGGCTGCCTGCCTGAATGTCAAAAGCTGTGAAGCGGAAATCGAAGCCTGGAGATTCAAAAGGTTGAGCATCAGGAGGGCTTGCGCATTGTCGGTGCTATGTACCATCTGGAGAATGGTCTGGTAGATTTTATCTAAAGCAGATTATTTTGAGCTGCCTTGAGCTTAGCGTCTTGAGGCACTTCTTTTTTGTAAGTTAATTTCTCAAAATTCATAATAATGCGCTTGACAGAATTGTGGCTTGAATGTATTATGTATACATAATACAGATTTCGATTAAAAGCAGCTTTTACACGCTTTTGGAGAAGGAGGCAAATGTATTATGCGTAAAGAACACGACTTTTTAGGTGAATTAGAAATTCCCGATAATGCTTATTATGGTGTACAGACCATGCGTGCCATGGAAAACTTTCAGATTACAGGCTATACTGCCGATCCGCTTTTTATCAAAGCCTTGGGTATGGTAAAAAAGGCTGCAGCGCTGGCTAATATGAAAATCGGTCTTTTGGATGAAAAAATCGGCAATGCTATGGTTCAGGCCTGCGATGATATTATCAGCGGCAAGCTGAACGACCAGTTCCCGACCGATCCGATTCAGGGCGGTGCCGGAACATCCTTCAATATGAATACGAACGAAGTAATCTGTAACCGCGCTTTGGAAATTCTCGGTCGTCCGCGCGGCGATTATAATTATATCAGCCCTAATAACCATGCCAATATGTCGCAGTCCACTAACGATGTTATTCCTACATCCATCCGTGTCTGCGCTCTGATGCGCGCCGAACAGCTTATTATTGCCTTGGAAAACCTGGCGTATTCCTTTGATAAGAAAGGCGAGGAATTCAAGGATGTACTGAAAATCGGCCGTACGCATCTGCAGGACGCTGTGCCTATTACCTTAGGCCTGGAGTTTAAAGCCTTTGCTTCCTCCATGCGCAGACGCAGTAGCTGCATCCGCCGCAGCTGTGAGCTGCTGCACACCATGAATATGGGCGCAACAGCAGTCGGCACCGGCCTGAATGCCGATCCCGAATATATCAAAGAGGTTTGCGAGCAGCTTACGCTGGTTACCGGCGAGAGCTTCACTACCGCGGACAATCTTGTTGATGCTACCAGTAATACAGATATCTTTACCGATTTGTCCTCCAGCTTGAAGACATCGGCACTTTCGCTGATTAAAATTTCCAATGACCTGCGTCTGATGGCCTCCGGTCCGAGGGCAGGCTTCTGCGAAATTACACTGCCGCCGCGTCAGCCAGGCTCCTCTATCATGCCGGGTAAGGTTAACCCCGTTATCCCCGAAGTAGTGGACCAGACCTGCTATCAGGTAATTGCCAACGATTTGGCTGTGGCCTTCGGCGTAGAAAACGGCCAGTTCCAGCTTAATGTTATGGAACCCGTTATGGCTTACAATATTTTCAATTCCTTGCGTTTTCTGACCAATGCCGTTAATACGCTGCGCACCCGCTGCGTAGACGGCATTAAGGCAAACCGTGCTCAATGTGCGGAATGGCTGGATAAGAGCGTGGGCATTGTTACCGCACTGCTGCCGCATATCGGTTACGAAACCTGCTCCGTTTTGGCGAAGGAGGCGCTGGCAACCAACAGAAACATTAAGGACCTGCTCATTGAACGCAAGGTGCTGAGTAAAGAGGATTTGGATGTTATCCTTGCTCCTGCGGAAATGACCAGACCGGGTATTGCCGGTAAGGAGCTTTTGAAGAAGATTCATGAGTCCAAAGAAGAACTGGTGTAAAGCACAAGAGATCAGTTCTGTTATAACAATAGAATAAAAGCAAAAGCTGTAGCTATGCTCCTGAGTACGGGAGCAGGCTGCAGCTTTTTAATTTGAGCTTTGGGAAATTTGCTTGTTAGCACAAGAAAATTTCTTCCGTCCCACCCGAAATCATGCTTTGGGGTGGGGGAAAAAGAGCTTCTTGTTGCTATAATTATAATGACAGAAACTAATTTAGGAGGTCGATGAATATGCGTATTGCTAAGAAATTATTTTCCTGCTTATCTTTGTTTTTGCTTTGCCTCGTGTGCTTGCTTACAGATGCGCCCAAGGTTCGGGCAGCGGAATTTCTGACTGCTGATGACGGGACATTTCTTTATATGAACAGCAGAGAGCTGGCAATCAGTGATGAGGAGGAGGGAGTGCAATTTTTCCTTGCTGATGACGGTACTCTGCAGCTTATGAACAAGAATACTCAAGATGTTTATAAGACCTTTGTTCCTGCGGAGCAGGGAATGGTTGGCTATAGGGTGCGGGATGTTTTTACCGCCAATCCCAAAAATATATTTTTTGAAATAAATGCCACTATCGGTGCTCATGAGCAGAACTGCGGTTATTGGCTTATCGGTAAGGAAAACGGACAATGGGTGACATATGTAACCTTGAAGGATTTAGCGAAAAACGGCTATGCCATTGACCAGTGGCGGCAAATTGTGACCAAGATTAATACGGATGGCAGCGGACGTTTTATTATGCTCAGCCAATATGAATATATGCCTCCGGAAGCAACCTTTGGCATGCAGAGAAAATATTGCACGGATTTACAGCTGGAGCTTTTGTGGGATGATGCTGCGCAAGGATTTGTTATGCGCAGATTGTAATGTTTGTAGTATAATTATGAGCATTGCTTGAAAAAACGCATATTATGTTACAAATGAAAAAACTAACTAAAAATATTAAGTGAAAATATAGGTTGTTTATATTACAAATTTATAAAATAAACTTGATAGTAGTGAAAAATGCACTATAATAAAATTGTACATAGCGTGCGGTCATCCCCAATGCGCATGCCTAAATATGTATACCTTGTTCATATGCATTCCGTTCCAATTTGCCTGGATTTTTCCAGGCTATTTTTTTATCTATCATAACGACTAAATCAGCTTGCAGAGTGCGCAAAATGTCACGAATAATGTATATAATTCGTGACATCAAACGTAAAAAGACCGCCAGTGGCGGTCTTTAGGTTCTAAATATCGAATTGTAATAAAGTAATCACTTCTAGCGAAACGTTTATTTTATCTTTACTAAGCACCGCTTTTTGAAAAATGCAATGCCATAGCATAAAATATCATCGTAATCATCTTGGAAATCATCTGCATAGATACGCTTATTGATCTGGTCGATTGCTAAATCGCAAGCGTCCGGCAAGTTATTCAGCGTTTTTGCATATTTAGCTTCAAAAATCGCTATACGGCCATTGCGGATATCCTTAACAATTACATCACTGCGTCCTTCACCATGCTCACGGTTAGATTCAACAACATATCCTGCACCGGTGAAGATGCCTGCCAGGAAAGCATGGTAAAAATCCTCGCGATAATCATGGTAGCTGATGGTCATACGCAGAAGCTTCGTCATTTCCTGAGTAAGTGCTTTACTGTCTCCGCTCCATACAGCCGTAAATAATGCATTGCGGTTAGAAGCTTGCGCACTATCGGCAAACCACTTCATAACAGTCGTTTCATAGATTTCCTTAATCTCTTCATTAGGAATAATCAAAGCTGAATAACCATCCGGTATAGCAGCGGGCAGAGCATCATTGCGAACTTTGGTCAGATATCCTGTCAGATATAAAATGCTCCAAAGATTATCTTCAGAGGAGTGCAGATAATCATAGGTCAGGCTGTCATCAACCTTTTGTACGATGAAACTGCCGGATAAAAGGGTTTCCAGCTTTTCCGTGATATTACTGCTTGCGCAGTCAATAAAGGAGCGGATAATGGAGTTATCGCTGGTGTTGCGCCAATAGCTTACAGGCTTTGCTTGCGGATTACGCTGCAGGTCATACAAGTAGCTGATAACATCCCAAGGGCAGTAAACGTCGGCTGTGTCGAAATGATAGCCATCATACCAGGTGCGGATAGTATCTGCATAAGCTTCCGCATTAGCATCTGCCAGCAGCTCATCTACTTCATTTTGCGTAAAACCAAAGGATTCTTTGAGATTTGAGCGTACAATAGAGTCGGAAATAAAATTATTGGTACCGGTAAAAACACTCTCTTTAGCAATTCGCAGACAGCCAGTAATCAAGGCAAAGCAAAGATTGGGGTTATCCTTCAGAGAGGTGCTCAGCAACGGCTTGATAATGTTCATCATTTCAGTGTAATAACCGTGACTGCTGGCTTTGGCGATGGGGACATCGTATTCATCCAAAAGCAGGATTACCGGCTTGCCATAATAGGCGTTCAACATTTTCATCAGGGTGCTCAGAGCGCGGCTCAGGTCAGGCAGGCTTGCTTCGCCAGCCTTAATTCTTTGAAAAATGTTACGGTCATCGTTATCTATATTCTTGCTGTCAAGCAAAAAAGCATATTCCTTGTATAAATCAGCAAACTGCAGAGAGAGCTGAGCGTAGGCATCATTAAAGGAGATACCGTCAACATCTTTTAATGAAACAAAGATAGTGGGGTATTTATTCATCCATTGATTACAAATATGAGTGTTCTTGGAGACAGATAATCCGGCGAAATGCTTGCTGCTGTCTTTGCGGACATCGAAAAAATCTGCCAGCATACTCATGCCGAGGGTTTTGCCGAAACGTCTGGGGCGAGTAATTAACGTTACTTCAGCAATACCGGACTCAAGTATTTCGGTGATCAGGTTTGTTTTATCTATATAGTAATATCCTTCATCGCGAATCTTGGCGAAATTGGAGATACCAACAGGAAATTTCAATCCGTTCAAAATTATCGCTCCTCTCATACAACAGATTTATTACTTAGATTATATCATAATATCAATGCTTTGGATAAGGCTGGTTGAAAAAAGCAGGGAATTTGGCTTTTCCAAAACAAAAAGCGTCAAAGAATGAAGCGTTATATAGTACTACTATATGTAAAAATATTTAGCGGTTAGTGACAATAGGTAATATATTAGCTGAAACTTGCGCAAATAACACTTTGGAAATAAAATATTAGCTATAAATATGTTTAATGTTATATACGAAATTAGCACGAAAGTAAACGATGCCCTTATACAAGTAAGTCATCGCACTCGTCAATTAGTGTTGTAGCCGGGATTTCAGTTGAATTTTCGTCTTTTCCATCAAAACAGTCAAATTTTTTTGCCTAGCCTACCCGAATTTGGGGGTTGGGGTGGGGTGAAAAATTCTTTTAAGTGCTATACTGACGTTAATAAAGAGGTTCCATCTTAATTAAAAGGAGGCTTTTACTATGAAGTTTTTGGCAAAGATGAAAGAAAAACAAATGCAAAGAAAACTTGGCGGTATTTTGTGCGGTTTGCTGTGCACCGGTGTATTGGTAATGCCGAGTGCTTGGGCAGATAATTATTATGGTAATGATGGCAAGACTCATATGTCAATCGGTGCTAATGTTACACTTAATTCTGGTACTTATGATTATGTTTACGGTGGCTATAATGATACAAAGGTGTCTCCGCCGGAAGTCTTT
>ERZ780128.293-NODE-293-length-21579-cov-4.157173_pt1 | contig 21579 bp, 14 predicted proteins | sample MGYA00511170_ERZ780128 | MGnify/ENA primary metagenome ERZ780128 (study PRJEB29588, sample SAMEA1970465) | human gut metagenome | biome: human gut; feature: human-associated habitat; material: faeces | place: Denmark | collected 2008/2010 ...
CCGCCAAAGAAGAGAATTATCAGTTCCGCTCTTATGACCTTAACAACGTGTCCTTCTCATACGATGATGTCCCTAAACTGAAAGACAGCGGGATGAAACTTGAGTTTGCAAAATATATTGCCGCTTATCCTTCATTGTCCAAGAAGAATGAGGTGCTTATCAATGTCTGGAACTGGTCTTCTGACTGGACTCTGGAAGTCAAGGACGAGACAGGAAAGAAACTTGAGTGGACGAGATGTTATGCTTATGACCCTCTTCATATAAAGGCATTGACAGTCAAGAGGTTCAATAAAGATATCACAGAGACTCCGGCTTTCGTTACCGTGAATAACATGCCGCATTTTTTCAGGGTCAAAGCTGACGATGCCAATGTCGATTTGACAATCAAGGTTACGGATCCGTTCGGGAATGTCTATACGGAGAACATGGCCCGCCCTAAGGCATTCAATTCATTGACGGATTCTGAACTCAAAAAATACTAGTAAAGTTTATTACCATTAATAAATACAAACCAAAAAACCAATTTTATGAGAGTCTTTAAAACATTTGCTGTGACTCTTCTTCTGACATTGGCCGCCTGCATAGGTGCCTTTGCCCAGAACAGGACGGTTTCTGGAAAGATTCTGGACAACCAACAGCAACCTCTTATCGGAGCGGCAGTTATGATTTCCGGCACCAATACCGGAACAACGACTGACGTGGACGGTAATTTCTCAATGTCGGTTCCTTCCGGTGACGTAGTCCTGGAGGTTTCATCTCTCGGTTACATAACCAGAAAGGTGAGTGTTCCGGCAACCAAGTCTTCTGTCAATGTTACTCTTGAAGAAGACAACATGACCTTGAACGAGACCGTCGTTGTGGGTTATGGTACTCAGAAAAAAGTGAACTTGACAGGTGCAATTTCAGTTGTGGATGACAAGGCCTTGAAAGACAGGTCTTCTCACAACCTTGTGACAATGCTGCAGGGTTCAGTTCCTGGTCTTAACATTACCACTCAGTCAGGTAATCCTGGAAGTACGGGAAAACTGAATATCCGTGGATTTACATCTATCAATGAAGCTAACCCGATTGTGCTTATTGATGGTGCCCTCGGAGATCTTGAGGATGTCAATCCGAATGACGTGGAGAGCATTTCAGTTATCAAGGATGCTGCGGCTGCTGCAGTATATGGAGCGCGTGCGGCTTATGGTGTTATCCTTGTGACGACCAAAAAAGGTAGTTCAGACGACGGAAAGGCCAAGGTACGTTACAGCGGAAAGTTCGGATGGGAAGAGCCTACGACTTCAACTGATTACGAGGACAGAGGATATTGGTCTGTCTATACTTTGGACAAATTCTGGAAAACTCAGGCAGCTGGTACTCCTTATACCGGCTACACCGAGCATGACATGATGGAGCTTTTGGCTCGTGTCAATGACAAGACTGAAAATCCTGATCGTCCTTGGGTCGTAAAGGAAGTCCGCAATGGTAAGGAGCAGTGGGTTTACTACTGCAATACTGACTGGTATCATGAAATGTTCAGAGACAGGCATCCTGTTCAGCAGCAGAGTATTTCAGTCAGTGGAGGAAGCAAGAATATCAAATATTTCGTTTCCGGAGGATATGACAGGCAGACAGGTATCATGAAAGCTACGGATCCTGATGTGTTCCAGAAATATAATCTTCGCGCCAAGATTGATGCAAAGTTGAATAAAGTCATGTCTTTGTCCAACAATACATCGTTCTATAACTCAAATTATTCTTGGATTGGTGTAGGCGACATTCAGGATGTGTTCCGTAATCTTCGCCATACTCCGGCGTCTTTCCCTCTTTTCAATCCGGATGGAACAGGCCTTTATAACAATCCTCTTATCATTGGCGGTAACTATAATGTAGCCAACGGTAGGCAGATTGTATTTGCCATGGGCAAACACAAGAACTATGACAAGAAGTTTAACTTCACCAATACTACCGAGCTTGTCATCAGGCCTGTAGAGCATTTCAATGTTACTGCGAATTTCACCTATAGACGTGTCAATCGCAGTGAAATGCATCGTACCGTAAACATTCCTTATGGTGTCCGTCCTGGTGTTACAGATGCTTATACTACTGGTGCTGGTCTGAATCAGCTCGAAGAGCGTACAAGAAGATATGATTATTATACCGGAAATATTTTCGGTACTTACGAAAATACCTTCAAGGATGCCCACAACCTTAAGATTATGGCTGGTTTCAACGTCGAGACATATCAGTACAAGAATGTTACAGCTGCCGGTCAGAATCTTTCAGATGAGAATCTCAACGATTTCAACCTGATATCTCCAGATGAATCCGGAGCAATCATCACTACTCTTGCAGGAGGCCAGAGTGAGTATGCTCTTGCAGGTTTCTTCGGACGATTGAATTATGACTTCAAGGGACGTTATCTTATTGAGGCTTCTGGTCGTTATGACGGGTCCTCCCGTTTCGCTAAGGGACATCGTTGGGGATTGTTCCCATCTGTATCAGGTGGATGGCGTATCTCTGAGGAGCCGTTCTTCGAGCCTGCAAGAGATATTGTGAACAACCTCAAGATTCGTGCATCTTATGGTTCCCTCGGTAATCAGAATGTATCTGACTATTCTTATATGAGGACAATTTCTCAGAAAGCTTTCAGTGGATTTACTTTCGGAGAGGGCTCGACCAATGCCAAATATTCTACTATTTCTGCTCCGAACTCCTCAGAACTTACCTGGGAAACTACTCAGCAGTACAATATCGGAGTGGATGCTTCATTGTTCAACAGCAGACTTGATTTCACTGCAGAGGCTTATATCAGAGACACCAAGAACATGCTTGTCCAGGGTAATGCTCTTCCAAGTGTATATGGTGCAGATGCTCCGAAGGAGAATTCTGCTGATTTGAGAACTCGCGGATATGAAATTTCTGCAGGATGGAGAGATTCATTCAAACTCGCAGGAAAGCCGTTTAACTATAGCATCAGGGCTTCTTTGAGTGATTATGATTCTCATATTACAAGATATGCCAACAATCCAGACAAGCGTCTGAATGATTACTACGTAGGACAGCGTATCGGAGACATCTGGGGATTTGTAGTGGATGGTCTCTTTGCAACAGATGAAGAGGCAAAGGACTATCAGGCTAATGTCTGTGATGCATTGACATACATTGGAACAAACCGTATGCAGGGTGGATTCCTTGCAGGTGACCTGAGGTATGTCGATCTCGACAACGACCATTCAGGTGAGGGTGGAATCAATAAGATTACTCTTGGAAAGAATACTGCTGATGAGCCGGGTGACCGTAAGATTCTTGGTAATTCACTTCCAAGCATGCAGTATGGTTTTACATTTGCTTTTGACTGGATGGGATTTGATGTGTCGGCGTTCTTCCAGGGAACAGGAACTCACTATTGGTATCCTTCAGGAATGAATATCGCGTTCTGGGGCTCTTATTCTTACGCTTATTATACAGCATTCATGCCTCGTGATTTCATCAAGACAGTATGGTCTGAGGAAAATCCGAACACATATTTCCCTAGAGCTCGTGTTTATTCTTCTACAGGTGGTGAGCTTGCTCCTGCCAATAGCCGTTACATCCAGAATGTCCGCTATTTGAGATTCAAGAACCTGACCGTCGGATATACCGTGCCTAAGAAACTTACCGAGAAGATTCGCGTTGAAAAAGTGCGTTTCTATTTCTCAGGTGAGAATCTGGCTTATTGGTCTCCGATAAAGAAATACACAAAGTATTTGGATCCTGAATCAGCATACCGTAGAGTAACTTCTACTAATTCTGATGGCACATACAAGAATGGCGATGCTAAAGATGCTGTAGCTTATCCTTGGCAGAAGACTATCATGTTCGGTGTTGACATTACATTCTAATGCGGGAGGACAAATTGATGAAAAAATATATATTTCCAATAATTGCTATCGTTCTTGGGTGCTCTTCTTGTGATAACTTCTTGGAGAAGACCCCTAAGGACAGACTTGTTCCGGAAACTTACTTTAAGACTGAAAATGATCTTAAGATGTTTTCCAACTCTTTCTATGATAATCTTTTGGATAAGACTCCATATGACGAACAGTCTGATGTGATGTTCGAGAAGGGAACAATATCAGATGAACTTCTCGGCGGTACTGCCCGTGAAGTTCCGCAGGCAGCTGCTTCGGGCGGATGGTCATGGGGACAGTTGCGTAAGATTAATACAATGTTGGGCCATATGGATCAGTGTACTGACGCTAAAGTGGCTAAACAATATACAGGATTGGCAAAATTCTTCAGAACCCAGTTCTATTTCAAGAAAGTCATGAGGTTCGGAGATGTGCCATGGTATGACAAAGAACTTGGCTCTCGTGACTCAAGTCTGTATAAGGCCAGAGATTCCCGCGAGCTGGTTATGAGCAACATGTTGAATGACATTGATGATGCCATTGAAAGTCTTCCTTCAGGCAAGAGTGTTTACCGTGTAAACAAGTGGGCTGCCCTTATGCTTAAGGCTCAGTTCTGCCTCTATGAAGGTACTTACAGAAAGTATCACGATGTCAATTTGCAGGGTCACTCAGCTGAAGACTATTTGAAGCTTGCGTATCAGGCTGCTGAGCAGGTTATGAATTCCGGAGTCTATTCTTTGGCTTCAGATTATCATGAGTTGTTCAGAGAACCGGATGCAGATCAGAATGAGTATATCCTCGCCATCAGAATGGAGCAGGCTATCGGATGTACACATAGCGCTACCAGCTATGTTGCAATGAACACAGGTGGCAACCCTGGTTTCTCAAAGAAATTCATTGACAGCTTCTTGATGAAAGACGGTTCCAGATATACTGATCAGGAAGGTTGGGAAACCAAGCAGTTCGTAGAAGAAGTCGCTGACAGGGATCCTCGTTTGGGAATGATTATCAGGCTTCCTCAGAGTGTCCGTGCGAACTCCAAGAAGACTATTTATGGTCCTGAACTTACCATGACTTCTACTGGATTCCAGCTTGAGAAATTCGTGATGGATCCTCAGTATGAAACTGCTGAGCGTGCAGATATGTCCTTCAATGATATTCCTGTATTCCGTCTTGCTGAAGCGTATCTCATGTTTGCTGAGGCTAAGGCAGAGTTGAATATTCTCACTCAGGAGGATGTTGACAACTCTATCAATAAACTTCGCGACCGTGTCGGAATGCCTCATCTTGAGTTGGCTGGTCTTACAGTTGACCCATTCTTGACTTCCGAAACATACGGATATAAGAATCTTACAAAACTTAATCCTTCTAATCTCGCCCAGATTCTTGAAGTACGTCGTGAAAGGACGATTGAGATGGCTTTGGAAGGAAGAAGATGGAATGATATCGTAAGATGGAAAGAAGGCGAGACTTGGACAGAGCCTTTGTATGGTATGTATTTCCCTGGCCCTGGTGCTTATGATTTGACGGGTGACGGAAAGGCTGATGTCTATCTTTACTCAACTGCAAAGGTGGCTGGTGACATCAAGAAGAAATATGGTGATGACTTTACATATCTTCAGATTCAGGAAATCGAAATCGATGGAAAGTATGTGCCATATTCAAATGGTATAATTTTGAGCGAGGGCGACAAGGGCTATGTTGCCATGCATTATAAGAAGACACGTGCCTTTGATGAAAATAGGGATTATCTTTACCCGATTCCAAGTGGAGATCGCCAACTTAATCCTAATCTTGCTCAGAATAAAGGTTGGACTGATGGTCTGGACTTCTAGTGCCATTGTGACAATAAAAATCTAGATCATTAAATTAGATTGTTATGAGAATAATAAATAAATTATTGAAAATCAGTGCGATTGCGTTGCTGGCTTCTCCTTTTACAGGATGTAAGGAGGAAGAGTTGGTCAAGCCTAGTGCATTGATGGCAGAGTCCAGTGTGACATTTGAGGCTAAATCTGCTGAAGCACAGTCCTTCAGAATCGCTTCAGATTCAGAGTGGATGGTTGACGTGGATGAACCATGGATTACAGTGGATCCCATGTCTGGTTCCAATACTATGGATGTCAATGTCGCTGTAGAGGATAACTATACTAATGGCGTGATGAACGCCCCAAGACAGGGTGTCATTACAATTGCTAACAAGAGAGGCTATTCTATTACAACTGTCGTTTATCAGAAAGGCGACAATTATCTTGGAGTAAGTGAGGTTCCTATATCTGATGTGCTTGAACTTGAGGATGGCAAATTCGCTAAAATCAATGGCGCTCAGGTCGTTGCTCTGACAGATGAAGGATATGTCGTATCAGATGCCAGCGGTTTACTTTATGTCAAACGCGGGGCAGATGCTGCCGATGTCGCAAAACTTGGTGACAAACTATTCCTTGCTGGTGAGAAGGTTTCTCTTTATGGAAATGCTGCTTTGTTGGCTGGCGAAATCACAGTTCAGTCTAATGAAGAAGTGACTCGTCCAGCACCGCTTCCGCTTCTTTCAAATCTCGATGCTGAAAAGGCTAAGAAGATAATGTATGTCTCTGTTGAGGCTGGTCTTCTCGGTCGTGACTTGAAATTCGAGCAGACTCTTCCAGTTTCAGTTACTCTTCTTGACCCTAAGTCAGGAGATGTGGATCTCGATAAGGTCAATATGCACAATGTTGCAATCAATGCCTATTTTATCGGACTTGATGGTGATAATGTGAAGCTTGCAGCTACTTCTGTTGACGATAAAGGCGAAAACGAAAGCCTTATGGCATTCTTCTATGACGATTTTTCATGGATGAAGGCATATATTCCTGCTGAAGTCAAGGTTGGCGATTCAATTAAGGAAAACAATGCAAGCGCCGAGGCTCCTAATGTCAGAAGCAATGGATCTCTCAGTAATCTTCTTGATGCTTTCCTTGCAAAAGGATACGAAGATTTGAATCCTTCATCGAAGACTCTGTATGCTCAGGCTTACTATTGGAAAATGGGCAAGACCAGTAAGGCTACCGCGAATAACAACAATGGTTTGAGACTTCCTCCTATGGAATTAAAAGGCAGCGAACTGATCAATGTCTATATCGAATTTGACTGGGCTGCGCACATGACTACTAGTGGCGACATAGATAAGGTTCAGATTGTTGCGGAACTCGAAGGCAAGGGTTCTTTCGATAATGGTACGAATGTCAGCGACCCGTTTGTGACAACTCAGGAAAAGGGTCACATTGAATGGCAGCATGCTAAAGTTCTTGCCAAGGGCGTCAATAACCAGACAAGGATTGTCCTCAGACCGGCAGAATACTCGTCTGTTACGCCAGATCAGCAGAGATGGCATGTGGACAATATCAAAGTGTCGGATTCTCACATTCCTTATGCTGAGCCTGAGTATGCCAATGTTACCGTATCTGACGAGGTCGTTACATTTGAAGGAACCCCTACAGGTCCAGCTTCCATAACGATAAACTCAGATAAGGATTGGACTATTACCAAAGGTCAGAATTCTGACTGGTTCTCCATTGATGTCACTCAAGGTGCTGCAGGGTCTGATACCAAGGTTGCTGTCACTTGCGAGCCTAGTACAATCTCAATTCTTCGCCGTAGCACTTTTGTAATAGCATCAGCCGATACAAGGAAGACCATTCATGTCGTTCAGTCTGCAGTAGGTCAGGAACTTGATCCGTTCATCAGTATCAAAGGCGGAAATTCAGTTGATATTAGTGGACAGGGTGGTGAGTTTGCTGTAACTATACAGGCAAATACAGACTATGAGACCAAGATTGATGCGGACTGGATTCAGCTTGCTCCATCTACAGTAGCTATGGTTGAGTGGACAACGCTTAAGTTCACGGCTAAGGCTAACCTTGGTGATGCCAGAACTGGTATTGTGCGATTCGTTAAAGGCAATATAGAAACTGTTCTTACTGTAAAGCAGGATAAGTTCGAGCCATCTATCAAGGTTACTACAACTGACAACGCAGTGCCGTCTGAGGGCAAATCTGTTCCAGTTCACATTGTTTCCAACGTTGACTTTACAGCTTCAACTGCAGGTATGACTTTGCCTGTATCTTCTGCGAAGGCCGGTACTTATGATTTGAATATCCCTGTTCCTGCCAATACAGGAGCTCCAAGAAAACTTTCAGTTACATTCGAGAATGCTCAATATAACTATAAGACTACATTTGAAATTTATCAGGCTGGTGGTTCAGTAGTATTCTCAGATGATTTCTCTTGGGTTGCTCCTATGGTTTCAGCTTGGAATGATGCAAACTCAGGGAAGAAGGTAGGTGATACTGTCGGTTCTTCAGGTAAGGATGCAGAGGCTCCTAATGTATATTCTAACGCCACAATCAAGTCATCTTTCGCCTCTGCTTTCAAGGCTCAGGGTTATGAAGACCTTCAGCCGTCAGAGCAAGTAATCTATCTTCAGGATCAGTATCTGAAACTTGGCAAAACCGATAAACATAACAATGCAATCCGTTTGCCTGCTGCTACTGCATTGACATCCCCTTCTGATGTGTTTGTTGAGTTTGATCATGCGACCATGTGTCAGAGTGATGGAACTTGCGATGACGCAAAGGTTGTTGTTGTCATTGAAGGTGACGGTGAGTTCGAGAATGGCACAAAGTGCAGTGACATTCTCCCTGTCATTCAGGAGAAGGGTACTTACAGATGGACTCATTCCGGAACCTTGGTTAAGGGTATGACATCAGAGACAAGACTCGTCGTAGTTATGTACCGTGTTGTCATGTCCAAAGATTCAAACGGAGTTTATAAGTTCAACAACAAGTACAATTACAAGGTCAGCGGTGCAGGTCGTATCTTCCTCGACAACATCAAGATTACAAAGTAAGTCTTAACTTACACACATAACTTTTTGGGGCGCAGACTGACAGAGTCTGCGCCCCATTTTAATAAATGCGACACGAGCATGTTCTAAGTAAGTCTCCGCAAGTTTTATATCTCACTCTGAAATCTTTTCATGATATTATGCGTATATTTGTGTATAATGCATTGCTCGCAATACAGGTAGACCGGAAAATTCAGTAGATTATGATATACCCGATAGGAATACAAAATTTTGAGAAAATCAGAACGGAGGATTTTCTTTATGTGGACAAGACAGCGGAAATATATAAATTGGCCAAAGAGGGCCGTTATTATTTCCTGAGCCGCCCTCGTAGATTCGGCAAGAGTCTTCTTGTCTCCACGATGGAAGCCTATTTCGCAGGTAGAAAAGAGCTCTTCTCGGGTCTTGCCATTGAGAAACTGGAGACCGAGTGGAAACAACATCCGGTACTGCATTTGGACCTTAGCGGGGTGTCATATACAGATGAGTTTGTTCTGGAAAGAGTACTTTCTGATAAACTTGCCAAGTGGGAGACATTATATGGAGCAGTAAATACGAGTGATATTTTAGGGCTCCGTTTTAAGGAAGTGATCGAGGCTGCGTATAATAAGACCGGTAACCAGGTAGCTATTCTCATTGACGAATACGATAAACCCATTATTGATAATCTCGGAAATGAACCGACGCTGTCACATCTCAGATCTACGCTCCAAGGTTTTTATAGCGTTATGAAATCGATGGATGCAAGAATTCGTTTCGGTTTCCTGACAGGTGTAACCAAGATTGGGAAAATGAGCGTATTCAGTGGGCTTAACAACCTGAATGATATTTCGATGATTCCAGACTATGTGGATATCTGCGGTGTTTCAGAAACTGAACTTCATGAATATTTCGATGAAAGCATATCGGAGTTGTCATCTGCAAATGAAATGAGCAAGGAGGAGTGTTATGTAAAACTCAAGTCCATGTATGACGGCTACCACTTCTGTGAAGATTCTATCGGTATCTATAATCCGTTCAGTTTGCTGAATACATTCCAGAATAAAAAATTCCGTGAATATTGGTTCGAAACCGGAACTCCAGGATTTCTTGTGGAAGTAATGCGTAAGACAAGTTTTGATGTGACTACACTTGAAAATCAGACTGTTGACTCTACCCTTATGTCGAACGCAGATGCCATTTTTGAGAATCCTGTCCCGTACCTTTTCCAGAGCGGTTATCTGACCATAACCGGCTACAACGATATGTTCCGCCTTTATCAGTTAGGATTTCCAAATCAAGAGGTGAAGAATGGTTTCCTAAACTGCTTGCTGAAGTATTACGTTCCGATGTCGCCAGATATGTCAGGAACTACATTGATTTATCAGCTATGGCATAGCATAACCGAAGGTAACCCGAAATCGTTTATGCAAATACTCTCGTCCTTGTTTGCCAATACCAGTTACCAGATCCAAGGCGAGACTGAGAAGGATTTCCAGTATGCCATGTACATAATCTCTGCTCTTCTTGGCGAATATGTCCAGGTCGAACGTACTACCAGCAATGGCCGTATCGATCTGATCATCCAGACTAAAGAGTTTATCTATATCTTTGAGTTGAAGGTCAATGCTGATGCTGACGTTGCGCTGAGGCAGATAGATGAAAAGGGCTATGCCCGACCATTTGAAGGTGATTCGAGGAAACTTTTCAAGATCGGTGTTAACTTCTCGACTGCCACGCGTAGAATCGAAGACTGGAAAATTGTATGACAAAGCAAGGAGAGGGATGACTCAGAAGGATCTGGCCGGGAAGATAGAGGTAAGTCCCGCGCGTGTCAATGCTTATGTTTCAGGTCGTGCCACTCCGACCCTTAAAATGGCAGCCAAGTTATGCCGGGCTTTGTCAATAACTCCAGAAGACCTTCTTGGTACACAGGATTAGGTCTCCCGGAAGTTTTCGTGTGTGGCGACAGAAGGCGCCGGCTTTCGCGAAAGTTATAAATTGAGTACCTTTGCAGTCGCTTATGGGAAAAATCAATAAAGACATACTTTTGGGAATGCTGCGTGGAGGTCAGCCGATGACCTTCGGGCAGCAGGCGAAACTGGCGGGTATAATGAGTATGCCGGCAATCTTGGCGCAGCTCTCATCGGTGCTGATGCAGTTCATCGACTCTGCGATGGTCGGAAACCTCGGGGTCAATGCTGCCGCATCAGTCGGCCTGATGTCCACCTGCACCTGGCTGTTCGGAGGCTTCTGTTCTGCCGCTGCAGCCGGCTTTTCAGTGCAGGCTGCCCATCTTATCGGAGCAAAGGACTTCGCAGGAGCAAGGAAGATTCTGCGGCAGGGAATCACAGCACTGCTCACATTCAGCGTAATAGTGGCATTGACAGGAATTTGCATCAGCCATAGTCTTCCTGGCTGGCTGGGAGGAGCAGACGAAATCAGACACGATGCAGGTATGTACTTCATGATAGTCATGGCCGGACTGCCGGCAGTGCAGTTCGAGTTCTTTGGCGCAGGGATGCTCCAGAGCTGCGGCAACATGAAGATACCTAGCATCATGAGCATCATAATGTGCGTACTTGACGTCTGCTTTAACTTCATGCTCATCTACCCGACAAGGACATTGACCTTAGGTGGCATTGACCTTACTGTTCCGGGAGCCGGTCTTGGCGTCGAAGGGGCTGCGCTCGGGACCGTTATGGCCGAATGCTGCACCGTCGGGGTATTGATGTATTATATCGTCGTCCGTTCGAAGGAACTGTCGATCTTCAAGAGGGGAGAGCGGGGAAGTTTCAGACCTACCAGAGTCTGTATCAATAACGCATTGACAATCAGCCTTCCGATGACCATGCAGAACATCATCATGCGTGGCGCACATGTGCTCAGCACCATCATTGTCGCACCTCTTGGAACCATATCCATTGCGGCCAATGCGTTTGCAATTACCGCCGAGAGTTTCTGCTACATGCCGGGCTACGGAATTGCAGATGCCGCGGCATCTCTTGTCGGACAGAGCCTCGGAGCCAAGAGACAAGACCTCGCGAAAGGTTTTGCACGTATTACCGTCGGACTTGGCATGGTCGTGATGGGCCTCATGGCCGTGATAATGTATGCGCTGGCCCCGCAATTCATCGGGCTCATGTCCAATGATGCCCAAGTCGTTGCGCTCGGCGCCCATGTCCTCCGCATTGAATGTTTTGCCGAAGCCATGTTCGGAGCATCCATCGTCGGGTATGGAGTCTGTGTCGGAGCCGGCGACACCCTTATCCCGAGTACCATCAATTTCTCTACCATGTGGATTTTCCGAATCATCCCAGCCTTCTTCCTTACCAAGTTCATGGGCCTCGCCGGATTCTGGGTTAGCATGTGTATTGAACTGAATATCAGGGGTGTCCTTTTCCTGTGGCGACTGAAAAGCGGAAAATGGATGAGAGTCAGACTTCAGACCGAGAAGTGATTCGGGCAAAAACTCCCGTAAAAATGGTAACGGCGGAGGAATGATAATTGAAGTGAAGGGGGAGCGCGCAGGCTATTGTCAATGCCAGTGCGCATAGTCTATCATTGACAATTACAAAACAGATTCATATGGAAAAAATTATCGGGCAGGAATTCATCGGCGAAAGGCCGCTGTACTGCAAACATGACCTCTATCTTGAAAACGTGAAAATCCACAGAGGCGAGTCCGCCCTGAAAGAAACAAGTAATATCACAGCTGTAAACTGTGTCTTCGAAGGAAAATATCCGTTCTGGTGCTGCGAGAACTTCGTAGTGAAGAACTGTCTTTTTACAGGTGGCGCAAGAGCTGCGCTTTGGTATTCCAGAAATCTGGAAATGACTGATACATACGTGGATGCACCGAAGATGTTCCGTGAGATGGATGGTATCAGACTGAAGAATGTCCAGATCCCTGGTGCTGCTGAAACCCTCTGGCACTGCAAGAACATTGAACTGGACAACGTGAGCGCCGACCATGCCGATTATATTTTCATGCATTGCAGCGACGTCAAGATCAGTAACTTCCGTCTGGACGGCAACTATTCCTTCCAATATTGCAAGAATGTCGAGATTCACGATTCCATTCTTAACACCAAGGATGCCTTCTGGGGGACTGAGAACGTAACTGTCTATGACTCAGAGATTAATGGCGAATATCTCGGATGGTATGCAAAGAATCTCCGCCTCGTGAGATGCAAAATCTCCGGCACCCAGCCGCTTTGCTACGCTGAAAACCTCATCATGGAGGACTGCACAATGGCCCCTGACGCCGACCTCGCCTTCGAGTACACTTCTGTCAATGCCGATGTCCGCGGTCATATAACTTCTGTCAAGAATCCTCGTACAGGAAAGATCCAGGCCGACAGCATCGGAGGACTCATTATTGATGAAAATATCAAGCAACCGGCTGATTGTAAAATCATTACAAAATAATTGACCTATGTTCGATTTCGATAAGATCAATGTCCGTCGCGGTACTAATTGTGTAAAGTGGGACGTGGAGAAAGAGGGCGTAATCCCAATGTGGGTGGCCGATATGGACTTCCAGACTGCACCATGCATCACGGAAGCGGTGCAGAAGCGCGCCGCCCAGGGCATCTTTGGCTACGCCCGTGTACCTGATGCCTACTATGAAGCCGTTTGCGGCTGGTTTGCGCGCAGACATGGCTGGAACATCAGCAAAGACTGGATCATCTATACCACAGGCGTCGTTCCTGCCCTCTCCGCCACGATTAAGGCGTTGACAAAACCCGGCGACAAAGTCCTCATCCAGACACCGGTCTATAACTGCTTCTTCTCATCAATACGGAACAACTGTTGCGTTATGTCCGACAACCGTCTCGTGATGGGCGAGGCCTCTGGAGACACTGCCAATGAATTTACCTATCACATTGATTTCGAAGATTTTGAGGCGAAAGTGCAGGAGGCTGCCGTATTCGTACTCTGCAATCCTCACAACCCTGCCGGCCGCGTCTGGACCCCTGAGGAACTGCGCAGGATGGCAGAAATCTGCCTCAAGCATAATGTCCCGGTCATCAGCGACGAGATTCACTGCGAAATCGTCATGCCTGGCTATACATATACCCCGATGGCGAGCCTTTCACCTGAAATTCAGAACAATACCGTCACATTCTGCTCGCCGAGCAAGTCATTCAATATCGCAGGACTCCAGATTGCCAACATCGTGACGAGCCGCGAAGACTGGCGCGAAGCAATCGACAAGGCTATCAATGTCAATGAAATATGCGATGTAAACCCGTTCGGAGTCGAGGCATTGATTTCGGCCTACACCGACCCTCAGGCGGAGCAGTGGCTCCTCGCCATGAACGCTTATGTCAATGACAATTATCGCATCCTCTGCGATTTGTTCTCCTCGAAGCTGCCGTGGCTGCCCGTCACCCGCCTGGAGGGAACCTACCTTGTGTGGTGCGACTGTCGCAGCCTCGGCCTGAGCTCAAAGGACCTGGAGAGGATTCTTGTCAATGCAGGGGTGCATGTCAATGCCGGTTCGATGTATGGTGAGGCCGGCGACGGCTTCATCCGTATCAATCTTGCCTGTCCGAAATCTCTTCTGACAGAGGGACTTGACAGGATCGTGCAGACACTGGATCAATTGCATCGTTAGTCCTCAGCAATCGTATTTTATAGAGTATAAAAAAAGCGGCCGGATGTTCCGGTCGCTTTTCAAATATATTCTGTTCTATGGTTTAGAAAAGAGTCTTTACGATAGGTGCGTTATCCAAGACAACGTAGTTGAACGGCTTTGTGAAATTTGCCATTTTTACAACGTAAGGAGTTCTTGCAGATGAAACTGATGCTTTAGCTAAATCGGTTACAGGCATACTGAGATTGTAAGTTCCTGAAATTGCGTGATCCAATCTGTCCTTAAGAGCGAGTTCAATCTTGTAATTGTTGCCTTCTCCCTTTGTGAGAGTTACCTGTCCCTTTTCTGGAACAGCAAAACGTGTGAGAGAATTGACATTCTTTACAGAATATAAGATTGAAGGGTAGAGTCTTACTTTATTTCCTTGGAATTCAGCCTTACCTGGTCTGAATGTGTTTAACGAGTCTGCATATGATTTTGCATCTGCGGGAGTGCAAGGATATGTACCTGAAAGGTCTTTGCCTGTGACGTCGCTATAGTCAATGTAGAGAGCGAGTGTCAATATATCTTGTTCGCCAGCTGAGTTGTTACCCTCTAATGAAACATAGGCAATACCGCAATCTTTAGTAACCAATGCTCCTTTATTGTTTATGAATTCGCTAACTTGTGCCGATGCTTTAGTAACTGCCGGGCTGTAGTCAGCTGTAAGACTGGTCCAATTGGAAGCATCTTCGCCGCCGCCATTGCCGGACATATCTGCAACAAATAACGTTCCGGTATAAGTTCCCTTATAGGTTCTGTCCCCAGCAAGTGTAACTTCGAAATCCACTTTAAGCTTTTTGTCTTCAGTTGTGCCTACAGTAACGTTACCGCCGGTCATACCATATTTGTAACGGTCTGTTTCTGCTGTTCCGTAAACGAAACTATATGAAGAAAGGTCATATACGTATTTGTTGAGGTCAACCGCTGTTTTACCGCAACCTTCATATGTTTTTCCAATCATGCTGTTTATCGCGGCATTTACGTCAGCGGCAGGAGGTAATGCTATTACGAATGAAACGTCGTCATAAGGCAACTCAACTTCACCTTTGGCAGAAACTTCTTTATCGATCAGAGTCAGGATAACAACATCGTACTGACCTTTTGACTGGAAAGCGTCGCCAAAATATACGGCCTGAGCGTAGTTCATGGTCTTGTTCTGTGCTTTTGCAGGCTCTTCCGGCTTAGGCTCCGGTTCAGGTTCTACAACCTTTGCGCTCTGGAATACAACGACATTTACAGTGTTTTCACTTTTGAATGTTACTGAAGAGAATCTGTCAGCCTCATTAGGATTCTCCGCAACAGTAATTGTTACAGTTGCTGCGCCTGTTCCTGAAGCAGGAGATACAGTTACCCATGAATCCTTCGGTGTAGCAGTCCATGAGAGACCTTTTGTGTTAACCTCGACAGTCTGGGATGACTGTTTGCCGTCGAAGTTTACACTACTAGGAGTAACCTTGAGGACATCCGCTGGGGATTCCTTAGAATTTTCTTTATCGCAACTTACAGCTGCGAGTGATGCAATGCCCGCTGCCACAGCAAATGCGACATAGCGGAGAGAATCGAGTAAATTTCGCTTCATATCTTGATTTTTAATTTATTTATGGTCACAAGTTATAAAATTATTTCTGATAAAAGATACCCGAGGCGACAAATTTGCAACTTTTCTTCAATTTTCTTTTTTCTTTAATTTTTTGTGTCCGGAAAACATTGCAAAAGCATTGATGACCCAGAAAAACAGAGCCCGGATAATCGAATTATCCGGGCTCTCTGTTGGATCGCTTCAGATGACTATTCGTCACCAGGGTGAATTGCGCCCATAGGGCAGACACCGGCGCATGTGCCGCAGTCAACACAGATGTTTGGGTCAATGTGATATACATCACCTTCTGAAATTGCACCTGCAGGGCACTCGCTGATACATGTGCCGCATGCTACGCACTCTGTTTCTGAGATTTTGTAAGCCATAATACTTCCTTTTGTTTGTTGTTGTATATTTTGCCGGACCATCTGCATGGATACACCATATATAGTGTGAACCGGCAGAACCGGATTACAAATGTATGTGAATTCTCTCAAATAATCAAATCATGGAAAGATTTTTGCAAGAGAACGTCCGTTATGTTGAAGATTTTCAGATATATTGCCGCAGTTCTGTCTGCGGTAGTGGTTTCGTCTGCGTTATGGGCACAGACGAAGACGGATGGCAAAACCGTTGACATTGACGGTATTGCGAGATTTGACAGGATTATCTACGACTTCGGGGATGTGACGTTGGGACAGGGAGCATTGACCTGCTCTTTCACTGTCACCAATATCTCTCAGAAGCCGGCAGTTATATATAATGTGGTGTCATCATGTGGCTGTACTGGGGTGAAATGGACCCGCGAGCCGGTGCTTCCCGGCAAGACAGGAAAGATTACTGCCACATATTCCAATGATGAAGGTCCCTATCCATTCGACAAGACATTGACAGTATATATGTCCGGACTGAAGAAGCCGGTTGTCCTGAGACTGAGGGGTGTTGTGCATGAGAAGAAATTGAGTCTCAATGAATTGTATCCTCAGCGCCGCGGCTCACTGGCATTGAAAAAAACTGAACTGAAGCTGGGGAACCTTTCCCAGGGAGGCCAGCGGAGCGATGCGGTCTCTGTCGCCAATGTCGGGAGCGGCGCGTTGAAAGTCTCTTTTGCGAAGGTTTCTCCAGGTCTGTCCATATCGGTTTCTCCGAATCCGATACCGGCGGGCAAGACTGCCAAGATGACATATATCGTGACTGCTGACAGGTCCCGTTGGGGAAAGAACTGCTACCATGCGACTCCGGTGGTCAACGGGCAGTCATACAAGCCTATCGACATATGGGCGTTCACTAAAGAGGATTTTTCAACATGGTCGGCGGAGCAGCAGGAAAACGGCGCTCAGCCGATATTTGATTACAGCACTTTCGACTTCGGCAAGGTGAAGAGCGGTACCGTTGTGACTGCCAAGTTCAAGTTCAAGAACATGGGAGGCCGCACTTTCCATATATATAAGATGGATCCTGAGAACAGCCGCGTGACGGTTCCAGCTTCTGTCAATGATACTGCGCCGGGCGCGAGCGGCGAGTTCGTCTGCCGGCTTGACACGACCGGACTTCCTGCCGGGGATAATGACGTGGCCGTCATCCTCACCACCAATTCACCTTTAAGACCCGTGATAAGTCTTTACATATCAGGCACTGTCACCAAGTGATAACTGACTTTCGACATGATTCCTTATTTTTTGCATGTACATACTGAACACCACATCCCGACAGGCATACCTGATGCACTTCTGGATGCATTGACAGAATCCATAGGCATCTGCGCACTCGTCATCCTTATGATGACATTGATAGAAATTTTCAATGTCGTGACGAAGGGGCGTCTTTTCCGGGGGCTTGAAAATCACCGGTTTGCGCAGATTTGCACGTCTTCTGCACTTGGTTTCATTCCCGGCTGTCTCGGCGGCTTTGCGGGCGTGTCCCTCTATTCGCACAGGATGGTGGGTTTCGGCGCCCTGATGGCGACCCTTGTCGCGACGACAGGCGACGAGGCGTTCATCATGCTGGCTTCGTTTCCCGGGGACGCTCTCAAGATGATGTTGGGGCTGTGCGTGCTCGGAATTGTCGTCGGCTATGCGACCGATATTTTTATAAGGTCAATGCAGAAGAGGGGAAAACTTCTGAATGTGGGTTCGGACCGTCAATGTGATGACAATTACGAGCTTCATGCGTGTGACTGTGAAGAGCATCACCATGACCATCATGAGCATGGCGGGCATGAGGAAGGTGCCGTCCATTCCAGGATTATCCATTTTGTCCATGAGCATGTCTGGAGGCATGTCATCAAGCGTCATCTTCCGACGATTTTTGCCTGGACTTTCGGCGTGTTGGCCCTGTTCGGCATCCTGTCCATATATATAGACATCGAAACATGGATTCGCGGCAATGTCTGGATTATGATTCTTCTTGCCGTCCTTATGGGCTTGATTCCTGAGTCAGGACCGCACCTCATCTTCGTCACCATGTACGCCTCCGGCATCCTGCCGTTCTCCGTCCTCCTTGCCAATTGCATAGCGCAGGATGGTCACGCCTGCCTGCCGCTCATCGCCGAAAACCCGAAAAGCTGGCTGACGGCCAAACTCCTGAAATCCGCTATCGCCCTCGCAGCAGGATTCTTGTCAATGATAATAGCATGAGCCCTGACAGATTTCTCTATCAAGGCTCAGATGACAATTCTCTAGAATGATATGTTCTAGTCCGCGTCAGGCGTATATGTTTTCAATGCCAGTTTCTTGACCAGCATCACGAAACCGCCTGTGAGGATAAGGTTCAGCACAATCGTGAGTACCGAAATGAGCAGTGCAGGGCCGCCGAGATTATAGCCGATAGCAATGAAAATCACACCGGCGCCGACCTCTCCGCGGGTGAACATGCCGATAGAAAGCGCAAGCCTCTCACTGAATTTGCGGTCGCGGTAGAAAAACAGCGGCATGAGCTTGCCGACATTGGAAAGAGCCGAAACGATGACCACATGCAGCGCAATCATACCCCATGACATCATCGGCTGGGAACCGGTAATCGAGCCCGCACCGGCACTGCCTGCAGAAAGGTCAATGCCAATGAATTGCGGCATGCTCATTCCCACGAGGAACATGAAGAAATAAGAAATTCCCGTAGCGAAATTCTCCTCCGTCTTGCTGTCGATATGGACATGCTTCATAACCATTCCGAGAACGAAAGCCGGCAGCAGGACCTCGATATGCACGCCTTCGTGCTTTCCGAAAATATGCTCTGAGAGGAAGTAAATTCCCTGAGTCACAGCAATTACTATGATAGAATAGAACAGGATCGCCTTCCAGTCTTGCCTCATATTATAAGATCCCATGCGCTTCCAGCCGAGAATCAGAAGGAAAACTACTATGGTCAGGATTGCAGCCATCTGCCACTTCATTCCGATCATGAAAATCTGGAGAGGAATCATAAGCAGAATCGTGTCAAGGTCATCGAAAATCGCGAGCACCTGAATTTTCTTGTACATCCAGCTGGACTTCAACTTCAATGCAGCTAGCATCGTGAAAAGAATTCCGGCAGAGGTAGGAGCGGCGAAACGGCTCATCAGCAGCGTTTCCTTCCATGCCTCCCAGTCAGACCAGTACTCATGCGGCAGGAGAGCCAACACATAATAGATACAGATCAGAATCCACGGCATCGCCGCCGTTATCATAGCGATAAAATAATCAAGAGCATAAGAACGCCATTTGGTTTTGTCTATTTCAAATTCGCGTCCGACATTGATCATGATAAAAGCCAGACAAATGTATAAAAGCATGTCGCTTGCGGTTTTGACGGTGTCCGCAGCTTCACCGATGACTTGTGGAAGAATCTGAGAAACAGCCAGTCCGACAAGAAGAAAGAGGGAAAAGGTAAGTACTTTTCTCATCAAATGACAGTATTAGGTATTTGTGAATAAACCGGCGTTTTAGCGCCGTCGGCATATTTATGCCTAATATATTTGGGGCTGCAAAGTTACAAAAAATCGACCAAAATACCAATATATCACATTTGATTTGCTTTGATTAAAGATATTTACTATTTTTGGCTGTCCGAGTTATCTTTTGTGAATTAATCGGCAAAATTGGTAAATAATTAAAAGAACCACGTTGTTATAAACTTATGATTAATCAAGAAGCAGGAAGATGCTTGCTCTGCAAGATTCCGCGCTGTTCTACGGCCTGCGCTGTCAGAACGGATGTGCCTACCGCGATGAAACTGTATCGCGAAGGAAAAAATGAAGAAGCCGCTGAAATGCTTTTCAGGAACAATCCGTTTTCAGCAATAACCAGCATCGTGTGTGACTGGAAAAAGAATTGTCTTGGACATTGCGTACTCAATGCCAAGAACGTACCTGTCAGATGGCATGAGATAGAGGAGGAACTTTCCTGCAGCTATCTTTTCAATGCCCACGTTACGGCAGGTCCTGATTGCGGAAAGAAAGTGGCCATCGTCGGCGGAGGCCCTGCGGGAATCACTGCGGCCCTCATGCTCAGGGAGGCCGGATGCGCAGTCACGATTTTCGACCGCAACGAAAAATCATGCGGAGTGCTCAGATACGGAATTCCTGAATTCCGCCTCGACCCGAAACTCGTGGAGCAGTACGACAGAATCCTGGCTGAGGCCGGAGTCGAGTTCAAGGGAGGAGTCAATGTTACTGCTTCCGGAGAGAAAGGTTCCGTAAGCCTGTCAAGCATCATGAAAGACTACGATGCCGTCCTCATGACAGCCGGAGCCTCCATTCCTAGAAAACTCGACGTTCCTGGAGAGGACTCCGATAGAATAATCTATGCTCTTGATTATCTGAAGGATCCGGATGCATTCAAGCTCGGACACAAGGTTCTCGTCATCGGAGGCGGCAATGTTACCATGGATGCATGCCGCACGGCTCTGCGCCGCGGTCATGACACATGGGTATATTACAGAAAGTCTTTCGAGAACATGCCTGCCAACTCAAGCGAGGTTCATGAGGCAATAGAGGAAGGCGTGAAATTCGAGGTCTTCGAGGTTCCTGTAGCAGTCAAGGACAATATCGCTGTCATGCGCAAGTGCGAAAACGTCACCAAAGAAGACGGACGACTCACCACCAGAATCATTGACGGAACCGACCATGACGTAGAGTTCGATTCAATGCTGGTAGCGATTAGCGCCAACGTGGATTACAGCGTATTCGAAGGATTGGATGTCGAGATGATGAAAGGCTGGCCTGTAACAGATGACAAACAGCAGACCAGTGTCAAGGGCCTGTTCGTAGCCGGCGACTTCATCCTCGGACCTGCCACCGTAGTCGAGGCTGTTCAGTCCGCAAAGGTTGCCGTATCCGGCATCCTCGAACATTTGGGAAAATAATGTTTATTTGATTGATAGTTACACCACGTTGTTCCGCAGTTCATGTCTCTCTGAGCTGCGGAATTTTATGTTTGTCCGTAAGAAAACGTTTAATTACGGACAACTGCTTGAATTTGAATAACTTGTTCGTAGAAAAACGTTTTAACCCGGATAAGTTGTGCCTCAGATGCAATTTGTCCGGGTAAACCCCGGTTTTCACGGACGTTTCCGTGCTCAAACAATAATTTGTATTATACTGAAAAAGGTTGACTCATAAAAACGAGTTAATCAAGATGAAGTT
>ERZ780128.297-NODE-297-length-21385-cov-3.462682_pt1 | contig 21385 bp, 15 predicted proteins | sample MGYA00511170_ERZ780128 | MGnify/ENA primary metagenome ERZ780128 (study PRJEB29588, sample SAMEA1970465) | human gut metagenome | biome: human gut; feature: human-associated habitat; material: faeces | place: Denmark | collected 2008/2010 ...
CGACCCCGGTTCGTCTGTTTTCTATGTATCTCTCGAAGACAAGCTCATGCGCCTCTTCGCTTCCGAGCGTATCGCCAAGATTATGGACCGCATGAAGATTGAGGACGGAGAGCGTATCGAGTCGCCTATCATGTCGCGCGCCATCGAGTATGCCCAGAAGAAGGTCGAGGAGAACAACTTTGGTATCCGTAAACACCTGCTTGAGTACGATGATGTGATGAACAAGCAGCGTACTGTTATCTACGACAAGCGCCGTCATGCACTGATGGGTGAGCGCATCGGTATGGATGTCGCCAACATCATCTGGGACCGTTGCGTGTCTATCATCGAGAACAACGACTACGAAGGTTGCAAGGAAGGCTTCCTTAAGGTTCTTGCCATGGAGTGCCCCTTCACCGAGGAAGAACTTCTCGCCGGCAAGCGCGATGATTTGGCTGAGCGCGCATTCCAGGAGGCTATGGCTTCATTCAAGCGCAAGAACGAGCGTATGCAGAGCATTGCCTACTCCGTAATCAGCGACCTCTATCAGGCCCATGGCGACCGCATCGAGCGCATTGCCGTTCCAGTGACCGATGGCCGCCATATCTACCAGATACCTTGCAACTTCAACGCTGCTTATACCTCTGAGTGCAAGGAGGTGGTCAAGGAGTTTGAGAAGTATATCGTCCTCCATACCATTGATGACGAGTGGAAGGAGCACCTTCGCCAGCTCGACGAGTTGCGCCACAGTGTGCAGAACGCCACTTACGAGCAGAAAGACCCGCTTCTCGTGTTCAAGCTCGAGAGTGCCAAGCTCTGGGATGCCATGATTGACGACCTCAACAACCGTGTGGCCTCAGTCCTCATGCGTGGTCAGGTGCCCGAGTTGCAGCAGCCTGTACAGGAGGCAGCCCCCGAGGAGCGTTCCCAGCGTTACAATGAGCAGAAGATGGACCTCGACGAGCAGGCCCAGCGCAGCGCTGCCCAGCGCGATACCCGTGAAGGAGCCGACCAGGTCAACCACACACCTTTCGTAGCTCAGAAGATGCCACGTCCCAATGACCCATGTCCCTGCGGTTCGGGCAAGAAGTTCAAGAACTGCCACGGACGCAATCTCCGATAATATGATTGAAGCCAAAGACCTGCTGAAGCAATTCGGCGAAAAGACAGCTGTAGACATCCCGTCGTTTGTTATCAACGACGGAGATGTCCTCGGACTCGTCGGCAACAATGGTGCCGGAAAGACCACATTCTTCCGACTCATCCTTGACCTGCTCGACGCTGACCGGGGTTCGGTCACTATCGACGGAGCCAACCCTGCCGAGAGCGAAGACTGGAAAGCTGGTGTAGGAGCTTATATTGACGAGGGTTTCCTTATCGATTTCCTCACCCCCGAAGAGTATTTCGAGTTTGTCGGCAAGGTCAACGGCATGAGCCGCGACCAGGTTGCCGAACGGCTGACAGTCTTTGAGCGCTTTATGGCTGGCGAGGTGATGGGGCAGAAGAAGTACATACGCGATTTCTCTGCCGGCAACAAGCAGAAGGTGGGCATCGTCTCAGCCCTGCTCAGCCGCCCCAAGACCGTCATTCTCGATGAGCCGTTCAACTTCCTCGACCCGTCGAGCCAGATACTGCTCAAGAAACTCCTCGTCGATTACGCCGCCCAGGAGCATGCCACCATACTGGTGAGCAGCCACAACCTGCAGCACACCATCGACATCTCTACTCGAGTGGCTCTCTTGGAGCATGGCCAGATTATCAAGGACCTGCCCAATGAGGGTGGTAGCGCCGAGAGCGAGTTGGAGAGCTACTTTGAAGTTAGCGAATAGCCGTCTTTAGGTTTCACCCTATACCATTATCCCCATAGATGTAGGTACTGCCTGCTTCTATGGGGATTATTGTTTCTGCATGTCCGACTTCCGAGCATGTCTCTACCGATGTCGAGCATGTCTCTGCCGGTGTCGAGTTCGTCTCTGCCGACTTCCGAGCATGTCTGCCTATCCGTCGGCGCTTTCCTCGCTTCCGCTATTCATGCCTTTGGTTATCTGGCGATTAACGAAGAAAGCCATTCCGACACCGTGATGATGTCAGAATGGCTTTCCTCCTTTTATATGATAAGATGTATTAGTATTCTTCTTCGGCTACGTCTTCAGCCTCCATGTTCAGGTCTTCGGGGTCGGTGTCGAAGGTGGTGCGATAGCTTTCTTCCGTGAGCTTGTCCTCGTCATAGCTATCGTCGTCCTCGTCATAGTCCTCGCCGCTGTCCTCGTTGACATCGTCCAATTCCTCGTCGTCCTCATCCTCGTCAAAGTCACGCATTTTCTTGTCGTCCTCGTCAAATTCCGACTTGTAGCGGGGCTTCTCCACTTCGGGTTTCAGTTTGGCAAAGATGGCCTCCACCCATGAGCCTTTGGGTATCTCGAGCACCTCAAAACCGTCGTTCACTTTCTTCTCATACATGCCGCCGGGCTTGTGCAGACGGTTGGCGGGCAGGGTAGTGGTGCTGATGTCAAAACCGCTGAGGATGATATCCTGAATGCTCTGTGAGAGCGATTCCCAACCACCGCCAAAGTTGCGCTCGAGCACCTCCATGAGCTTGGCAGCCGAGATGTGGCGTATATTTTCATAGGTGAGGTCGGTGACTCTGTTGATGGGACGCTTCTTGACAGCCCACTTCTGTATGTGCTTGTCATCGAGCTTGATTTGTCCGATTTTGAATCCGCGCTCTTCGTATTTCTCGAAGACTTTGGGGTTGTCAATCTTTATCTCTTCCAGCTCAAAGCCACTCTTGATAATATCCATGTAATGCTGCAGGTTGTCTTTGAAATCGGCTTCCTTTTCGCCACTTTCCCAGAGGCGGAAAATGTCGTTTTCTTGGGCGTCCCAGATATTACTCTTGTTCAAAGTTTTGAGTGTCAGAACTTTATGGTCTTGCTTCATTGTTTGTGTAAAGTTTGGAGTTTGTATTGGCTGCAAATGTATACAACAAATCGTTAAGTTGCAAATTTTTATGCAAAAAAAATCGTATCAATATGAAAAATATCATTAACTTTGCAATAATTATGAGTGAACCGTTAGCTGAAAGGATGCGTCCGCGCACCTTGGATGATTATGTAGGACAGCAGCATTTGGTGGGTCCGGGAGCGGTGCTTCGCAAGATGATTGATACGGGGCACATCTCTTCGTTTATTCTTTGGGGACCTCCTGGCGTGGGCAAGACCACTCTTGCCCAGATTGTTGCCAACATGTTGCAGGTGCCTTTTTACACGCTCAGTGCCGTGACCAGTGGAGTCAAGGATGTGCGCGATGTGATAGAACGTGCCAAGAGTGGGCGCTTTTTCAATTCCGCCTCACCCATACTCTTCATCGACGAGATTCACCGGTTTTCCAAATCCCAGCAAGACAGCCTCCTTGGGGCGGTCGAGCGTGGCGTGGTAACGCTCATCGGTGCCACCACCGAGAATCCCTCTTTCGAGATTATCCGCCCGTTGCTCTCCCGATGCCAGCTCTATGTCCTCAAGTCGCTCGAGGCTTCCGACCTGCTCTCGCTTCTTCATCGTGCTGTGACCCAGGATGTCGAACTCTCCAAGCGCCATATCCATCTGCAGCAGACCGATGCGCTGCTGCGCTATAGCGGTGGCGATGCGCGCAAACTGCTCAACATCCTCGAGCTTGTCATCAGTGCCTCTACCGACGACGAGGTGACCATCACCGACGAGATGGTCGAAGAGCGGCTCCTGCAGAACCCCTTGGCCTACGATAAGGACGGCGAGATGCACTACGACATCATCTCTGCCTTTATCAAGAGCATCCGTGGCAGCGACCCCGATGCCGCCCTTTACTGGATGGCGCGCATGATAGAGGGAGGCGAAGACCCCAAGTTCATTGCCCGCCGCGTGGTGATAAGCGCCGCCGAAGATGTGGGACTCGCCAACCCCAATGCCCTGCTTATGGCCAACACCGCCTTTGATGTGGTCAACAAGATAGGATGGCCCGAGGGCCGCATTGCGCTTGCCGAGGCTGTGGTCTATCTCGCCACCAGTCCCAAGAGCAATTCTGCCTATCTCGCCATCGACGAAGCCCTTGCTGCCGTGCGCGCCACTGGCAATCTGCCCGTGCCGCTGCCCATACGCAACGCCCCCACGGCACTCATGAAGGAACTGGGCTATCACGACGGCTATCTCTATCCCCACGACTATCCCGGCAACTTTGTTGCCCAGTCCTATCTCCCCTCCGAGTTGGGTAGCCGCCGCTTCTGGCACGCCCAGCACAGTCCTTCCGAGGAGAAACTCTATCAGCGTATGCTGCAATACTGGGGCGACAGATATAAAGATGACAAGTAAACCAACAATGAATATAGTATTATTGGATATGCAAATAGTATTATTAGACGGATATGCGTCCAATCCGGGCGATCTTACCTGGGAACCCCTCAAAGAGATGGGCGAGGTAACGGTGTACGACCGCACGCAGCCTTCAGAGGTAGTCGAGCGTGCGCATGATGCAGAAATCATAGTAACCAACAAGGTGACACTCACGCGGCAGACGCTTGAGCAGCTGCCCAACTTGCGGCTGATATGCGTCTTGGCCACGGGATACAATACCATTGACACCCTGGCGGCCCGCGACTTGGGCATCACCGTGTGCAACGTTCCTGCCTACAGCACCGACAGCGTGGCGCAGATGGTCTTTGCACTGATACTCAACATGACCAACCGCGTGGCCCACTATGCCCGCCAGACCCGCGAGGGACGTTGGTCGGCAGCGCCCGACTTCTGCTACTGGGATTTGCCCGTGAGCGAGCTCGCCGGCAAGACCCTCGGCATCGTGGGCCTCGGCCATATCGGTGCCAAGGTGGCAAGTATAGCCCGCGAGTTTGGCATGGATGTCTTTGCCTTCACCAGCAAGAACTCCATCGACCTGCCCGACTATATCCAGAAGACCACCCTTGAGGGACTCTTCGGTGTGAGCGACATCCTTACCCTCCACTGCCCGCTCACCCCCGATACCCACGAGCTCATCAACGCCCGCACCCTCGCCCGCATGAAGCGTGGCGCCCTGCTGGTCAATACCGGTCGAGGCCCTCTGGTCAATGAGGCCGATGTGGCCGAGGCTCTTGCCTCCGGACAGCTTGGCGGCTATGGTGCCGACGTGATGTGCAGCGAACCGCCGGCTGCCGACAATCCGCTCTTCGCCCAGCCCAACGCCTTCATCACGCCCCACATCGCATGGGCATCGGTCGAGGCGCGCCAGCGACTGCTCAACGCCACCTTCGACAACATCCGCGCATTCCAGGAAGGCCATCCCCAGAATGTGGTCAATCCCTAAGCGCCATTTGAGATAACCCTTTGCCGTGGGCCTGGTCTGTCTGTCAGATTAGGCCCATTGCTTTTTTGTCTGCTGTCTCGCCCCGTCTCTCCCGATGCCATCCATAATATTGTTGCAAACCACGAAACGACTATTTCCCGTCTTTATACCATTGTTTCCAACCACGAAATAACCATTTCGCACCCCGCAAAGATGTTGTCTGTCATCACGGCCATCATCTCTGCCATCGCCGACATCATTGCAGATTGCTGACAACTTTTCGGCTTAACTGCAAAATAATTGGACATTCGCTTTGAATTGCGGGCGAATTGTGCTAACTTTGTCTCATATATCATAATGTAATAGGAAGTAGAATATGGATTTAGTACAACGGTTTATCAATTATACACAGTTTGACACCCAGTCTGCCGAAGACTCTCAGACTGTGCCAAGCACGGCCAAGCAGCTCGTGTTTGCCAAATACCTGAAGGAAGAGTTGGAGCGCGAAGGTCTCTCTGATGTCGAGATGGACGAGATGGGCTACATCTACGCCACCCTCAAGGCCAATACCAAGAAGGAGGTGCCCACCATCGGCTTCATTGCCCACTACGACACCAGCATGGACTGCTCTGGCGCCAACATCAAGCCCCGCATCGTCGAGAACTATGACGGTGGAGACATCGTGCTGAGCGAGGGCATCGTGTCGTCGCCCTCCAAGTTTCCCGAGTTGCTCGACCACAAGGGCGAGGACATCATCGTGACCGACGGCCACACGCTGCTCGGTGCCGACGACAAGGCGGGTATCGCCGAGATTGTCGAGGCGATGTGCTATCTGCGCGACCACGACGAAATCAAGCACGGCGACATCCGTGTGGCTTTCAATCCCGATGAGGAGATAGGCATGGGTGCCCATCACTTCGATGTCGAGAAGTTCGGATGCGAGTGGGCCTACACCATGGATGGCAGCGACCTGGGCAACCTGGAGTATGAGAACTTCAATGCTGCTGCCGCCAAGGTCATCATCAAGGGTATGAGCGTACACACGGGTTATGCCAAGGGCAAGATGGTCAACGCCAGTCGTCTGGCTTGCGAGTTCAACGCCTTCATTCCCGAGACCGACATTCCCGAGACCACCGACGGCTACCAGGGCTTCTACCATCTGCTGGGCATCGACAGCCACTGCGAGGAAGCCAAGCTGAGCTACATCATCCGCGACCACGACCGCGAGAAGTTTGAAGACCGCAAGGACTTCATCGAGTCTATCGCTGCCCGTATGAACGAGAAGTACGGCGAGGGCACGGTCAAGGTTGAGCTGCGCGACCAGTACTACAACATGAAGGAAAAGATAGACCCCAACATGCATGTGATTGACATTGTGCTCAAAGCCATGCAGGAGACAGGCGTCACCCCCAAGGTTGAACCTATCCGTGGCGGAACCGACGGTGCCCAGCTGAGTTTCCGAGGTCTCCCTTGCCCCAATATCTTTGCCGGCGGCGTCAACTTCCATGGCCCCCACGAGTTTGTCTCCATCCAGGTCATGCAGAAGGCTGTGCAGGTCATCACCCGCATCTGTGCCATCACCGCTGCATACAACGACTGATTATCCCCAATAGCGATAGAAGCTGTTCCTTGTTGAGGAGCAGCTTTTTCGCTTTTATCCTATACGCTTATGGCTGAACTTCCGGCTCTGGTCAAAGACCTTGCACTCATACTCATTGTGGCTGGCGGTGTCACACTGCTCTTCAAGCGCTTGCGCCAACCCCTCGTATTGGGCTACATCGTGGCGGGCTTTCTCGTGTCGCCCCACATGCCCTACACCATGTCGGTGATAGACAAGGCCGACGTGCAGATGTGGGCCGACATCGGCGTCATCTTCCTGCTGTTCTCCCTGGGCCTTGATTTCTCGTTCAAGAAGATACTCAAGATGGGCATGGCGCCCGTGATAGCCGCCATCACCATCATCCTCTGCATGATGTTTGCCGGCACCGTGGTGGGCCACCTCTTCGGGTGGGCACGCATGGACTGCGTATTCCTTGGCGGCATGCTTGCCATGTCGTCCACCACCATCATCTACAAGGCTTTCGACGACCTGGGGCTTAGGCAGCAGAAGTTTGCCGGGCTGGTGATGAGCGTGCTCATCCTCGAAGACATCATGGCCATCGTCATGATGGTGATGCTCTCGGCCTTTGCCACCGGGGCCAACCCCGACGGCGAGCAGATGGTGGCTTCGGTCGTCAAGATAGGCTTCTTCCTCACGGTATGGCTGGTGGTAGGCATCTTCTTCATCCCCATGTTCCTGCGCAAGACGCGTCTGCTCATGAACGACGAGACCATGACCATCGTGGCGCTCGGACTCTGCTGCGCCATGGCGTGCATCTCCACGCTGGTGGGGTTCAGCAGCGCCTTCGGAGCCTTCATCATGGGCAGCATCCTTGCCGAGACCATCGAGGCCGACAAGATTATCCAACTGGTAGAGCCTGTGAAGAACCTCTTCGGTGCCATCTTCTTCGTATCGGTGGGCATGCTGGTCGATCCACATATCCTTGTCGCTTATGCCGTGCCCATCGTCATCCTCGTGCTGACCATCCTCGTGGGCCAGAGTGTGCTGGGCTCGATGGGATTTCTCCTGAGCGGTCAGACACTGCGCAACTCCATGCGCTGCGGTTTCTCTATGGCTCAGATAGGTGAGTTCGCGTTCATCATAGCATCATTGGGACTCTCGCTCCACGTCATCGGCAACTTCCTCTATCCTGTCGTGGTGGCGGTATCGGTCATCACCACCTTCCTTACACCTTATATGATCAAGGCTGCCGACCCCGCCTACCACCAGTTGGAGAAGCGGCTGCCCAAGCGGTGGCTGCGGCGGCTGGGCCATCTGGGTCTTGCCACCCACTCGAGTGCGGTGGAAAGCGGCAACTGGCGACTGCTGATGCGCAAGCTGCTCACCACGGCGCTCATCTACAGCATCCTCACCACCGCCACCATCACCCTCATGTTTACCTTCTTCCTGCCCTTCATCCGGCAGATACTGCCCCACTGGTGGGCCAACGGCGTGTGCGGCCTGGTCACGGTGGTACTCATCTCGCCCTTCCTGCGCGCCATCGTGATGAAGCACAACCACAGCGACGAGTTCAAGGCGCTCTGGACGGGCAACCGCATCAACCGTCTGCCGCTGCTCTTTACCATCGTGGCGCGTATCTTCATCGCCGCGGCGTTCCTCTTCTATATCTGCAACTATCTGGCACGCTTTGCCAATGCCATCGTAATCACTCTGGCGCTCATCGTGATAGCCATCTTTGTGATGTCGCGCAAACTGAAGCGTAGCAGCATACATCTGGAGCGACTCTTTGTGCAGAACCTACGCTCTCGCGACATCGAGGCACAGGTGCGCGGGCGCAAGCGGCCGCTCTTTGAGGGTCATCTGCTTGACCGCGACCTACATATATCCGAGTTTGAGATTCCCCTCAATTCCGCCTTCGCCGGCAAGAGCCTCGCCCGTCTGCAGTGGGGGGCGCGCTTCGGCGTCCTCGTGAGCAGCATCCTGCGCGGTTACCGTCGCATCAACATCCCCGGTGGCTCCACCATCCTCTTCCCCAAAGACAAGATACAGGTCATCGGCAACGACGAGCAGCTGCATGCCTTCGGCATAGAACTCAGCAGCAATCTTGTGCCCGAAGACCCCAATATAGAGAAGCGGGAGATGGGGCTGCACAGTCTCGTCATCCACGCCGGTAGCGCCTTTGTCGGCAAGACTCTCAGCGAGAGCGGCATACGCGAGAACTATGACTGCATGGTCGTGGGAGTAGAAGAGGGGCAGCAGAACCTTACGATGATTAATCCCAAGCGTCCCTTCGAGCAGGGCGACGTCATCTGGGTGGTGGGCGAGCGAGACAGTATTGACCGTCTGCTCCAAGCCTGATGGCGTGGAGATGTGCGTTGCTGTAAAGGTAAAGGGTTGCGTTTAGCCTAAGGTGTTATTACTGGTTTGCCATTATAGCCTACACATTCATGCTCATTATCCTTGCTGCTTGTAACCGGCCGATACTCACATCCGTATCGGCTGAAACTCGCATCCGTGCCGTCCGATACGTATATCCGCATCGTCCGATACGCATCTGCAGAGATGGTCAGCAGAGTTGCCGAGGTACCCTCGGCTCGTGCGGAGGTCATGGCGACGGTGGCGTCTCTTACTATAAACAGAAACAGCAGGCTCTCCCTGATTGGCGGGTGAGCCTGCTGTTGTCTTATGTTTGTGAGAGGGCTGCTGTTGGTGCCCTCGATTCTTGCCTATGGTCTTGCCGTATGTGGTCAGCGCACCACCACCTTGGCACCCTTGACTATGTAGATGCCCGCAGGCACGCTTACGCGCTTGGTGTCACCAGCCTCGGTACTTACGCGATGCACCAGACGGCCGTCGATACCGTAGATGGCCACGGTCTCGGCCTTGTCGGCACGGATGATAATCTCGCCTTCGCCGCCAGTGATTGCCTTGCCGCCGGTGGTCTCAACATGGTCGATGCCTACAGGCTTGCCTGCCACATAGACAAACTGGAGGTTGGCAGGTACTCTGTACCCCCGATTCTCGTCCTCTACAAGCACCAAATTATACATGTAGTTCTTCATGTTTACGTACATGAATGGGCTGAGGTTGTTGTCGATATATGACATCTCGATGCCGCCCATCATGAAGTTAAACTCTACCTCTGCTGGGCTCCATGTCTCTTCTACATAGAGTTCGCTTCCATCGTTGGGCACATCAATCTGCTTGTAGCCACCTTTCCAATACTTTTTGCTGCCGTCGCTTGCATCCTCGCAATAGATGAAGTATTGCACCTTACCGGCACCACCTATATTTTTGAATTTATACCTGAATAGGGCGTAGTCATCATTTATCTTGGGGGCTTTGACCCTATTGCCGAAACGGAAAGCGTTCTCGGTCTCGTAGTCGCCCGGTGTGACGTTGGTCTCCACGTTCGTAAGTACCAGGACTGGCTTTGTGGTCATTTCGGCGGTGATTTTCTGGGGCGCAGAGATTTCTTCGCCCGCATCGTCCTTGACCCTGAGGTAGAAGTCGCCTTCTGGTACTTCTACAAGTATAGTGATCTGGCGTGTAATCGTCGAGTGGGCAGGCACACTGATGTAGCAGTCGCCTCCGGGGGTGTTATTGTAATCCTGGTCGTTTCTGCCGGAATGTAGCGTTATAAGTCCGATGTAGTCTTCGTTGCCATTGTTGGTCACCTCCACGTTGAAGGTGGCCTTTTCCAGACCGACTATTTTACCTGCGGGTGTTATGGTGGCGCTGAGCAAGGAGTTTGCCTTGGTCAGCTTATCGGTTGTAGCAATTAGGGTAATGGGCTTCATGCCGTTGGTATATAAACACTTGTGCCATGTGGTCTCGCCCTTTTTGCAATAGACGCCGTAGATGGTGTAGGTGCCGTTCTTGGGTGCGAAGTTGAAGTTGGTCTCGACAAATTCACCGGTTGGAATGCTCAGGTTCCTGGGATTGCAAATCAAGGTATATCCGCCCTTGCCGTCGCTGATGGCGTAGGCAAACTTGCCGTTAAATGGATTTGTGGTGGTGGAGAACAACGCATCGCCGAAAGACAGGCTGAATGCCTCTGACTCATTGGCACGTGTGTCCTTGGTGATGTTGAAGTACGTGTTTAGGTTTTCGCTTGTATATTTGTTTATCTCCAACGAGGGCATAAATACCAATGGCTCGTCTACGATGCCATTGTCGGGCTGGATGCCGATAATCATATCGCAGTTGCGGTTGTATCCGTCGGGGGCATTGCCCGAGCCTGCGCCGCCCTTTTTGGGATTGAGGATGGTAATGTCGAAGTATCCGTTCTGATATCCGCCCCAGCCCCAGTTGATGTGGTAAAGTCCAGAACCGTTGCTTCCGTCGCATACAAACTGATGGCCGCTGGTGGAAGAGAAACCTCCATAGAGTATAGGACGTCAGGCGCTGAGCTCACGGTCTATGAGGTCGGCCCATTCGGCTATGCTGTAGTTGGCACGGAAAACATTGGCAATCAGGTCGACGTCGTAACCGAAGTATTTGGTCAAATGGTAGTAGTTCACTACGGCTCCCGACGAACTGCCGTAGTCCATCTCTACCGCTGCGCCGCAATGCAGCATCAGCTTGGCTACTGCCTCTGCCTGTTGAATCTTATAGTTGCCTTCTACATATCGTGGCAACATGTTGTCCCAGTCATAAGTCGCGCCTTGGGAGATGCCTGGCATGCTGATTTCGTTGGTTCTGGTGGTGTAGGCGGGGATGTCGGCCATGAGTTTCTTGGGATATTTCCAGAACGCCATAATCTGCGCTATGGCTGTGGCTACACATCCTGTCACCGAACGGTCGTTGCCGTTGTATTTAGGACACATCATGTTGTATGGAGAGCCCTGGTTCCATTGTATCTGGCCCAACAGAGGTGCTACCTTTGCCGACGCGCGCTTGGGCGAGGCGGTCATGGCGCGGTGCTCATTGAGCAAACTCAGTGCGGCGGGGTCTCCAGCCTTGACGGCTTCGACCATAGCTTTGTAGCTATCGAGAAACATGGCCATACCCTCGGTCATCTGGTTTTCGTCGTAGGTTCCGCTGTCGGCATAGCCCACGATTTCGGGCATACGGTCATCGCCCGACACGATGGTGAAGCCCTTGTCGGCGCCGTTGGGAAATACGTAGTAGTCGACTACCTGCTTGAGGTGGCTGTCAACGCCATTGATGGCTCTGGCCTTCGCTCGTGCCTTGCTGTCTATCACTATGCCGAGTCGGGAAGCCTGGTTCTCGGCAATCTTTTGCGCCTGTACGAATGAGCGTGGACCGGCTATAGCCGCCAGCTTCACAAAGAGCACAAGCATCAGAATGAGTAAAGATTTCTTTTGCATAATGAGTTAGTTTGGTTATAGTCAACTGCAAATATACGATTATTTATATACTTTCTATACCAAATCAGTAAAAAATTTTGAATAATAGCTGCTTTTTTGTATTTGATGATATTTATAATGCCTGTTCCGAAGAAAAAACGCGTGGATAATGTCCTTTCTTCTGAACAGGCATTGTGTATGCTTATGGGGTGTCAATGTGACATCAATACCACTGCACGGCGTTGGAATAACCACTGCGCTTGTCGTATTTGAGCGCGTCGGTAAGCGTGGCGGCATTGCAACGGAACGAGAAGTTATAGCTGGTGTATGGCGCGAGCACCACCTGACAGCTCATGTTGAAGCAGTGCAAATCGCGCTGCAACGAGGCGGTGGTCATGCTTATCTTGTGGTTCTCAAAGTCGTAACCCGACGAGAAGCTGATATTCCACCCGTCGCTGATGCGAAGGTTGCCGCTCATGTTGACGGTCTGCGTGAACTTGTAGGGATAGCGCATCTTGTTGTAGTTGAACTTCTTGATGTCGCGGTTCTCGCTCATGGTGACACCATAGCCCACGGTGAGCGACCAGGGCATGGAGAAGAGCATGTAGCCATCGTCGTCGGTGGCAGCCTTTCCGGTGTCCTTGCGCTTCTTGGCTCCGCGCTGTCCTTCTATCATGTCGTCGTCGACATTGCTTTCGATGCCGGTGTCGATGCCTTCCTTCTCTTCTTTGCTGTCTTCTTCGTCGTCACCGCCGTTGAAGAGTTTGCGCAGTTTCTCTGGTGTGAGCGTGAATGAGAAGTTCTGCGACATACCCTGGAAGCGTCCGAAGCGTCCGTAGCCCCACTCTGTGTGGTTGCCCACGTAAGGCCGGCCGTTCTTGTCGAGCTCGTAAGCGTAGGTGGCGAAGACTGCGTGCATGTTGAAGGTATAGTTCTTCCACCATTTCAGACGGATATCCATGCCCAGGTCACTCCAGGGTTTCTCCTTGGCTGCCATGTTGTAAGACATCTGCAGGGCAAAGTTGTCGATGATACTCACCTTCTTGAAGCCGGTACTGTCCTTGTCGCTCTTCATCTTCATCTCGACGTTGTTGGCAAGGCTGAACGACAGGTTGCCGGTCTTGCCGCGTGTGGGGTAACCGAAGGCCGAGCCCTCGTAAGGAGAATACTCGACAAGGTCTACGCTACCGTCGGCATTGGTGCGCTGGTAGGTCTGGTAATAGCCGTAGCGCGCCGCACCGAAGTCTGGGGCGTAGCTGAAGCTGACCTGTGGGGTGAGGACGTGGCGGATGGCCTGTACCTTGTCACCGAAAATCTTGCGGCTGGGCACATAGAAACCATACAACTTGGTGCTGGCGCTCATGGCGAAGTTCCAGTTGTAGACGTTGTGCAGTCCGTTGATGGTATCGTTGACCACGGTGCCGGTGGCTTCGTCCCACGACTTGTTGACCTTACGCAGGTAGGTACGGTCGGTGAAGTTGAACGCCGGGGTGACGTTTATATAATTAAATAAGGTGAAAGTACCCTGGATAGGGATATTGTGCTGCATACCGTTGCGCCAGTCCTTGGCCAGATTGGACGACATGAGCTTGTCTTCCTTGGTGTCGATGGAGTTGGTGATATGTCCGGTATAGCTCATCGAAATCTTCTCGTACCAGCGCTGCTTTCCGGCTGCGTTCTTGCGACGGAAGGGATAGAAGCGGCTGATGGAGATGTTCATGTCGGGCAGCGTCAGGGCGATGGTGGTATCGCGCATGTTCTGGTTGAGGTTCACCGTCGAGCTCAGCGTCATGCCTATGCTCGAGAAAGTGGTGCTCCAGTTGACCGAAGATGTACGCGTGCTCTGCGTCATGGTCTGCGGATTGTACATACTGTACAGGTTGTTGCGCTCATAGCTGCTTGTGGCGAAGTTGACGCTTGCCGACAGCGTGTTGAACGGATTGGCCTTGGCATCCTGACGGTGACTCCACTGTATCTTGAAGCTGGTCTGTCGGGAGTAGTCGGGCATTCCCTTGTCACCGGTACGTGTGTCCTGGAAACTACCTAAGAAACTACCGTTGTATTTGTAACGCTTGCGGTAGTTGGAGGCTGCGCTGAGTCCCCATGAGCCCTTGGTATAAATCTCACCCAAGAGTTTGAGGTCCCACTTGTCGCTCATGGCGAAGTAGTAACCGGCATCGCGCAGATAGAAACCACGGTCTTGCTCGTCGCCATAGCTCGGCATGATGAAACCTGAAGAATAGCTCTTGCTGAAGGGGAAGAAACCATAGGGGATGGCCAGCGGCAGAGGCACATCGGCCACCACGAGATAGGCGGGACCGAACACCACATCCTTGCCGGGGCGCACCTTGGCTCGCGACAGCGCGATGTAGAAGTCGGGGTGCTCGGCGTCGCAGGTGGTGTAACGTCCATGCTTGAGGAAAATTTCTCCCTTGTCGTTGCGCTTGGACAACTGGCTGCTGAGATAGCCTTCCTCCTGGTGGGTGGTCACATTATTGATGAATCCCTTCTTGGTCTTGAAGTTGAAGGCCATGGTATCGCTCTGGTATTCGGTGTCGCCCATCTTGAATACCGGCTTGTTGCGTATGCCGCCCTTCTCGAGCGAATCGGGGGTACCCACGGCGTGTACCAGACTGCTGTCCATGCTCAAGGCGATGCGGTCGCTGGTCAGGTCCATGTTCTCGTACTTCACATTGGCCTCGCCGTAGATATAGGCACGCTTGGCTTTGGCGTCGTAGACCAGCGAGTCGTTGCCCTTGTAGCTTACCGGTGCGTCGATACCGTTCTTCTTGGCTCGGTTGATAGAGTCGAGGCGTATCGAGTCGTCGATGGCTTTGTTGTGGTGATATATGGCCAGTTGGAGCGAGTCCATCTTGGTGGTATCAATGGCGGGAAGGGTGGGGGTGATGTCTTTCTTAATGGAGTCTTTCAGGGCGATGGTGTCGTTTTTCACCTTCCTGTTTCGCTTCTGACCCGAGGGTGTGGTGGTCTTGGCCATCACAAAGATGATGGCAAACAGGAAGATTACTATAAGCGTTTTAGTCTTCATTAAGACTGCAAAGTTAAAGAATTAATGACTAATTACTATCTGTTTTCTCAATTTTAACGCTATTCGAAGAGATTTTTCCATTCGCGGAAGCGCAAAACGCCCTCTTCTCCGAACTTCTGGAGACTGCGAAGGGCCTCTTCGAAACTCTTTTCGTGGTTGAGCCGGGTCTTGGAGTAGAACTTGTCGGCATAGCAGATGACCTTCTCCTCGATGGTTTCGGGCAGAAAGTCCTCTTCGGGCAACGGCAGCTTCTGGCTGATGATGTCGTGCTTGGTAAGTCCGGCTCCGGTGTGGCGCTCGCATACCCGGGCGTGTCGCGGATAACCTTCGGCGCGCATGAGTTCGGCTCCTATCCGTCCATGACAGATGTAGGGCTCGTCGCCCATGCAGTGTATCGACGGCGCATGGCAGCGGAAGATGCCGATGTCGTGGAGCATGGCAGCCTCGATGACAAACTGGCGTTCGATGTGCAGTTCGGGATGGGCATCACAAATGCACACAGCACGCTGCATAACGAGCGTGCTGTGCGTAATGAGTATATTCCGGAGGTTGTTGTCCTCCGGATAGTATTTGTCTATTATCTGATTATGCATCTGCCTCGGGGCGCTGAATATAAGCTATCACGTCGCCCTTGCGAACCTTGGCGCCCTGCTTGGCGTTAATCTCTACGAGTTTGCCGCCAAGGTCTGCCTTGACCTCAACAAACTCGCCCCAAGGAGCCTGTATGTAGCAGAATGCGTCGCCTTCCTTGTATTCTTTGCCGATGAATGGCTCAACAGCAGGAGCAGCCTCGCCGTCGCCCTGGAATTCCCAGAACAGCTGTCCCTTGACCGGACATACGATTGCATCGGCCTTTGCGTGCTTGAAAGCAGCCAACTGCTCGGCGCTCAACTGGCTTCCCATCTTTGCATCTTTGGCTTTCTGCAGGTCGGCGAGGAAGTTCTTCTTGGCCTGGCCGCTCTTGAAGTTGCGATACTGCTCGGGGTGCATAGCCAACTCGAACAGCTCCTCATCGTCCTGACCATACTCCCAACCGTTCTCGTCCATCTCCTTGCGGAAGTCATCGAGGGCGTCGGTGAGCAGTGTGTGGGCGTCGACATCGGTAAACTCTCGGCCCTGCTTCTGAGCCAGCTCTACCAGCTCGGGAGCGATGGTGCCAGGAATCTTGCCACTCTTGCCGAGAATCATACCCCACATAGCCTCGTCCATCATCACAAAGCGGCCCTTGCCCTGCTCGATAGTCAGCAGGTTCATCAGCGCGATGTTCTTGACATACTGGCTGAAAGGAGTAACCAGTGGAGGATAGCCTACGCGAGGCCATACGTACTCAACCTCATCGAATAGCTTGATGAGCAGGTCGTCCATAGACAGCTCGTCCTCACCCTTCTTCTTGCGTACGTTGTTGATAGTAGTGCGCATACCGCCGAGGTCGGCCATCATAGAACCCATCATACCGCCGGGCAGACCGCAGCCGAGCAGGAGCGAAGACATAATCTTGTTACTGGGGTTGATGAAGTAGCCGAGCCACTCGTCGATAAACTCCTGGGTAAGAGCGCGAGCCTTCATGTAGGCACTCATGTTGATTTCGGGTACCTCGAAGCCCTCGTTCTTGAGCATGCTGATGACAGAGATTACGTCTGGGTGCACCTTACCCCATGACAGCGGCTCGATGGCTACGTCGATGATGTCGGCACCGTTGTTGCAGACCTCAAGGATGCTGGCCATAGACAGGCCGGGACCAGAGTGGCCGTGATACTGGATGATGATTTCGGGATGCTTGTCCTTAATCATCTTGGTGAGCTTGCCCAGGAATGCGGGCTGACCGATACCGGCCATGTCCTTCAAACAGATTTCCTCGGCGCCAGCCTCTATCAGCTCGTCGGCGATATTGCTGTAATATTCAAGAGTATGTACGGGAGATGTAGTTATACACAGAGCGCACTGGGGAATCATGCCGCCCTCCTTGGCCCACTTGATAGAGGGCTTGATATTGCGAACGTCGTTCAGACCGTCAAAAATACGGGTGATGTTGGTACCCTGCTTGGCCTTGACCTTGTACATCAGAGCGCGTACATCGTCGGGCACGGGATACATGCGCAGCGCGTTGAGACCGCGGTCAAGCATGTGGGTCTGGATGCCCACCTCATTGAAAGGCTTGCAGAATGCGCGCACGGCGTCGTTAGGATTCTCGCCGGCCAGAAGGTTCACTTGCTCAAAGGCACCACCGTTGGTCTCCACGCGACTGAAGCAACCCATCTCAATGATTACCGGAGCGATGCGCTCCAACTGGTCCTTGCGTGGCTGGAACTTACCAGAGCTCTGCCACATATCTCTATACACGAGACTGAACTGAATTTTCTTCTTCATATTATCGATAATATTTTTAATATCACTATATTTCAATGTGCAAAATTATACAAAAAAAACCAATTAGCTCATGATTGCTGCTTTTTTTTGTTCTTTGGTGGAATTTAATTGTCCCATTTCGCTTCCATTGTCGACTTCCAGCCCGCTCATTTGGCTTTCCTTTCCCCTTGTTTTCCTCTTCGTCAGCGCCCCCATTGTGCCGCGTTGCAGGCGGGTTATCCCCCTTCTTGCCCTCGCTGTCGCCCTCGGCCGTGGCTTTATTTATAAAAAAATAGTCGCTTCCTCCCTGTTTCTCATAATTTATGAGTAACTTTGCGGCGACTTTTGCCGTGGGCATCCCTTTATCCATGAGAGTGCCGCAGATGAGGAACGCCTTGTCTTCCCTTGTCAGGGTGGCGGCAGAGTCTTACATAACTGACAGACAAACCAAGAATGAAGAAAACAATTTATACCAAGTTTGACAAAACTCTGATTACGGCTCTTCCCGTGGTCGAGTTTCCAGGGCGCATTATCACCATCCTCACAGCGGGTGAGGCCGAGCGCGCCGTCGATTATCTGTTGACGCAGCCCATATTGGGCATTGACACCGAGACACGCCCCGCCTTCCGCAAGGGAAAGACCTACAAGGTGGCGCTGCTTCAGGTTTCGACCCACGACACCTGTTTCCTGTTTCGTCTCAACCGCATCGGCGTGACGCCAGCTATCATTCGTCTGTTGGAGAATACCACGGTGCCCATGGTGGGACTGTCGCTGAGCAACGACTTGCTGTCTCTGCACCACCGCGCCGACTTCAAGCCAGGTATGTTTGTCGATTTGCAGAACGAGGTAGGCCGCCTGGGCATCCAGGACCAGTCGCTGCAGAAGCTCTATGCCAACCTCTTCCACGAGAAGATCAGCAAGCGCCAGCGGCTCACCAACTGGGAGGCCGACGCGCTTACCAACCGCCAGTGTCTCTATGCCGCCACCGATGCCTGGACCTGCATCCGCCTCTACGAGGAAATCTGCCGTCTCGCCGAGACCGGCGACTATGAGCTGGTGACCGTCGAAGAGCCCGCTCCGAAACAAGAACGCAAACCCATAAATACAGAAGCATAATGCCACAATACCCATCCGTCATACTCAAGCGCGGCAAGGAAGAAAGCCTGCGCCGTTTCCATCCCTGGATATTCTCGGGCGCTATCATGCGCATGGACGAGGGGATAGGCGAGGGCGACATCGTCAACGTCTTTTCTTCATCGGGCGATTTCCTCGCCTGTGGCCACTACCAGATAGGTTCCATCGCCGTCAGAGTGCTGTCCTTCCGTCAGGTCGAGATTGACGCCGAGTTCTGGGAGAGCCGCTTGGCTTCGGCGCTGCAGATGCGTATAGCCATAGGCATAGCCGACAACGAGCGCAACAATACCTACCGACTCGTACACGGTGAGGGCGACAATCTGCCTGGTCTTGTCATCGACTGTTATGGTGCCACTGCCGTGATGCAGGCCCACAGTGTGGGTATGCACGTGAGCCGCCAGGCTGTGTGCGACGCCTTGGTCCGTGTGATGGGCCACCGCATCGAGAATGTCTATTACAAGAGCGAGACCACGCTGCCCTTCAAGGCCGACCTGCGTCAGGAGAACGGATTTATATATGGTGGCAGCGACGACAATACCGCTGTCGAGAACGGCCTTCGCTTCCATGTCGATTGGCTCAAGGGCCAGAAGACCGGTTTCTTTGTCGACCAGCGCGAAAACCGTTCACTTCTCGAGCAGTATGCCCGTGGCCGCACGGTTCTCAATATGTTCTGCTACACTGGAGGCTTCTCTGTCTATGCCATGCGAGGCGGTGCGCAAGCCGTCCACTCGGTCGACAGCAGCGCCAAGGCCATCGAGCTTACCAACCGCAATGTCGCCCTCAACTTCCCTGGTGACGCCCGTCACGAGGCATTCTGCGATGACGCCTTCAAGTATCTCGATGCAAACGACAAGAAGTACGACCTCATCATTCTTGACCCTCCTGCCTTTGCCAAACATCGTGCTGCGCTCCATAATGCATTGAAAGGCTACACCCGACTTAACGTTAAGGGCTTCGAACGCATCAAGCCAGGTGGCATCCTGTTCACCTTCAGCTGTTCGCAGGTCGTTACCAAAGATAATTTCCGCAACGCTGTCTTCACGGCAGCTGCCCAAGCCGGCCGCAAGGTGCGCATCCTGCATCAGTTGCACCAGCCTGCCGACCATCCCATCAATATCTATCACCCCGAGGGTGAATACCTGAAGGGACTGGTACTCTATGTTGAATAAAGAAGTAAGCCAATTCATCGCCGCCCATGACCTCCTGTCTCCGGGCGACACACATCTGATAGCCCTCTCGGGTGGCGCCGACAGCGTTTGTCTGCTGCTGGTGCTCCGACGGCTGGGTTATCAGGTTGAGGCGGCTCACTGCAACTTCCACCTCCGTGGCGACGAGTCCAATCGCGATGAGCAGTTCTGCATCGACCTCTGTCGCCACCACGCCATCCCTCTTCATCTTGCCCACTTTGACACCCGTGCCTATGCCGACCTCCATAAGGTGAGCATAGAGATGGCTGCACGCGATTTGCGTTATGGTTATTTCGAGCAGTTGCGCCTTTCCATCGGTGCCGCCACCGTGTGTGTGGCCCACCATCGCGAAGACAGCGTCGAGACCGTGCTCCTCAATCTCATCCGGGGTACCGGCATCGACGGACTCACCGGCATCGCTCCCCGCAATGGTCATGTGGTGCGTCCGCTGCTCTCCGTGGGCCGCCGCGACATCGAAGAGTGGCTCAGCGAGCAGGGCGAGGGATATGTCACCGACAGCACCAATCTTGTCAACGACGTCAAGCGCAACAAGGTGAGACTCGATGTCATCCCCCTGTTGCAGACCATCAACCCCTCGGTCGTCGACAGCATCTACCAGACCTCGCTCCGTCTCACCGAGGCTGTCCGCATGGCCAATTCGCCTGTCATCCACGACCGTTATCAGGGCGACACGCTGCCCTTTGCCATGTTGCGCAATGAGGCGTCTGCCGAGTATGTGCTCTGGCATCGCCTGGCACCGCTCGGCTTTACCCCCGCGCAGGTCGAGGATATGGCGGCAGCCATCGACGGCCGTTCCGGCATGGAGTGGCAGTCGTCTACACACATCGTGGTGACCTCTCGCGACGCCCTGGTCATCGCCCTGCTCGAACCCCAGGCTCCTCAGCCCGTGGTAATGCCCGAGGCAGGTACATACCTCATCTCTTCGGGCGAGCGGCTGAAGGTGGAGCTGGCTCCCTATACCCCCGATATGCCCATTTCCCGTGACCCGCTGAGCGTGATGCTCGATGCCACTGCCGTCGAACTGCCCCTCACCCTGCGCCGAGTGCGCCAGGGCGACCGCTTCACGCCCCTTGGCATGCGCGGGAGCAAGCTCGTAAGCGACTACCTCACCGACCGCAAGCGCAAGCAGCTTCGCGAGATAATAGAACACGATGCCCTGGACTGGGCTGTGGGCATCGTGGAGCCTGGAGAGATTGACGAGATAAATATCCTCAATGCGAGTATCCTCGCCATGCACCGTGCTTTAGACCAGCTCAAGGTGCGTCCCGAAGCGATGATAGTAGACGGCAACCGCTTCAAACCCTACCGCGACCTTCCATACACCACCATCGTGAAGGGCGACGGCAAATACCTCTCCATTGCTGCGGCGAGCATCCTCGCCAAGACATACCGCGACGACTATATGGACCGCCTGGCGGAAGACTATCCGCAGTATGACTGGAAGAGCAACAAGGGATACCCAACGAAGAAACACCGTCAGGCTATCCGT
>ERZ780128.308-NODE-308-length-20868-cov-3.966175_pt1 | contig 20868 bp, 21 predicted proteins | sample MGYA00511170_ERZ780128 | MGnify/ENA primary metagenome ERZ780128 (study PRJEB29588, sample SAMEA1970465) | human gut metagenome | biome: human gut; feature: human-associated habitat; material: faeces | place: Denmark | collected 2008/2010 ...
CGCCGCTCCGAAGGCCCCTGCCGGCCAGTCATGACCAGATGATGTTTTCCACCGGACAACAGATGATTGTGACAACAGATAAATTCTTCAGTCAGGGCCACCAGACACAGCCATATACGAAAAAAGGCCTCTGAAATGAATCAGAAGCCTCTTCAGTGGAGATAGACGGAGTCGAACCGACGACCCTCTGCTTGCAAAGCAGATGCTCTAGCCAACTGAGCTATATCCCCGTTTGCGTTTGCAAATGTAGAAACAAATTTTTATATTTACAAAATAATTTAGCAAAAATTTTAATTATGGACCTTATTTATAAAGATCCGGACAATATACGGAACAACAAATGCATTGATAGCAAGCCAGTTGCCAATCCTCTTGACGAAATGAAAAAAAATCAGGTCGAATTGAGGAAGGCGCAGAAAGGAGATGCCGGATTCATTGCTCATGTGGTCATGGTTGCGATGGGATATAATGTGTTTGACAAAGAGGTTGCCGCTAACGGTACCTCTCCGCTAGGAAAATTGTCAGACATTCTTGTAGCATTGACAGACATCTGTGCAAGAGAAGATACATTGTACAGTTACAGGAATACGGATATCGCGCTGTTTGGCGGTCAAGTTGCCGGGGCGTTGGTGTCCTACAATGGCGGCGATTACAAGGAACTCGCTGAAAGGACTTTCTCGCTCGTTGCAAAATCGCTGGGAATTCCTGAGATGGAACCAGGAACAGAGACAGGAGAAGGCGAATATTATCTGGATTCTATGGCAGTCCTGCCAGAGTTCAGAGGTCACAGTATAGGCAAGATTCTTATGAACAATGCGCTGGAAACAGCTGAGGCATTGGGATTTACCAAGGTGACATTGCTCGTGGATGTCGTCAAGCCATGGCTTCATAAACTTTATGAGTCCGTCGGCTTCGAAAAAGGTGAACAGGTGATGTTCTTCGGAGAACCGTTCATGAGAATGATTCAGCATATAGGATAGGTTTCCGGATATACAAGCAAAATACATTGACAATATGAAAAAAGCATTGATAACAGGCGTGACGGGACAGGACGGATCCTATCTTGCAGAATTCCTGTTGGAAAAAGGATATGACGTGCATGGTGTGATACGCCGTTCTTCAGTAGATTTTCGTGAAAGGATAGCTCATCTGGAGGGACGTCCGCATTTCCATCTGCACTATGCTGACATGACCGACTCCATGAGCATGTTCCAGGTAATGTCCAAGGTACGCCCTGATGAGGTATATAACCTCGCGGCCCAGAGCCACGTCCAGGTCAGCTTCGATTCTCCGGAATATACAGCCAATGCCGATGCGGTCGGCGTGCTTCGCGTGCTTGAGGCAATACGTCAATGTGGGTTGGCGGGGACATGCCGTATGTATCAGGCGTCAACATCAGAACTTTATGGTAAAGTGGAAGAGGTGCCTCAGAATGAGAATACGCCATTCCATCCATACAGCCCTTATGCAGTTGCCAAACTGTATGGCTTCTGGATTGTCAAGGAATATCGTGAGGCCTATAATATGTTCTGCTGCTCCGGTATTCTCTTTAACCATGAGTCGGAGCGCAGGGGAGAGACCTTTGTCACCAGAAAGATAACATTGGCCGCTGCACGTATTGCTCAGGGCAAGCAAGAGAAGCTGTATCTCGGAAATTTGTCGTCATTGCGCGACTGGGGCTATGCCAAGGACTATGTGGAATGCATGTGGCTGATTCTCCAGCATGAGAAACCGGAAGATTTCGTGATTGCAACAGGAGTGCAGCATAGCGTGCGTGAATTCTGCTATCTGGCATTCAAGCATGTTGGCATTGACCTCGAATTTGTCGGCGAGGGCGCTGATGAAAAAGGCATTGACAAGAAAACAGGTCGCGTGCTTGTCGAGGTTTCTCCGGATTTTTATCGTCCGACTGATGTTGTCAATTTGTGGGGAGATCCGACGAAAGCGAAGGCTGAACTCGGGTGGAATCCGGCAAAGACGTCGTTTGAGGACCTTGTCAAGCTGATGGTGGACCATGATATGGCCAAGGTCGCAGGAGACAATGCCAGTGAGCATGTGCGCATGAATCTGGTGGAGTATCTGGAAAAGGGTATTGTCAAATAGTTTGTCCAGGCTTGAAACTGGTTTTTCCGCGCCTGCGGCACTTGAGTATTATCTGATGAAAGTTAAAGTATATTTTGCCGGCTCTATCAGGGGAGGTAGGACCGATGCTGAACTTTACTCCCGTATTATATCATATATTAAGAAAACTGACATTGTCCTGACTGAGCATATCGGCGATAAAGCATTGGCCGTCAAGGAGAAAGGTGTTGGCGACATTGATATTTACAGGCAGGATACGTCATGGCTTCGCGAGAGTGACGTGCTGATAGGCGAGTGCACGAATCCTTCTTTGGGTGTCGGTTACGAACTTGGTTTTGCCGAGAGCCTCGGCAAGCCTTGCCATGTTTTCTATGACAGGACAAGGACGCAGATGTCAGCCATGATTACTGGCGACAGTTATTTCAATGTCCATCCGTACACTTCAGAGGATGAGATATATCCTGTCATTGACAAGATTCTGGGGGAGGTGAGGATTCCATCGGATGCCATTGAATCGGCATATTGCATTTTCCATCAGAAGCAGCGTGTCTATAAATTTTCCGACAGCAAGACTCAGAAGGATGAGATAGAGTGTGCCGTGTCTTCGTATGCGATAGGCATGAATCGTCGTCTGTATCAATGTCTTGCGGCGGGCCGTCCGGATTTCCTGATGGAACATTCACGCTTCGCGGAGGACCTGAAGGATGCTGTCAATGCATTAGAGGCGATGATGTCGTAGTATCCGACTTCATCGCCTGTTCTATGTTTATTTTTTATTGAGACCTTGTGAAGTCGATTGAAGGGTTACACTTTTTCCGGAGCGGATTTGAACGCTTTGTTCCTGATATGAGTAGTAGCTGAATTTGCATCTTACTACGTAATTCCCTTCAGCCAATTTAAAAGAGACAGTGTGCCTATTGGTATTGACAACTGCTTCTTCGATTGGAGGTAGCTCATCATAGCCCGTAACGTATGGATAAACTAAGACGCTAGTGTTATTGCCAGGTCTCAATACATTCACAGTCAAAGTCCCATAATCATTATCCTTGGAACATCCTGTCAGCAACAGGAAAGTGAAGATAACGCCTAACAGGCCTGTTACAATTCTTTTTGTCATATTGTTTTATTTTTTAATGATTACTTAGTCTTTTTCGTAGATAGCCTTGTTGTTTTCCGACTCCCAGATTTCGACCTTGTAGCAGTTTTCAGTCTCGTCGCAAATCCATTTTGCAATGTTTTCGGCTGTCGGGCTGAAAGGAAGAACTTCATTGAGATTTTTATGGTCAATGCGGGACATGATGTTTTTCTTTATCATCGTGAAGTCCGTGACCATGCCGTCGTCGTTCAATTCCATTGACTTGCAATGGACAATGACAATCCAGTTGTGTCCGTGCAGTTCTTCGCACTTGCTTCTGTGCTCTGTGGTGACATAGTGCGCGCCTGCGACTTCAAATCTTTTGCTGACGTAGTACATATGATTTATCAGTTATCCGTTTTCTTCCCGGATGTTCGGGAATCGCGGCAAAGTTAGCAAGTTATCCCCGATTTCGGAAACAACAGACGTGCCGTCTTATTTTTTCATGCGTCTGAGAACTTCGGACTTGTCAATGACTACCCAGACGGTATCTACGACGCGTCCCTGTGTCTGTGCTCCGAGATTGCGCAGAGGGTTGGCGAAATCTTTGTCCAGTACTGTCACATCATCGACGAAATAGTCGGTTTCGCCACGGTTGTAGAAACAGTTGCGGAGACCCCAGACCTCGTGGTACCTGATCTTCAGTTTCCAGCCCTCGACCTGAGCCTGCTTCATGAGATTGATCAATGAATCCTGGTCATGCCTGTCATTGTCGAAACTGAATGAAAACGGCTCACCGCTGGTATTCATTCCTGTCTGTGTCATGTTCATCCTGCCTTCCCATGAGTCCCAGAAGACGCCCTTGCTGGTGAATTCGATGAGATTGCCGACCTTTTCGCCGTTTGAATAGTTTTCTTTGCAGCTGCTTATGCAAATTGCTGAAATCAAGCAGCATACGATGCCAATTATCTTTTTCATGCCATTTGTAATTTTCTCCAAATATAGCAATTCTGAGAAACAATGTCCCAAATGAAATATAAGTTTAATAATTGGAACACGACAGGCAGGGCAACGGATTTGGCAGGTTTCACGACACGCTTTGAGGGAGAATTACACGAACTTCAAAGAAAAGCCTTTCCAAAATCATTTTACATGGGAAAGTTTCCTGAAAATGCTTTATTATCTCTAAAAAATGGCTAAATTTGTATCCCTGTTAAGGTAAACTATACTATATGAATACAAAATACGTCTTCGTAACAGGGGGTGTGGCATCCTCACTCGGAAAAGGAATCATCGCTGCATCATTGGCTAAACTTCTGCAAGCCAGAGGTCTCAGAGTCACCATCCAGAAATTTGACCCGTACATTAACATTGACCCGGGTACATTGAATCCATACGAGCATGGCGAGTGCTATGTGACCGATGATGGCGCAGAGACTGACCTTGACCTCGGACACTACGAAAGATTTCTGGGCGTGCACATGACCAAAGCAAACAATGTCACTACAGGAAAAGTCTATTTCACAGTCATCAATAAGGAACGCGAAGGCGCATATCTTGGAAAGACCGTCCAGATTATTCCTCATATCACAGATGAAATCAAGAGGCGCATGCTGCTTCTCGGAAAGTCCGGCAAGTTCGACGTAATCATCACAGAGGTTGGCGGAACAGTCGGGGACATTGAGTCACAGCCGTTCCTTGAGGCTATCCGTCAGCTGCAGTGGGAATTGCCGGAGGAGGATCTTGCAAGCATCCATCTGACACTCGTTCCGTATCTCCGTGCGGCCAAGGAGTTGAAAACCAAGCCTACGCAGCACTCTGTACAGATGCTCCAGCAGGCCGGTGTCCATCCTGACGTTATCGTATGCCGTACAGAAAAGGAACTTACCACAGATATCAGAAGAAAGGTGGCTCTGTTCTGTAACGTGAAACCTGGCCATGTCATCCAGTCCATCGACGCTCCGTCCATTTATCAGGTTCCTCTGAATATGGAAGGCGAGAAACTCGATGAGATGATTCTGAACCATTTCCATATCAATGACCTTCCGGCTCCGGACTTCACAAACCTCAAGGGCTTCCTCGATAAACTCTATCATCCTAAGCATCAGGTAGATATCGCCCTTGTCGGAAAGTATGTAGAGCTTCAGGACGCTTACAAGTCAATCCTCGAGTCATTCGTCCACGCTGGTGCAGCAAACGAGTGCAAGGTCAATGTCCATACAATTCAGAGTGAATTCGTGGATGCTTCCAATGTAGAGGAGAAGATTGGCGGAATGGACGCAGTGCTCGTTGCCCCTGGTTTCGGAGAGAGAGGACTCGAAGGAAAGATTGTAGCCATCAAATATGCACGTGAACACAACGTGCCGTTCTTCGGAATCTGCCTCGGTATGCAGATGTGCGTTGTAGAGTTCGCAAGAGACGTCCTCGGATTGAAGGAAGCCTCTTCTGCCGAAGTCAATCCTTCTACACCATACCCTGTCATTGACCTTATGGAGGATCAGAAGAGCACCACCATCAAGGGTGGAACAATGCGACTCGGTGCTTACGAGTGCCAGCTCGACAGAGATTCTCTTGCATACAAGATCTATGGCACGGAGATTATTTCCGAGCGCCACAGACATAGATATGAGTTCAACGGTGACTTCCTCGAGAGAATGGAGGAGGGAGGACTCAAGGCTACCGGACGTAACCCTGAGACCGGCCTTGTCGAGATTGTCGAAATTCCTACCCATCCTTTCTTCATCGGCGTACAGTTCCATCCTGAATACAAGAGTACACCGGAGAAGCCGCAGCCGATTTTCGTGGCATTCGTAAAGGCCGCCATGGAATTCCGCAAGCAGAGAGGCGAAGAATGAGACCGATATTGTCAATGTTGACTTTAATGGCTGCAGTGCTGCCGCTGACATTCTGTTCCTGCGCCAACGCATCCGGCTCCAAAAATAAATCCGGAGAAACTGCAGCCGCTTCTGCCGCCGCCATGGAAACGCCGGCGAAGAGGAATGTCAATGCCAAGCCATATAGACTTCAGATTGTCAATGAGTTCCCACATGAAGTGACATCCTATACCCAGGGATTGTTCTTCTACAAGGGACAGATGTATGAGAGTACCGGAATGAACGGACTATCGACATTCAGGAGAGTGGACATTGCGACCGGGAATCCGACTTTCAGGCTCGATTTCGACAGAAAGTATTTCCTGGAAGGTTCCGTGGAGAAAGACGGAAACATCTACATACTTACTTGGATGAACAATGTCGCCTTTGTCTATGATGCTGAGACATTAGAGTACAAGGCGTCCTATGCTTATCCGCGTGAGGGGTGGGGAATCACTACTGACGGAAAAGAACTTATCGCCAGCGACGGTTCTTCCAAACTCTTCTTTATGAATGACAGATTCCAGACTCAAAGGACTGTCACCGTGAGACTTAACGGAAGAGCACTGACCGGGCTGAATGAGTTGGAATACATTGACGGAAAGGTTTGGGCCAATGTGTATCTGACAGATATGATAGTTATCATCGACCCTTCAGATGGTGCAGTCACCGGCGTCATTGATTGCTCCGGTCTGCTCCCTGACGAGCTCAGGACCACTGATACGGATGTCCTTAATGGCATTGCCTATAACCCTGCCGATGGCAAAATATATCTTACCGGAAAGAACTGGTGCCGCCTGTATGAGGTCAAGGTTATAGAATAGTATTCAAAAAGTAGTATTGTCAGCTGTTTTTTCGTAAAAATATTGGTCTTTGGTGTGCAAAAAGTCTCGTTTGTATAGAAATGAACCAAATATGAACGAATTATTTTGCAGATTGAATTTGATTTATTAACTTTACAATGACGAAAAAAAGCCGTGAGGCCCTATTTATATCAGTTTTTATTAGAGGACGGCTTAGTCTCTGCACTTGAGGCTAAGCCTTTATTATACCTTTTTGTTAGGTTCAGAAGTCTAAAAAATATTCATTTCAGGGACAACTAATTGTATTATATTTCTAAATTTGCACTCCGGAAACTCAAGTCCAGCGACATGAGAAACTAAATTTGTATTATTATGGAACATTTGCCGCAGAACGACATGCCGATGCTAGCTTCGGCAATCAATTTTCTCCTCAGGGATGAGGAATTCGACAATCTTGACCAGATTTGTGATTATTATCACGAAGACCGTGCAGAACTTGAAAAGAAGCTTGCAGAAGCCGGTTTTTCATACTCGGGAGAGCAGAAACGCTTTATCTAGACCGGTAGATTATTATCTATTTGAAATAGACTGACTTAGGAATGATTAAAAATATAATATTCGATTTTGGAGGAGTTCTTCTCGACTGGAATCCACGTTATCTGTATAAATCATATTTCCATAACGACAAGGAAATGGAGCATTTCCTGGCAGACATCTGTAATGGAGAATGGAATGCACAGCTTGATGCCGGGCGGCCATTTGCTGAAGGCGTGAAGGAGCTTCAGGCGAAATTTCCTGAATATGCTGAGGCTATCCAGATGTATGACGAAGGCTGGGAGAAGATGCTCAAATGCGAATTGCCTGATAGCATTGACCTTCTCCGGGAATTGAAATCGAGGGGTTACGGCATTTACGGCCTGACCAACTGGTCGGCAGAGAAAATAGGCTATGCTTTTAATAATTATCCGTTCTTCAGCCTGTTCGATGGAATAGTCGTCTCAGGTATCGAGAAGATAGTCAAACCGGACAGGAGGATTTATGAAATCCTGCTCGGAAGGTATTCTCTGAGACCTGAAGAATGTGTCTTTGTAGATGACAACAAAGATAATGTAGATATGGCAAAGCGGCTTGGAATCAATGCGATACGCTTTGACAACATTGTCAATGTCAGAGGTGAGTTGGAAACGTTACTTAATAAATAATTTTAATTTGTAGTATTATGGGACTTATACCTATTTATACTTGGACAAAAGGTGTGCGTAATTTCGACCATCGTCGTAAAGTTTTCGCCAAGCAGCCGTGGGCGCAGGGAGTCGTTCTTTTGACCTGCGTAATCGTTGCAATGTTGCTCGCAAATCTTCCTGCAACAAAGGATTTCTACCATAACCTTCTGGAAACCAATATTTCCCTGTTCTGCCAGTCTCCTGACGGGAACGGAATATTTTTCCCTCGCGGTATGACAGTTGAGTCTTTTATCAATGATATATTGATGACAGTATTCTTTTTCACCGTGGGGCTGGAAATCCGCAGAGAGATGAAAGTCGGAGAGTTGTCATCTGTAAAGAAGGCAATGCTCCCGGTAATAGCCGCATTCGGAGGAGTCGTTGCACCTGCATTGATTTTCTTCACCATTAACCACGGTACGGCTGCCGCTACCGGATGGGGTATTCCGACCGCCACTGATATCGCTTTTGCAGTCGGCATCTTGTCGATCCTGGGTGATAGGGTTCCGGTATCATTGAAAGTGTTCCTTACGGCCCTCGCGATTGCGGATGATTTGATTGCGATTCTCGTCGTTGCCCTGTTCTATGGCGGAAAAATCAACTTCGTCCTTTTGGGAATTGCCGTACTGGTCATCATTTTCGCGGTGAGAATGAATAAGTTGGGAGAGAAACGCGGAGCCTTCTATATGTTTTGTGCGGTTATCGTCTGGAGCTTGTTCTACTATGCAGGCATCCACTCTACCATGTCAGGTGTGGTAATGGCTTTTCTTGTTCCTATGGCGCCACGTTATCCGCGTGCTTACTTCAACAGAAAGGAGCGTCAGTACATCCGTCGTATCGATGAGTATGATGCGCTTTCCTCTGAATCAGACGTGTTCCCTAATGGTCCGCAGAGGCATTGCCTGAGAAGACTTTCTGTCATTTCGAAGGGCACAATGGGTATGAGCTATCACCTGGAGCACATTCTTGAGCCATGGGTAAACTTCCTGATTATGCCGATCTTCGCTCTTGCCAATGCCGGTGTGGAGATTCCTGATATTTCTTATTTCAATGTGTTCCATTTCGATCCTGCACTTGGTAGCGTAGGTATGGGTATTTTCTTCGGTCTGCTTATCGGAAAGCCTCTCGGAATCTCACTTGCAAGTTTCCTTGCAATCAAGTTCCATGCGGGCGAGATGCCGGCCAAGGCTTCATGGAAGATGCTTATCGCTGTTGCCTGCCTCGGTGGTATAGGCTTCACAATGTCAATTTTCGTCGATACATTGTCATTCGGCGACCAGTTGCCTGAAGTTACTGCAAGACTCAGAGATATGGGTAAGGTCGCGGTTTTGCTCGGATCCCTCAGTGCAGGTGTTTTCGGAAGTCTTGTAATCAATCTTGTACATAAAATCGAAGACAAGTAGGTCAATGAAAAAAGCTGTTGTCATAGGTGCCTCTTCTGGCATTGGCCGGGAAATAGCTTCAGGGCTTATCCGTAATGGCTGGAAAGTAGGTATTGTCGCCAGACGGGAGGAACTCCTCCGGTCTCTGGCCGCCGAATTTTTAGGTTGCGGAGTCGAAATCCAGGCCATTGATATCACTGAAGAGAAGTCTGTGGAATTGCTTGACTCATTGATTTCCAAGCTTGGGGGAATGGACCTTTTTGTCAATGTCTCCGGTCGTGGAAATCAGAACAAGGCTTTGGACCCGGTGATTGAAATCCGCACGGCCGAACTGAATGTAACCGGTTTTGTCAGAATGATGGACTATGCCTTCAACTGGTTTGCAAATAATCTTCGCCCCGGGGAACGTGGTCAGATAGCGGCGGTTACCTCCATTGCCGGAACCAGGGGAATGGGTACCGCTCCTGCCTATTCTGCGACCAAAAGGATGCAGACGACTTATATAGACGCATTGGCCCAGCTTGCGCGGATGCGCCAGGTAAACATTGACTTTACCGATATCCGCCTGGGATTTGTCCGCACTGACATCCTCGACAGTAACAAGAAATATCCGATGATTATGGACAAGGTGCCGGTAGGTGAGGCTGCTGTCAATGCTATTCTGCGCAGGCGCCGTGTCGTGGTCATTGACTGGAAGTTCGGGGTCCTGACTTTCCTGTGGAGCCTGGTTCCGCAATGTATCTGGGAGAGAATGAGCAAGATAACGAACTGACTGTTTGAAGATTAGCTTATATATGATAAACGCCACCGGGATTTCCGATGGCGTTTTTATCGTTTGTCTGGCAAGGTCTATTTGAAGATGTCGTTAAGCACTGCGGCGAGGCGGATACCTGCGCGGAGAAGCTGGGTCTCGACTGTTTCAGCCCAGTCGCTTGCGTAGTCGTAGCTGAGTTTTGAACCGACAGGGGTAGCGTCATAGATTTTCTTGCAAATCTCGAAGGTCTCTTTGGCCCATGATTCAGGATTGCCTTCTGCAATCTTCTTGTTTCCTTCCTTATTGTAGATGTCAATCTGGTCCACCCATTCTGAGTAAGTCCACTTGTGGGCATTCTCTATAAGGGCTGAATCCCAGACGGAATGGAGGTTTGTTCCGTTTCTGAAATACTGTACCTGCCAGCTGTTGCCGCCGCGGTCAGACTTGTGTCCCATGTGCATAGGGCAGTGGAGGTCGCCCATAAGGTGGACAAGGAACTTGAGGGAGAGTACCTGCTCGTCTCTGCTGAGTTTTCCGCTCTTGAGAGCCGTAATCTGCTCATTGATGGCACGTACTACGTCTCCTTTCTCGTTGAGGGGAGCCTCTTCGAAAGTAAGGCCTGCGTCAATGTTCTTGTAGTGCCATGTGCTGGTGTATTTGTACTCAGGTGTATGGCTTGCATTGTCCATCCAGTTTGCCCAATATACGATGGATTTTCCGTCCAGAAGTTCTGTAATCTTCTTGTCGGCTTTCTTCGTGAGGTGTCTTTCTGCGAGAGCACATGTTACATCATGACCTTTCTGGCCCCATGAATAGCCATTGACAGTAGCGACCAGCAGTCCTGCTCCGAGGCAGACTGCCTTAATAAATTTGTTCAAATTTCTCATATTATAAATTAGTGATTATCCGTCTGTACGATGTATCTAATCTTACAAATTTAATATTATATTTTTTCTTGGCAAACTGAAATTTCAGTCCTTTGTTTTGACAGGATACAAAAAGGTCCGGAACAGATCGCTGTTTCCGGACCGTTGGACTTACCACGAGACATTGCTGTTCGAGGTGAATTCCTCTGTGGTCATTCTCTTGCCGGAAGGCGTGCCGGCGATAGAGGAGAGACCTGGCCAATCATTGATATTATACTTTTTCTTCGCTTCTGCAGGTGCGAGAGGGAAGAAGTTGAACTCGCCTCCAATCTTTTTCTCAATTTCTGATACGGAGTAGATGTAATCGGCAAGCGGCGGAAGTGAGGACAACTTTTCTCCAGTGAAACTCTGAGGAAACCAGAATCCGATCGCCATTACTTCGTCTGCTGAACATTCCCAGATCGGCTTTCCGGTATTGCCGTTCTTGGTTCTGAGCACGAGTTTGTATCTGGCTGTCGGCATGAGGCAATCCTTTGACACTGACGAAGTTCTGCTCCAGTCGCACGCATCTTGGAGAATCCATGAATTGTCCCCGTAGTAGCATCCGACGACTACATAGAGAGTGTCGCTGCACCTCCATCTGTTTGGAAGAATCTGCTCGATCATTTTCCAGTGTGAATCTGAGGAGGTCTCGTTCAGATATCTTTCCGGTGCGATGTTGGTCGGATAGAACGTCTGGATATTGAGGTCTATAGGGTTGTTCTTGTTTCCGCATCCCCTTTCTGCCGAGCGCATCAGATGTCCTTTGGTGACAGTCTTGCCGGATGGCATAGGAGACCAGTACATATACTTGTCTGTAGGTGTCCCTCCCGTCGATGTCCATGGCCAGTTGTTCCAGTCAGACGCATATATTATGGACTGTTCGCTTTCACTAAATGACGGATCGGGTCTCCACGGGTCCTTTGCAGGTCGGGTATAGCCGCCTTCCCAGTAAATCTCGTGGCAAGGATATGCTACCCACATAGGATTGTGTCTGCGGATGTCATAACATGCCTCATAGTTGCGGACATTCTTTCTGGACTTGTAAGTCGTTCCCCTGTGGTCCACATATTTGTAGTCGGCATTGGCGATAACCGTTGTCGGACGTTCGATGTAATCCCTCGTCTGCGGTTCAGGCTCAGGCTCAGGCTCCGGTTCTGGTTCCGGTTCTGGCTCCGGTTCTGGTTCGGGTTCCGGGGTTGGGGTTTCTTGTCCTGGTTTTTCCGGTATTTTCTCAGGCTTACATGCTTCGAAGCAGAAGGTCAGTGTAAGACTCAGCAAGACCGGCAATAAAAATTTTCTCATAACACTTGCTTGTTTTTGTTTGCTACCATGGAAATGTCGACTTGTTGAAACTTTCAGTCGACAGACCATTGTTGTTTATGCTCTCTCCAATTATAAGATTGAAATTATATGTTCTGTTTGCATCGAAGCGGATGTCAACTGCTGAGGCATTTCTTGGATCAATGGCTGTGAAGTTTGTCGAACCGCTCGACAAAAACAAAGATAAGATAAATTTTCCAAGTACAAAAACACCGGTGCCGGCTGTGGGATAATGAGTTAAGATTTGTATATTTGTGAATTGAAAAAATTGTACAGATGAAAAAAATAACATTGAAACTATTCATTGTGCTGTCGGTTCTACTGACATTGATACAATGCAGGCCGGCATCGAATGAACTCAGGGTCGTCTCATTCAATATTAGGATGGGCGTGGCTGATGACGGGGAGAATTCCTGGGTGTTCCGCAGGGAAGCTTCCGCCGCGATGGTCAATGAAATCCGTCCCGATATCATGGGCCTGCAGGAGGCGTTTGATTTCCAGGCAGAGTTCATAAAGGAACAATGTCCTGATTACAAGGGTGTCGGAGTCGGACGTGATGACGGAAAATCAGAGGGCGAAATGATGATGATTTTCTATAATACCAAGACGGTCGAGCTCAAGGATTGGGGTACGTTCTGGCTTTCTGAAACTCCCGAAGTGCCTTCTTTCGGATGGGATGCAGCATGTCGCCGTACCGCAACCTGGGCGCTGCTTGAAATGCGCAAGTCCGGCAGGGAATTCTATTATGTCAATACTCATCTTGACCATCAGGGCCGTGTCGCTGAGAAGAATGGCCTGAAGCTTATAGTTGAGCGCATTGACAGTATCAATCCTAAGAAATATCCGATGGTATTGACAGGTGATTTCAATGTTCTTCCGGCAGATGCCGTTCTGGATGACCTTGACCGGATCATGTCGAGCGCCCGCGCCACAGCGGATGTGACCGACAGCATCCCTTCTTTCAATGCTTTCGGCAAGCCTCTCAGGCACGCCGCGATTGGGGACCAGTTCGTGGATCTCGCGACGACCGCAGGCCTGACCATTGACTACATCTATTACTCCGGCTTCTCCAAGTGCCCAAGTTTCCGGACTGTCACGGAAAGTTTCGCAGACGTGCCATATATATCTGACCATTACCCGGTTATGGCCGTTCTTAAATTTTAGGGACTGGAGTATTTTATCTTCCAGGAATGATAATGTGGTGGTTCCCGATGGACGAGTGCAGGAAGTAGTCTGCAAGTCCCGGAGCCGCCACGATTATTTGTGTGCGGCAAAGATTGTCATTGTATTGATTTTCAATGATATCGACCTCTTCCAAAAACATTTCGGTGCAGTCTGGCGATATTTTCAGTATCCTTGCCGGGCCTGCAGGAATGATGCCATGCACGGCGACTCCTATCCCGGATTCGAAATGTGTGTCATAGCAGTAACTGCTTACGATGTTGAGTGGTACCGTGCAATGGGCAAACAGCAATTTGTCTCCGTCGATGCGTGAGAGGTTCGCCTGAAATCCAGGTGTGCCGTATTTTTTCATCGCAACGCACATGGACAACAGCGCAGGAACATCGCCTTCGCATGTCGCCACAATTCCCTGACTGTTAAGTATTGCCAATGCCATACAGCCCGTGCTGCCAAGAGCGGTGAGTAGGTCAAAGCATCTGAGCGACACGCCATCCAGGTCATATTTCTCTGTCATTGACTTTAGCGCGCAGTAAATGTCAAGGGCCTTCCCGAAATCCGTCTCCGTAATATCGTGTCCGAATTTAGGCTTGTTCAATGCATTGAGATTCAGGCTTTCGAGATATTTCCTGTCGGGATTTTCCGCTGACAGGACAAGCTCGTTTATGTCAATGTCAATGATTTCGACACCCAGTTTTTCTTTTGCTGCATCGTAGTTTACATCGCTGGATATCAGCCAGTCCGAAGGTTTTCCGACAACGCCGACCTTCATTCCCTCCAGTATCCGTCCCATGTAATATTTGCGTACATGACTCTTGTCTCTCTTAGAATATCCGGCCTTTAACTTTCTGACGATATCATCCGTGTTTCCATGTATGATTTCTCCAGGATATCCGTTGCGGTTCAGGTATGACAATATTTCCATTGAAGCTGCCAATGAATTGCTTTTTCCGCTGGTAAGCAGTCTTACCGGCTTATGGTCAGGTACTTGCATCTGTCCATCTCTAAAGAATCCGCTCTTGAATATCCCCTCAGTCCCTCCTGTCCTGACATATATGAGGTTGTTCAATGTTTCCCCATATCCCGAGAAATCCTCGCCCCTGAAGTCGAAATCTTCTCCAAGCACCTCTTCGATCTCTCTTATGAATTTTTCCTCTGCCGGATTACATGCCGCCTCGCTATGCAGGCTGGATGTCAATGTATATAGTGTGAACATGTGTTGTTGCTGTTTAGACGGCAAAAGTAATAATAATCTTGCTTATGTCAGGTGAATTATAAGAAAATACTGATTTGATGATTTTAGTGAAAAATAAAACTATTTTGTCCGATCAGTTCTGTTGGCGGCTTTGCTCGCCTCATTCTTACATCGTCGATGGACGTACGCTCGACCATGAGCCTTAGGCCCATTTCCGGAAGCATGCTGTCGAACTTGAAGGACATGACGCCGCACTGCTAGCCTCCCTCAGGCCGTCCGAAAGACACTTTTCGGATGTCCTGAGGGGGAGCCACGAGGATGCGCTTCGCCGTGAGATTCGTGAGGAATTGGAGATGGAGATTACTGTTGGTGATCTTATCGATACTATCGAGTATGATTATCCGACCTTCCATCTTTCCATGAAGTGTTTTGCCCGCTGTATACAGAAGTGTATAATATAGGCAAGTATGATGTCAAGTATTAGTACCAATGAGACAACAATGTAAGTTGATGTTAGATGTAAATCATTGGTAACAATATAGATAGGGATATATTGGATAATGAACATTTCTAATGATATTGAACTGAGAAATTTGACGATACGTATTTCCTTTAAATCTCTGACAATATACATAAAAATGAAGAAGGCTATTGGATATATGCAAACATCCAAACGATGTCCGAGAGGTTGAATGAAGAATAAAACTAACAACGCTAATGCTATTAATGCGTGCCATCTGACAAATTTAGTTCTAATTGTATTATCAAATAAACCGAAGAGCATCCCTATACAGAAAGCTGGACATCGGGTATATCGCCATGATTCAATTCCAATAAGAGGAGCTATTATGATATAGCCTGAAACAAGTGCGCAAGTTAATACGACTTTGATAAAAATATTTGATTTTACATACCTGAAGACTAGGAAATAGAAGATGTAGAAATAAGACAATGTCCAAATATACCACGAAGTAGGAACAAAAGAATATAAACCATTCACCTTAAACAAAGTCACTTGGTCAATTCCTTCAAAATATCTGTATATAATGAACAGAGCTAGCGTAACAAAATAAGGAATAAACAGTTTGGTTAAGGATTTTCGTAAAAATCCATTGATATAATGTTCATTCTTTATATAAGAAATGACAAGACCATATCCTGACATTGCAAAGAATATATACATTACGATTCTACCCATTGCGCCTATTATCCCAATCCCCGGAAAACCAAGGTTTGAAATATGGTGTATAATTATTATAATGGGCAAGATAGATTTTAGCCAATTGACCTTAGTTTTGCCGTATTGATACAATGGTTTGTTTAAAAATTCTTTTATCGAAAAAGTGTTCATCTTGTAAATTGTTATGAGTGAAATAACATTTTTGTAAACAGTTATTATTAGGAACAATGCAGTTTGGAAAGATTATCTTTTCACCATTTTCTTGAGCGCATTAATTTTGGAATCGGAAAGGAAGCATTTTGCACTTTTCATAATTGTTTTCTTAACTGTGCAAATCACTCTTTGTTTAAATGGCATACGGAGACAAATCTCAACAGCATCCTTTATGCTTCTTCCATTTCCTATCAGTTTGAAAAACTCTTCTCGCTTCGGGTGAGCCTTAGTATGCTCATTAAAGCCTCCATTATAATGCCGTGCAACCTCGAGGGTGGATGGCAAGATATCCATAGATAATCTTGAAAAGTATTCCTCTCCTTTTGGTGTGTTCACTAGCACTAAACCAACACCCTTATCATCGTCAAACTCTGGAGAAATCTCGTGAATTCCCCAGAAATCTGCAATCGTTAAATCGCTATGGCTCACACCACTTTTGCATTTGCACGCATAGCAAGATGGGCGTAAGTAGATGTTGGACAAGAAGCCCTGCATATAAGGATTTGTATAATGAATCTCGGACGACAAAACGATATTTTTGTCCGAATTCATGTCGGACTGTTTCCTGACGACAAAACGGAAGTCTTTCCAACCACTCTCAAATTTATCTCTAAATTTAATGTCCCCTATAGGAGACGTTGCATTTAGAGACAGAAGCAAAGCGGAGTCCTTTTCCGCCTTCTGGAATCGGCATTTTTTACTCAGTCTGTCCCCACTATATGTTTCAGCTAAATATCTTCTCCATACTCCAGGACTTGGCACGCCATGACACACTAAATCAACCGCTAAAAGGTTGGGATACTCCTGACTCTGCAGGAAGGAATGAAGGCCTGCAATCTGACATGGACTGCCGACAAACATTACTTCACGTCCTTGCTTCAGAAATTGTTCGGCTTCCATGTATGTATTTTCTATTCTACTTTGCAAGTATTTACTGCCCATCATGGGATAAACATCTTCTATCTTTTCGGCGAAAACATGATGCGTCTCCCATTGCTCATCATAGACTGCTCCAAATACCACACCGCCATTAGTTATAACTTCTCTAGCCAATGGTAAAAATACTCCACCCGAAGAACTATTCATTCGTTCCTCCTCATTAGTGTTCTTGACAGCTAGAACTTCCAGAGGGCTTGTCTTTTCTGCTTGATTAATGATAGGACACACCTTCTCGCATAATCCACAACTAATGCAAGCCTCTTCATCTACCTTTGGATATAGACAACCTTCGTTATCTTCCTGCAAGGATATACAATGCTTTGGGCAACGCTGCACGCAGGCAGAGCAACCGCAGCAATTTGCTTTGTCTTGAATCTCAATCATTTCTTCAAAAATTTGCTTAATATCGCGATTGCTTTAGCCTTTACTAAGGCTCTTTCATTGGATGATAAACCTAATATATATACTGACGCAGAAACTGAAATCACGCACAGAGTTCCTACAGACAAAAAGCGTAAGAAGTTATCTTCCATATTGAAATAAGCCAATGATGGCAGAAAGACGGAAACTGCTACTACGAGCAAGACTTTTGCATAAATATGCTGGAAGTAATCTCGCAAACGAATACCAATCAATGGACGTAGCATAATCATGCGGGCCACCTGCGTCACAGATTCTATTATGAAATGGACAATGAAAACAGTATAAGCTGGACATCCAAGCAGGAGGCAGACATAAGAAATCGGCAATATCAGCAATAATATGGTTCCACAAACCGCTTGGTATTTCTTCACTTTTCCCGTTGCCTGATTTGCAATTATCAGGGGATTTGCCAATGAATATATCAGTGATGTACATATTATAATACGCAAGAAAGTTACTGTATTTTCCGGCACTGTCTTCAACCATATTGTCAAGATGAAGTTTGTTTCAAACAATACAGGCAATGACAAAAAGAATAGTAAAAAGAAAGAAAACCTGGCACTACGAAACATCAGTTTATGCATGTCGCTCATGTCCCCCCTTGCATAAGTCTTGGTAATTTGCGGATTAATCGCCATCTGGAAATTACCTACAAAACCTTGTATCGAATTTTGTACTTGTAAAGCAACGGCACGAGCGGCATTTACAGCTGGTCCAAAGAATACATTCAATAAAACATTTAATCCCTGTCCATACAAAACCGCAGACAAATTGCCAAACATACTCCAGCCTGCAAATTCTGTCATTTCCTTGAATAAATCCTTATCACATACGTGCTTGTATTTTGTCTCTTCGAAGTGCCGATTGCAATATATACTATAACAAAAACGTATCAGCAACTGGACAGCTAGCATGAGAAATGCAAACACTATAAGTTTGTCAAATGGAAAAACAACCAGCATGTATACAATGGCCAACTTTAAGATTACCTCTAAAATAGAGAGATATGCAAATGCTGATATCTTCTCATGAGCAATAATATCTGCATTATAAGGTACGCTAATTATCATTATCACAGTGGACATAATGGAGCATTGCAGTATCCAAAAGGCAGCATCCATTCTATCTGCCGGAATCTGTATTATATTATACAAAAACCATAGGCCTATAGTTTCTCCCAGCAATACAATGATTCCGGCAATTAATGTATGTATCTGCAGGGTAGTACTAAATACCTTCTGCAATCTATTCTTATCTTCCTTACCTAAAGCAAAGGTAATATATCGTTGGGTAGCTGATGACATAGAACCATTGATAAAGCCAAACATAGCCACAACTCCACCAACTACATTATATATACCATAGTCTTCTACTCCCAAGGTGTTCAAAATAACTCGTGAGGTGAAAAGGCTGATAGCCATTGTAAACAACATTCTTACATAAAGTAAGAGGGTATTCTTAGCTATTCGTTTGTTGTTATCTGATGATTGAATTGACATTAAATGTGTGTATCTGTAGAGATGCTATCAAAAGTTCATCGGCAAATATAAGCAAAACTTTCGAGAATATATTTCCCCCAGACCCGAAAAACAGGTGACCGAAACGTAAGTGTTTCAGTCACTGTCAATGATATTGAGAATTTACAATCTGCTGAACAAGAATACATTATACGCGACATAGCATAATAGCATGGCGGCTCCCTCCCAGCGGTCTATCCTGTTTCTGCGGCCGGTATATGCCCAAATCAGAAGCAAGACGGAACTTAGGATCAGGGCTGCAACGTCGACAACAGTCATGGACGCGAAAGACAATGGCGTGATTATCGAAGACAATCCGAGAATCAGCATCGCATTGAATACATTGGAACCCAATATGTTACCAAGCGCCAGCTGCTCCTTCCCCTTGATTGCCGCTGTCAGGCTCGTAGCAAGTTCCGGCAGAGAGGTGCCGCCGGCGAGAATCGTGACCGCTATAAATTTGTCGCTCACCCCGATCTGCCGCGCCAGGGCTGTCGCGCTGTCCACGAACAAGTCCCCGCCGAAGATGAGGCCTGCCAGACCGGTCAGGGTCAATGCAATTGCTTTAGGGAAAGACAGCATCGCCTGTTGCGTCTCTGAAAACTCGTCTTTTGAATCTGATTTGAAACAACAGAAAAGGTATACGGAGAACACCAGAAGCATCACGACTCCTTCCCATCGCGAAATGACGGGTCCTGACATGGAACCGGTTATTCCGAGCACGACCAGCAAAATGGTAACGACAAGGGTAATCGGTATATCTATGCGCCTATTTTTATCTGTCATGCCCACGGGTAGAACCAGTGCGGTTAATCCTAAGATAAACAACGCATTAAAAATATTTGACCCGACGACATTACCGACAGAAATGTCGGAATTCCCCTCTATCGCTCCAGTAAGACTCACTACGAGTTCGGGACAGGAAGTTCCGAATCCGACAATAGTCAGGCCTATCACAAACTCACTGATACCGGCTCTCCTGGCGATAGAAGAGGCTCCATTTACGAGCCAGTCAGCCCCGAGAACTACAAGTCCGAGGCCGATGAGCAATAATATAAGATTCATCATGTTTTTACTTCTTGAGTTTTTGAATTTGCTTATTTCTGTCTGAAAAAGCATGAATAACTAACTTGCTCTCAACGTGGAAGTAAGCCAATGAGTGCAAGAAATGACAGTTTGGGAATAAGACTGTTACTTTACAATCTCAAGAAACAAATTGAATAGATGTATCTGTCTGCGGATAACTTTCCGACCCGTCCGGAAATCATTTCTCCGATGGAAAAATCGAAAATACGAGGATTTATACACTTTCCGTTTCTGAAACAATAATTGCAATGTCTGAATGTGCGGAAAGTCCTCTGGCACTGAGGTGCGGTCCTGACTGAGAAGATGTTGCTGCTCTTGACGCCAAAAAGATCATTAGTCTGAGGCTGAGAGACATAACTCGTATCCATTACAGAAACGACCTGCTGTGAAACGGCATCACACAACTCCCGCTTGTCGCACGACAAGAGCGACAAACAAAGCAATAATATGACAAAAATCCGTTTCACGGCCCCAAATATACAACTTTAATCTGTATTGTTACTGTTTGGTGGATATTAAGTAATCCTTAAAAAATAACTTGGTAATCTTTGCGAGTTTTTTCGGTCTATATTTCTTTCCTCATCAGTCGTGTACGTCCAGTACACTCCTTCTTCGAAAATCCATCACAAATCTTTACCACTTATTTTTTAACTCTCACGTGATCTGCCTGTCGTCTGCCAGATGGTGCAGTACGGCGGACGTGGCCAACCCACGGC
>ERZ780128.309-NODE-309-length-20827-cov-2.935731_pt1 | contig 20827 bp, 23 predicted proteins | sample MGYA00511170_ERZ780128 | MGnify/ENA primary metagenome ERZ780128 (study PRJEB29588, sample SAMEA1970465) | human gut metagenome | biome: human gut; feature: human-associated habitat; material: faeces | place: Denmark | collected 2008/2010 ...
GACCGCCGCGCCGAAGCCCGTGATGGATTGAACAAAGCCGCCGAGCGCTGCGCTCAGCGCGACTGCAAGGTATACCATAATCGCTTTCCTCTGATTTCCTTTTCCGAAAAAATGACCGCCGGCATTTCTGCCGACGGTCATTGTATGCTTTTTCCCGAATCGTGTCAAGATTTCGCAAGGCTTATTTGCCGCGCTTCTTGCCGAGATAGGCCTCCTTGACCTTTTCATCGGCCAGCAGCTCCGCGCCTGTGCCGCTCATGGTGATGGTGCCGGTCTCGAGCACATAGGCAAGGTCGGCGATCTTGAGCGCCATGTTGGCGTTCTGCTCGATGAGCAGGATGGTCACGCCCTGCCGGTTGATCTCGCGGATGATGTCAAAGATCTCCTGCACCAGCAGCGGCGAAAGACCCATGGAAGGCTCGTCCAGCATCAGCATGGAAGCGTTGCTCATGAGCGCACGCCCCATAGCCAGCATCTGCTGCTCGCCACCGGAAAGCGTACCGGAAAGCTGATCCTTACGTTCCAGCAGACGCGGGAATTTTTTAAAGACATCATCCATGTCCTTGGCAATTCCATCCTTATCCTTACGCAGATAAGCGCCCAACTCCAGGTTTTCCAGAACAGTCATATTGGCAAAAACATGACGGCCCTCAGGAACCTGGCACAGGCCCATGCCGACAATTTTATGCGCCGGTACACCGGCAATATCATGACCTTCATATAAGATTTTACCGGTCTTCGGTTTCATCAGACCGGAAATGGTGCGCAATGTGGTAGATTTACCGGCACCGTTGGAACCGATCAGCGCTACGATTTCACCATCTGGAACATCGAGGCTGATACCTTTGATAGCGTGAATTGCGCCATAATATACATTGATATCTTCAACAGTTAACATCAGTTGATAACCTCCTCGCCCAAGTATGCTTCAATAACGCGCTTGTTGTGTTTAATTTCTTCCGGAGTACCTTCGGCAATCTTCATGCCGTATTCCAGTACGTAAATACGCTCGCAGACACCCATTACCAAGCCCATATCATGCTCAATCAGCAGGATGGAAAGATTGAATTCCTTACGAATCCAGCGAATCATTTCCATCAGCTCTTTGGTTTCCTGCGGGTTCATGCCGGCAGCAGGCTCATCCAACAGCAGCAGCTTCGGCTCGGTAGCCAGAGCACGCGCAATTTCCAGACGACGCTGCTTGCCATAAGGCAGGTTCTTTGCTACCTCATGTGCTTCTTCCTCCAGATGGAAGATTTTCAGCAAATCAAGAGCCTTTTGTGTAATATATTCTTCTTCACTGAGATATTTGCCATCACGGACGATAGCATCAGCCAGATTATAGGTTACGTGCATATTATAAGCAATTTTTACATTATCGATAACGCTCAGCTCGGAGAACAGGCGGATATTTTGGAAGGTGCGGGCGATGCCGAGACGATTGGCTTGAATGGTGTTCATGCCTGCGGTGTCCTTGCCGTTTTTACCGCTGCTTTGCTGACCGTTAAAATATACCTTGCCTTCGGTCGGTGTATATACACCGGTAATCATGTTGAAGGCTGTTGTCTTGCCGGCGCCGTTAGGACCGATAAGGCCAATCAGTTCTCCCTCGTCGATATGCATGGAAAGATTGGAAACGGCACGCAGGCCGCCGAAAACCATGGATACATTATCTACCTTCAGCAGTTCTGCCATTGTCCTTACCTCCTAATTTAAACATTTTCAAGCTCAATTCCTTGCTGCCAAGCAAGCCTTGCGGACGGTACAGCATCAGGATAATCATAGTAACAGAATAGATAATCATACGCCATTCCGGGTAATCCGACAAATAAGCGGAAATGAAGGTCAGCAAGGTTGCACCGGTAATCGCACCGGTCATAGAACCAAGACCGCCTAAAACAACCATGGTCAGGATATCGAAGGAACGCATGAAGGTGAAGGACGCAGGATGCGCCAGGAAGAAGTAGTGGCTGAAGAGTGCGCCTGCAGTACCGGCAAAAGCAGCACCGAAGGTGAAAGCCATTACTTTATATTTAGTAGTGTTGATACCCATGGTATCTGCCGCAATTTCGTTTTCACGGATTGCCAGGCAGCAACGGCCATAGGAAGAGTTTTTAAAGTTCTTAATGAAGAAGATAATCGCTATCATAATCCAGAAGGTATACGCGAAATTGGTCATACGGGGAATGCCCATCAAACCGGATGCACCGCCGACATAATCAATGTTCAGGATGCAGATACGGATAATTTCGCCTAAGCCCAAGGTGGCGATTGCCAGATAGTCACCATCAAGACGCAGCGTCGGCAAGCCAATCAAAAAGCCCAACAGGCCGGCGGCCAGGGTTGCTACAACCAGACCTGCTTCAAAGGGCATACCCAGCTTAACCGTCATAATAGCACTGGTATAAGCGCCAACTGCCATAAAGCCGGCATGACCGATAGAGAACTGACCGGTATAGCCGTTAATCAGGTTCAGGCTGACTGCAAGAATAATGTTGATGCAGATAAGTATAATGTTCAGCTCCCAGAAGGGACCGATGATTTCGCCAAAGAGCAGGCCTTGTACGATACCAAAAACGATAACGCAGGCAACTATGGCTTTTAAATCAAATTTTCTAATTGCATTCATACCATGTCACCTCAGACTTTCTCACGAACGTTCTTGCCTAATAAGCCGGAAGGTTTATAAAGTAAGATAATAATCAAAATACCGAATGCTGCCGCATCACGGAAGGTGGAGGAAATAAAGCCGCTGACCATTGCTTCTACAACGCCCAGGATAATACCGCCGATCATAGCACCGGGGATAATGCCGATACCGCCAAGAACGGCGGCAACGAAGGCTTTAAGACCGGGCATCATGCCCATCAGCGGATCAATAGAGTTATAGTAAACACCTACCAGCACGCCGCCTGCTGCTGCCAAAGCACTGCCAAGCGCAAAGGTAGTGGAAATTACACGGTCAATGTTGATGCCCATCAGCCTTGCAGCGTCAGCATCATAGGATACAGCACGCATAGCCTTGCCTGCTTTGGTTTTGTTTACGATATAGGTAAGAACAGCCATCAAAATAATTGCACTCAACAGGATAACAATCTGCTGACTGTTAGCAACCAGTGGTCCAAGATGATATACTGTAGCGCCGAATACAGCGGGGAAGGTTCTCGGCTGCGGAGAAACCAGCAGAATCATGCTGTATTCCAGGAAGAAGGATACGCCGATTGCAGTAATCAAAATTGCGATACGCGGTGCATTACGCATGGGGCGGTAGGCAACACGTTCAATAATAATACCTGCGATAGCAGCGCCTGCCATCGAGAAAAGAATTGCCGGGATAAACGGCAAGCCTAATTGGGTAGTAGCGAAAAAGCCAAAATAGGCACCCAACATATAAATATCGCCATGAGCAAAGTTTATCAGCTTAATGATGCCGTAGATCATGGTATAACCCAAGGCGATCAATGCGTAGATACTGCCGAGAGATACACCATTTATCAGCTGCTGAAAAAACTGATGGATAAAAGTCTCCATAATTTACCTCCCTAGAGATTTCAAAGATTTGTGTAAGCGGGACACGCTTACTTAAAGGAAAAGGCTGTTGCTACGCAAAACAACAGCCTCGTTGATTGAATCAGATTAACTACTAATGTAAACTATCAGGGATTAACTTTAGTTTTAAAGGTTTGTTTGCCATCTTTATGTTCGATAATTACAGCACTCTTGATCGGGTTGTGCTCTTCGTTAAAGGTTACTTCACCGGATACACCCTTGAAGCCTTTAATCTTAGCCATTGCTTCAGCAATTTTAGCCGGATCGGCACTGCCTGCATCTTCGATTGCTTTAGCAACCAGCAGAGTGGAATCATATGCCAATGCTGCAAATACATCCGGGTTGGTGTTGTAGGCTTTTTTGTATTCAGCTACGAATTCTTTGTTCAGATCAGAGGTATCGTCCGGAGAATACAGGCTGGAGAAGAAGGTGTTTTCCAGAGCAGCTTTGCCGGCAATTTCAGGAAGCTTAGCGCTGTCCCAACCGTCGCCACCTGCCATAGGAACGTTGATGCCCATCTCACGAGCTTGTTTAACAATCAGGCCAACCTCCTGGTAATAACCGGGGATGTAGATGAAATCAGGTTTTGCAGCTTTGATTTTTGTCAAAGTAGATTTGAAGTCGGTATCCTTTTGCAGATATGCTTCTTCAATTACAACCTGACCGCCGTTTTTAACAAAGTTCTCTTTGAAGAACTGTGCCAGACCTTTAGCATAGTCACTTGTATTATCGATATAGATAGCAGCCCTCTTCACTTTAAGTTCATTAGAAGCAAAGCTTGCCATTACAGTACCCTGGAACGGATCAATAAAGCAGGTACGGAAGCTGTAGGGTTTAACCTGTTTAGTTTTAGGATCAACAGTAACGTCCGGGTTAGTGCCCATAGGTGTAATATCTACAACCTTAGCACCATTATTGATTGCACCGGATGCGATTACAGCAGAGGATTGGTTAGGACCGATTACTGCTACAACCTTATCCTGAGAAATCAGCTTTTGCATACCGTTAGTTGCTTCAGAGGCTTCAGATTTGGTATCAGCAACAACTAACGAAAGTTTTTTGCCGCCCAGCACACCTTTTTCATTTATTTTTTTCAGTGCCAGGTCGATGCCGTTTTTACCGGAAATACCGAAGGATGCGCTGCCGCCGGTCATTTCCAGCAGGCCGCCTACCTTAATGGTATCGCCGTCAGCTCCTTTAGAGCCGCCTCCGCAACCGGTCAGCGCGCTCATAAATACAGCGCCGGCTGCTAGTACAGATAACAATTTAGTTACTCTTTTCATGGTTTATTCCCCCTCAGAAATAAATAAATAAAATATATTTTTTATAGAGGGCGCATCTAGTAGACGCGCCCGGTCTAACTTAATAAATAACCCATGGAATAGAAGTCTTGTTGTACTTTCTGATATTTACTTGTAGAATTTTTTATGTTTATTTTTTTGTTAACAATTACAGGCTGATTTTTTCAACCAGAGTCGGAGTACCGGATTCCAGACCGATAATCAGAGCAGGCATTACCGGGTTGTGGTTAGCATCAAAGGTAAGCTTGCCGCTTGCAACCGGCAGGTCTTTGGTTTCAGCAATTGCTTTAGCCAGTTTGGTGCCATCAGTGGAGCCTGCACGTTTCAGAGCATCTGCCAGAATCAGGCCTGCATTGTAGCCCTGCATTGCGAAGATATCAGGATCTTTTTGGTATTTCTCTTTGAATTTCTTGATGAAGTCCTGAACGGATTTGTCTTGGTCTTTAGCATTGAAGGCACTTACATAGTAGCAACCCTTCAGAGCATCTTTACCGGCGATTTCAGCAAGCTTCGGGCTTTCCCAGCCATCGGAGCCCAGCATCGGGCAGGTGATGCCGATTTCGCGAGCTTGTTTGATAATCTTGGAAACTTCTTCGTAGTAACCGGGAACATAGATTGCTTCCGGATTGGATGCTTTGAGTTTAGTCAGAGCGGATTTGAAGTCAACGTCCTTGCCCAGGAAAGCTTCCTTAGCAACAATTTTGCCACCCTTGCCTTCCAAGGTTTTTTGGAATACCTCTGCTAAGCCTTTGGAATAGTCACTGGAGGAATCGTAGAAAATAGCTACGTTTTTAACCTTCAGAGTTTTATCGGCAAATACTGCCATTACCTGACCTTGGAACGGGTCGATAAAGCAGGCACGGAATACGAAATCCTTTACCTTGCCGTTTTCTACGGTAATGCTCGGTGCGGTAGCAGCCGGAGCAATATGAGGAATCTTATTTGCAGTGGTGATAGGAGTTGCAGCGTTTACGCAACCGCTGGTTGCAGGTCCGACAATTGCAACTACCTTATCCTGGGTAATCAGCTTGGTTACAGCATTACCGGATTCAGCCGGCTCGGATTTGTTATCGCTTTCAACTACGCTGATTTTTTTACCGTTCACGCCGCCGTTTTTATTAAGTTCGTCTACAGCCAGCTTGAAGCCTTCGTTAATGGATTTACCATAGTTAGCAACATTACCGGTTAATTCGAATGCTGCACCAACCTTAATAGTATCTCCGGTATCAGCTTGTTTCTTTTCTCCGCCACAGCCTGTGAGCAATGCGGCGCACATCATAGCAGCCATAGCTGCAGATGCTAATTTCTTCCATTTTTTCATTTTGAGTCCTTCTTTCCCTTAAAAATAAAATATAAAACACAGTACCGGGAGTGTTCTCAGATTCAACCACTATCCCAGCAACTTTATGTAACCAATTATAGCCGTTGTATTACACTTTTGTCAACGAATTTTTTCATGTTCATTGTATACATGAGAATTTTACACATAAACTGATACATTTTTTATGTTTTCAATTTTCACGTTTGCCGTTTTAGTATTTTTGTGCTTTCCATACAAACTTTGTAGCTTTTGTGTCTTCTTGCTGCCTTTATAGCACTCTGCCTGCAGATAGTGTATAATATAATGCATAAGAATTACTTGCTTTACAAATATAAGCAAGACTATTTATAGAATGAGAGGTATTTATGAACTTTATTGCTTTATTTTTCTTGTGCGTGCGCATGTTTCATTTCATTCATTCCCGCAGAATCGCCTATCTGCTGCAACGCTTTTCCCGAATCTTAGATGAGCGCCGTGCCAACCCCGGACGCAAGCAGGTCATTATTATCGACGGCAGTGCCACCACTTTTATAATTTACTTTCTGCTGGATGTATTCTTCCTGTTATACTGCATCTGGCTGATGCTGCACGACAATACTTGGACCCCAGGTTTTCTGCTGCTTGTGATTGCAGCACTGGAATCCCTCGCTATTCACGCCCGTATCAGCGGTGCCTATGACGAGGACGAGGAAGGCTTTGTTTATCCCCGCACCTGGGTGCGCTACCTCTGCTTCGGAGAGAGCATGTTTATTCTGCTGAGGCTGTTCGAGGGCGCTTAAAAACCCATACTTAAATGGTAAAATTGAAAGCAAAAAATCCCGACAGCAGCCTGTCGGGATTTTTCTTACACTATCATTATTTAAATTACAAGAGTCTTTGCTCTTCCTCTGCCAGCGGATAGCTGGACTTACCATTATCGATATCCTTAGCAAAGCAACGGCTTTCCTCTCTGCCGTAAATGCTGGTCATAATAATACCCTTATTATTCGCATCCGTAAGCAGCAGCGAATAGCTCATTTCACCGCCCATAGCGTCAAAGGCATCATAACGCACAATCTTAATATTCTGCAGACAGTTCTGCACCTGTGCATGCAGCTTCTGATGCTCGTCCTGCAAAACTGCCAGCTCATTCTGCACCGTACGCAGCTCCTGCAGCGTGTCTGTCAGGACAACGTCAATGTTGGCTTCCTTGCCCTGAGTAAAGAAGTCATATTTTTTTTGCAGCTTATTCAGTCTGCCCTGCAGACTAAAGCACATACCCAACGCAACCAACACAATAAGCAACAGAACAATAATAATTGCTGCCGAATGTGTATTAACCAAAAGATTGGCCTGTTCCATCAATAAAAGCCCCCTCATACCAACGCTTATCTAAATTACCGGCCCTTGAAGGCCGTTTTTTCATCTCACTGTCAAACGTCTGAAATCACACATTCAAACGCTTAGGTTCGCCGTTATGCGGCTTATCCTCATGGCGTCCCTGCTGCAGCACCTCATAGATACGCTCCAGGTCCTCAGCGGAATAATATTCAATGTGAATGGTACCGCCCTGGCGTCCCTGCTCATCTAACTTAGGCACAACCTTAACCTTAGTACCCAAAAACTCTACCAGACGCTGTTCAAAATCATGGCAAAAAATATCATTCTCGGTAGGCTCACGCTTAGGCTTCTTTTCCTTATTATCCTTATTTTTGGCTTCTTCCTCGATAAGCTCACGGACAATCTTCAGCTTCTTGCCTTCCTTCAGCTTACGCACAACCTCTTCCGTCATGCGTGAGCTCCAGCCGTTGGCGATAATCGCCTCAGCCACCTCGCACATCTGCTCCGGTTTCGGCAATCCCAAAAGCTGCTTAGCCTGGCCCATCGTCAGCACGCCGTTGATAATTTGCTTCTGTACCTGCTCCGGCAGGTTCAGAAGGCGCAGAATATTAGTCACGGCACTGCGGCTGCGGCCTACCTTTTCTGCAGTCTGCTCCTGCGTCAGCTTAAATTCCTGCATCAGGCGGCGTAAGCCCTGCGCTTCTTCAATCGGGTTCAGGTCATGGCGCTGAATATTTTCAATCAGCGCAATTTCCATCATCTTGGCATCGTCATAATCCTTAACGATAGCAGGCACCTTGGTAAGTCCGGCTAAGCCTGCGGCACGCAGACGGCGTTCGCCTGCCACCAGCTCGTAGCTTCTGCCCTTTTTGCGCACCACTACCGGCTGAACAACGCCAAACTCCTTAATAGAAGCAGCCAGCTCCTGCAGCTTTTCCTCATCAAAGTTGCAGCGCGGCTGATACGGATTCGCTGCGATATTTTTAATAAGCAGCTCCTGTGCAGCACTTGCAGGCTCCTGCGCCTTTTCTACGGCAGGACTGGTATTTTCGCCGAAAATTGCGCCCAGACCCTTGCCTAAGCCGCCCTTCTTACTCATCCTCAATCACCTCACGCGCAAAGTCCATATACACCTGCGCACCCTTAGATTTGCTGTCATAGTCGATAACCGGTTGTCCGTGGCTGGGTGCTTCACTCAGGCGCACGTTACGCGGAATAATCGTCTGATACATTTTTGTTTTGAAGTACTTCTGTACCTCGTTCACAACATCCTGCGACAGGTTTGTTCTACTGTCATACATAGTCATCAGCACACCCTCCAGCTTCAATGCCGGGTTCAGGTTACGCTGTACCAGCTGAATCGTGTTCATCAGCATAGTAACGCCCTCCAGCGCATAAAATTCGCACTGAATCGGAATCATTACCGAGCTGGCAGCTGTCAGGCCGTTGATTGTCAGCAGGCCAAGTGACGGCGGGCAATCAATAATAACGTAATCATAATTATGCTTTACTCTTTCCAGAGAGTTTTTCAAACGTCCTTCACGGTTCATCAGCGAAACAAGCTCTATTTCCGCACCGGCAAGCTGGATAGTAGCAGGCACCAGGTCCAGTCCTTTATAGGCTGTATGCTTAATTACATCCTGCATGGGTACTTCACTGATAATCGCATCATAAATGCATTGCTTAATATCACGTTTATCAAAGCCAAAGCCGCTGGTAGCATTTCCCTGCGGATCACTGTCAATCAAAAGTACCTTGCGTTCCAGCGCCGCCAGGCACGCAGCCAGATTTACCGCCGTAGTAGTCTTGCCAACACCACCCTTCTGGTTGGCAATAGCAATTACCTTTACCAATTCGCTTCACCTCGTAGTCATAGTATATCTATTCTATTTTATCACACTTTACGTGCTCATGGGAAAAGAATTTTTGTTTATTTGCCTTTGTACGCTGCTCCAGCGCCTCCCAACAGCAAAAAGCGCAGCACGCTTTCGCTTGCTGCGCTCAGGTTGCAATGAGCTACAACTTTTTAATCACTTCTGCAAATTCGTCCAGCGTATAAGCACCATCATGCTGGAATTCTTTTTTCTCAAAAACCATCATATAACGATAGTCACGACCTGCAGCTTCCTGCCATTTTCGTCCTAAAAGCAGCTTATTTTCGCTATCATCGTTCGCCAAGTGATCTCCTTTTGCTTCAATCAAAAGTACTTTGCTATTTTTCGTCAACACAAGAAAATCTGGATAATGATTTATAAAACCATTAATACAGAACCCTTGGCGTTCTATAATCCTATGCCACCATACAATATTGCTTTGACCGATAATAACATCCAGTACCTTATGCTCGTACTCATTCATGTCATTTTTTTCTGCTTCATAAAGCGATTTAGGCAAAGCATCAGTAAAATCAAGCGGTGTTATAAAATCAGGCACTTCGTAACGCTCACAGCATTCAATTTCGCCTTCATCCAAAAGCTGCATGAATCTTTTCTGCTTATAAACAGCTGCCAGCTTATCAATTTTTTCCTGAATCTTTTTCGCATAAGTTTCTTTAGCCGTAAGCATTGCCAACAAATCATCACTATGCAAACCATCTATTACACGTTTCACGTAATCTCTGATGTCCGTGCTGCGATAAGCATTTTTGCGATTGATTACGGCACAGATTGCATCTATACAGGTAGCAATTTGTCTTTCCTGCGGCAGGCTGTCCAGATATTCACGCAATTTTTTCTTATCGCTGTCTGTAACCATGCGATATTGCGGCACCGCTTCACCGCTTTGCGCAATATCAACAGAATACATTTCGCCAGAAGCTAATTTGAAATTAACATTTGCATCTTGTCCGGTTAAGCGGAAGCCTTCCAGTAAATTTTCCGGTTCAAGATAGTTAAACGCACCATCATCAAACAAACCAAAATCTGCCTTGATACAGAATTTAGGCAATCGTAAAGCTTTAGCTGATTCAATATTTTCTGTTCTGATTTTAAATCTGTGCTGCATCTGTGCTTCAGTTCCTCCCATAAAATTTTCCCCGGAAGTTTCTTCAGTATACTTCTGCGTCTGCTGCTCTGCCTGGTTTTCCATATCTGTCAAAGACTGACTTTGCTCATCAGTATTATCGATTTGTTCCTTAATATTTTCCGGCGTGATATCCGTGAAATCATCATCATTGTTGTTCTCAACAGCATTCTCATTGTTGTTGAAAAGTTCCTCCTGCTGAGGTTGAGGCTGTGGTTGCTGCTCTTTTGCAGGAACCTCTTCCTCCCCGCCTACACGGTAATCCTTTCGGCTGAAACCGGCACCATTCAACCCCTTGACGATACTGTCCAAGGTATTACGGAAGTCATTAGAACAGCTCAAAACATAAGAAGAGTTCAGTAAAAAATGTTGATGCTGTCTTGTATAAGGCTGACGCAGCACACGGCCTAAAATCTGTTCTACATCAACAGCAGATGTTTTGTTTGCCAGCGAAGCCAAAATATACGCAAACGGACAGTCCCATCCCTCTTTCAGCGCATTAACCGTAATGATATAGCGTACTGCACAAGCTTTGCTCAGCAAGTCTACATTTTTCAAATCATTTTTCTCACCGGTTTTGATAGCTATCTCTTCTTCCGGAATACCAATTTCCAAAAGCAAATGTTTTATTTTATCAAAGGTAGTGTTATCATCGTTACTCCTTGGCTGTGCCTGAAAAAGTACGATAGGACGTATATAATTGCCGGTAACTGCTTCCTCTTCCAGCGCCTTTTGCTCCAGCTTTCCACGCAACTGAATAGCATCGGCAATAACGCTTTCACGGCTGGTACGTTTATAAACTATAACAGGAAGCTTTACCATATTTTCCTTTTTCAGTTCCCTTGCATCAACATACGACACAACGTTACTGTTGCTTTTAGGTGTGGCAGTTAATTCTAAAATAAATGAGGGATAGATATTATTGAGCATTTCTACACTCAAAGCAGAAATTGCATTATGGCTTTCGTCAACAATCGTCACTGGACGCAAATGACGCAACACCTGAATCAGTGCTGTTTCCGGAGTACCTTCCAGCAGAACTTCATCATTTTTATAGAAGGCAGCAAAATCTGCCAGATTACTGTTTTCCTGATAAATTTTCCTGTCATATCTGCGTCCGGAATTAATGCGCAAGGAATCAAAGCTCAATACACAAATGGTTAAAATATGCTGCACCGAATCTGCCGAAAAGCCTTGACCGTTAAGCAGCATAGCTTTGTTCAGCACCTGCACGCGTCCGCCAAAATCTCTGTCTAAAGCTTGCTTGTAGGGATGGTCCGGATTGGACAAATTTTTTAAAGTCTGCTCCAAAATAGGATCTGACGGCACAAGCCAAACTACAAGCTTAGGCTTTTCTGCCGGCATAAAATCAAAAATATGCTTGATAGCACTGCAGGCAAGAAAGGTTTTGCCGCCGCCGGTAGGAACCTTCATGCAGACAGCAGGCACACCCTGAATATTATCTTTATAAGTGGGGACACCGCCGTTGCCTACGCTAATATCCTTTGTCTGCCAATAATTCTTCCAGGCTTCCGCAAGATTGGCGCTCTGCTTTAATGAGTGTAGATAGTTTTGCAAATCCGCTATAACTTTTTTCTGGTAATTTTTTAATTCCATGTTTTTACCCTCACAGCCTTGCGATGTCACGCGGAATCTTTTTAAATGTAATATGGAACTGCTGCAATTTATTTTCTGAAAGAACGCAGGTATCAGCGTAAATAACATAGGCTTCCGCTTGCGTCTTGATGCTCTTCAAGAAAGCAGCATTCAGCGTAGTGCTTGCGTCTTTTTCGTAGTTAAAGTAGTAGGCTGCTCCATGATACACGCCTAAAAGCATCGGTTCTTCGGCAGCTGCCTCCGGCAGCGCCTGTTTTGTTTCCATATAGTATATATATTCACGGATTTTTTCGGTGCTCACAGCATTATTGAGTTTATCATCTACAAGCAGCGGCTCGCCTAATTCATAGTAGCTGAAGTTGCCACCGGTGCCATCCACAGCTTTCTTTCCCTCACCATAACCATTAATCACACGCTTAACACGCTCTGCTGTAATCGTATCTGCATAATCCATCATCTCGATGCAGATAAATTTACGGTTACCGCCATCTGCTTTATTCATATTCAACACAGCGTGAGCAGTTGTACCACTGCCTGCGAAAGAGTCGAGTATAATTTCTCCAGGACGAACTATCCAATCGATTATACGTTGTATAAGCAAAACATTTTTTTCTGTATCAAATCCGGCAAAAGAACCTGAAAGTAAAATGTCCATCCAATTATCACTCAAAAGTTTTCCTGTCTGTGGTGGCACATAATATTGAATAACTCCATTTTCGTTTTTTCTTACAAAATCTAATTTTTCATTTGTTGCCATTAAATGCTCAATAAAAAAATCATCTATTGATATTTTATCTGCATATTGTGCTATATATATCTCGTAATTTTTCATTGCCTTACGCGTTCTATTTTCTTCCCATCTCCATTGTCCAGAAGTTGGTAATGCATCAAAAATTCTGTAACGCATCGTTGGTCTATCAGTTCCGCGCCAAAAAGTATCCCACTTACCAGCTTTTGCTAATTCTAATGGCTTTGATAACTTAGGAAGTTTAGCGTGCGTATTTTTAGAATAAAGATAAATATATTCATGTCCTAAAGATAATGCTTGTACCTCTTCAAACTGCGCCTGTACATTCTTTATTCCTCTTCGCACAGCTATACAATTACGAAAATTAGCTATTCCAAAAATTTCATCCATTATGCATTTTAGATGGGCATACTCAAATACATCAATACTAATAAAAATAACACCGTCATCCGCAAGCAGGCGCTGCAAAAGCTTAAGGCGCGGATACATCATGCACAGCCATTTATCATGACGAGACAAATCCTCGCCCTCTTTGCCTACAACCTGATGCAGCCATCTTTGTATCTGCGGATCATTAACATTATCATTGTACACCCAGTTTTCATTGCCTGTATTGTACGGCGGATCAATATAAATACATTTAATCTTGCCCTCATACTTGGGCAGCAGCGACTTAAGCGCCAGCAAATTGTCACCATGAATAATCATGTTCTCGCTGCCGTTATCTTCTTCATGCTTGCCTGCTTCATCAAAGCTGTACTGCCTTTCCAGCACATGAAAAGGCACTTCCAAATGGTGGTTCAGCACCTTGTCTTTTCCAATCCAGTTTAAAGTCGGCATACATTTCCTCCCGCTCTCTATCTTAATTCGTCCACTCGACCTACTAAAATTTTTCTTTACAATAATTATAATACAGCGCGTACAAATTGACAAAAGAAAAAAGGCTTTCAAAGCTCAACACTTCAAAAGCCTCTAGAATTATGCTATAAAATAAAGAAAGCCGGATTTCTCCGACTCTCTCAAGTATATGTCCGCAAACATATACCCCTATTAGTGCGTATATTATACTACACCAACATACACAACGCAAGTTTTAAATTTTAATTTTGAAGATTTTTATTCTAGCTTCTAAGAAATTTATTAATCATCAACCCATTGAACGTCTTGTTCAGCGTCCCAAAATGTTTTACCTCCAAAAATCGGAGCATCAATGAATGCCTGATAACATTCTTCTATAGTTTTCCCATCATGACACCAAATCTCCTTATCACTCGGTGGCTGGTACTGAATGATTTCCATATGCACAGATTTATCATCTGGCATATATCCTTGAAACCAATATTTGATGCCATCATAAATATAAACTGTATCTTGGCAAGAATAGATCCTGTTCAAAAATTCATTAGGAGTTCCACCAACCATACTATTCCACCCCCACAAAGAACTTATTGTATTTTTGTTTCATTTCCTTAGACAAAACTTTCGCCTTTGTTCTATGAAAAGGTCCCGTTGAATTTTTACTAAATTTATCATCATACAAATGGTAATGCAAAATCGGAGTATGTCGATTCCCTGTCAAAGCCTGTTCTGGATGATATGCTATTTCCATATACAAAACATGTTCTTTATTGTAAAAACGCATCTCATGAAATGTTCCATCTGGCTTTAACTTTATGTAAGCCTCACTGCTATGAGAAGACTCAGGAAGTCCATGCTTATTGCCTATTCCTTGTAAAATTTTTACCCCATCGACCATCCCTACCGTTTTATAAGTATACTCAACATTATTACCTGCTGCATACGAACCTCTTCCACCCATGTTACCGTACCACCTTTCTGGATTTCATATAATCTACTGGAATGAGGTTTCCCTGCATTTCTTGGAAAGGTGTACCGAAACAAATAACTGCTTCTGGATGGATTCTGTTCAGCATCTCATTATACCCACTCATAAATGCCCTCTTATCAGTTTTACAACCAATCATTCCTATAGCAACTACAGAATTTTGTTCTACGCCATCAAAACAAAAGTCATAACTCAATGCATCACTCCAAGAAATTGTAGGAATAACTATTAATCCATGTTCTTGCCAAAAAGCGCCACACCAACGATTTTTAGCTACACTTTCAATTTGTCTCCATGAATTCATTTCTGCATACATAGAAAAGTCAGGCGAAAGAAGAAATCGATACTGCGAATACTTACCCAATGTTCTATCCGGATTGTTATAAACGTTTTCAAAACGATAATCATCAACGAAAAAATGAACTCCTTTCATCTTATTTTCGTCTCTGTCATTATATTTTGCATCAGAACATGCTATGAGTTCAATATCGTCTAAAGTAATAGCTTGCTTCTTAATTAGTGAAAAATTATATTTTCCATGAGTTTTAAACCCATTACGTAAAAATAATTGATCATTGCGTTTTTCAACGCTAGTTCTTATAGACATAAAAATCGTAAATTGCAAACAAACCTGTAATATCATCATGATTATTTTCGGCTACATTAAAATCTGTATCGAAATTCTTCGCGCAAAAAAATAGCCATCCTTACCTCCAAACCGTGACAGCTATTTTTTAGCTAAATGCTTTGGAGAACCGCCTATCGGTAGCCCTCTCTTTTTATTTTATACAAAAACTTCACTGATTTTGCAAATAACTAAGTACATATTCGCCTCTATCTTCTTCTCCTGAGCACCTGCTTCTCCCACGTTTTAACCGTCTGCGCCCGCAAAAAATCCTTCAACGGCTGCAGGTTCTGCTCTTCATCCCACGCCTCCAGCGCGTCAAAATACGCCTTTCTATCCTCCTGATGGATAACAATCGGCGGATGATTATGTATAACCAGCAGATAATTCATCACCAAGCGTCCTGTACGCCCATTGCCATCGGCAAACGGATGGATATTTTCAAACTTAGCATGAAAAAAGGCTGCTGCCGTTAACGCATTCTTATCGTCAACATCGGCAATATCTCCTATAAGCTCCTGCATTTCGTCCGGCACATCCTCCTGCCAGGCACCGGTCTCATTCTTACCTGTTACATAATCGCCCTTTTTATATTCCCCGGGCCGTTCTCCTTTTTTCCAGCGCAAAGGATCATAAGTATTGAGCGTCAGGCGTTTTTGGATTTCTTTTATCAAATTTTCATCAATAGGCTTACGCTCATTAAACGCTGCAAAAAAATACTCATTAGCTAATTTGGCATTGCGAATCTCAAACAAGGTACGGATATCGCCGGTATAGCTTGTAACGCCATCATGCTCAAAAATTTCGCGTGTATCATGATAGGTTACATTAGGATTTTCAATATTACCGGAGTTATATGCAAAAGAAATTACATGCCCGTTAAATGCTTCTTCTAAGTCTGCATCCGTCTGAATATTTTTCGTCTGCCACCAAGCTACAATCTGTTCGTACATCTCCGCACCTCCAATAAACATATTCGTATTTTTACATTATTATACCATATCCCTATACAAAAACCCCTATTCAGCCAACAGAAAATCTGTCGATGCTATAGAATCAATTCTACAAACTTTTGGTTTGCATATCTTTGCAGTTTGAATTACACAAACTTACAGCGCATCTTTTTTAGATGATATATAGCTACACAAAAAGCGCAGCACGCTTTCGCTTGCTGCGCTCAGATTGCATATTACGCTGTTATAAATTATACGTTGAAGCGGAACTCAACAACGTCGCCGTCCTGCATAACGTAATCCTTGCCCTCCAGACGAACCAGGCCTTTTTCACGTGCTGCAGCCTTGCTGCCGCAGGCTACCAAATCATCAAAGGAAACGATTTCCGCACGGATAAAGCCACGCTCAAAGTCGGTATGGATTTTGCCTGCTGCCTGCGGAGCCTTAGTGTTAAGCTTAATAGTCCAGGCACGGGATTCCATTTCGCCCGCAGTCAGGAAGGTCATCAGGCCAAGCAGCTTGAAGCCTGCTTTAATCAGGCGGTCCAGACCGGTTTCCTCCAGGCCTGCCATTTCCAGATATTCCTTAGCCTCTTCTTCCGGAAGCTCAGCAACTTCGCTTTCCATCTTCGCGGAAACAACGATAACCTCAGCATTTTCTTCTGCAGCATATTTCTTTACAGCCTGTACATGCTCGTTACCGGACGGATCAGCAACCTCGCCCTCAGCAACGTTGGTAATGTACAGAACCGGTTTCATGGTCAGCAGATGCAGCTCGTCCAAAAACTCCTGCTCTTCCTCGGTCAGACCAAGGCGGCGTGCCGGCACACCATCAGACAGGCCGGCCATAACCTTTTCCATTACAGCCTGCTCCAGCTTAACCTTTTTATCGCCGGTTTTTGCCAGCTTAACCAGGCGCTCCTGGCGCTTTTCAACGGTTTCCATATCAGCCAGGCACAGTTCAGTGTTGATGATATCAATATCACGCAGAGGATCAATACTGCCTTCAACGTGGGTGATGTTGCCATCCTCAAAGCAACGTACAACCTCGGCAACAGCATCCACCTCACGGATGTGGGACAGGAACTTATTGCCCAGGCCTTCGCCCTTGCTTGCACCCTTTACCAGACCGGCAATATCTACAAAGCGCATAGCTGCCGGAACAATCTTTTTGGATTTAAACATATCGCTCAGAACATCTAAGCGTTTATCAGGCACATCAACAACGCCTACATTAGGCTCAATTGTGCAGAAGGGATAGTTTGCTGCTTCTGCGCCAGCTTTGGTAATAGCATTAAACAGGGTACTTTTGCCTACATTAGGCAGGCCAACGATACCGACTTCTAAATTTGTACTCACGTAAATCGCTCCTCGTCATATATATTTAGTGCGTTAAAAACTCTGTATCTAATATATTTTACAATAATATGCTTTGATATGCAATGTTTTGACGCAAAATGGCACTCTTCCGCAGCATAAAAAAGAGACAGTCCGCAGACTGCCTCTGATTTTTTGCTTAGGCTTAGAAATATTCCAGCTCTCTCTTGGCAAATGCACCGGTTACCGGGTTCATGTCAGCTTCTACTTTATATCTTGCAGTAACGAACTCTACATCATAATGTACATTGTTGCCCTCTTTTTCAGTTTTAATGACAATGTTTTTAGCATCAGGATATGCTTCCAGAACGATTTGTCTGATATCCTCAGGAGTTTTTACCATCATCGTGCTGCCGGCAATATTGCTGCCTTTAATTTCTACTTCCTTAACCTTGGTAGTTGCAAGAACAACTTCTACCTCGTATTCCAGATAATTATCATTATCGCGGAAGTTCAGAACAGCTTCGCCATCTTCTTCCTTGTAGCCATAAAATACAGCAGCAGTAGGAACCTCGGCACGTGCAGCATCAATAACCATCTGCTGATGGCTTTTAGCAGGTGCAGCAAAAGCTACTGCGCTCATTGCCAGCGCAGCCAGCATAGAAAGCAAAACTAATAATTTTTTAAACATAAGTATTCCCCCTTTGAAAAAATATAATCAGCTTACCAGACTTACTGTCTTTCCAAAAGTCTGTTAGCGTAAGCACGCATAGAAGGATTAGCAACGGCCTTGAAATCTGCAGGCGGCAGAGCAAAGGCAGTTGCCTCATCTACGGTATTGGAAACCTCAAGAACCTTGAAGATAGGCAGATAGCTTACTTCGTAGCCCTTCCAGTCGGCGGTGTCCTTTGCATAATAGAAGTTCAGGCTGTTGGTGCCCTTGGTCATCTTATCATAATCATAGCCGGTGGCTGCATCATTACCACCCTGCGGACGTACATTGAACCAGCTGATCAAGGTTTCGGCAAAGGGCATGCTCATGCCCGGCAGCTCAGGAACTCTGTCATAGTTTTTATTAAGATAGTCAATGGTATACCAATAGCCGTTCTTTACAAAGGAAACGGTATCCTTGATTACCTTGCCGTCACCATCGGTAGTAGTGATGCGCTCAGCATTGATGCCATTAGCTTCATTATATTCCGTACGATTTGTGCGCTTTTGCTGTGCTGCCGGCAGCTTAGCATATGCTTCAGGCGTCAGCACCTCACGCATATCAATGGTCTGGGTTACAACCAGATGTACAGGATGCTTATCACTGTTCAAGGTCTCACCCAAAAGCTGGATGGTGCGCTGACCAGGATTATAGGCAAAAGCCATTGCTGTGCAAAGCATCGTAAAAGCAAAGGTCAAAAATAAGGTTCTAAAAGATGTTTTCATGCAATTCACCTCGTATGTATAGTACTACTCTTATTATATCATGTTAAGGCCTGCGTAAATAAGTAAATTTTTTGTGATTTTTACACAAACGAAAACCCCGCAGCCTAATGACTGCGGGGTATAAGTTTCGTTTAAACCGCCGTGCGAATTATTCGCAGGTGAACGGCAGCAAAGCAACGCAGCGAGCGCGTTTGATTGCTACGGTCAATTGGCGTTGGTGCTTAGCGCAGGTACCGGAAATACGGCGCGGTAAAATCTTACCACGTTCGGTAATATAGCGTTTCAGCTTATTTGCATCCTTGTAATCGATTTCTTCAACTTTATCAACACAGAAGCTGCAAACTTTTCTTCTAGGTCTTCTGCCTCTTTCGCGTTTCATTGCATAACCTCCCTTAAATTAGAATGGAATTTCCTCATCAAAGGGAACCTGTTGTCCGAAACCACTCATGCCGCCATCTTGTGCCGGTGCAGCAGGAGCTGCAGAGCGAATCGGATTGCTATGAGCAGCAGCGGCATCAGCTTTGCGCTCAATAAACTCGAAGCGATCAGCGATTACTTCGGTTACCCAGCGTTTGTTGCCATCCTTACCATCATAGCTACGGATTTGCAGGCGGCCTTCAACAAGCGCGCGCTGCCCTTTGGTGAGACTGTTACCGCATGTCTCAGCTTGTTTACCCCAAATTACTACGGGAATAAAGTCAGCTTCTCTTTGGCCTTCCTGATTGGCAAAAGGTCTGTCTACTGCAAGAGTAAACTGACAAACAACTTTACCGGTCGGCGTATAACGCACTTCCGGATCTCTAGTAAGTCTGCCTAACAGAATAATCTTGTTCATTGATTATTCACCCTTTCTGATAATCATATGGCGCAGTACTTCATCGGTAATTTTCATAACACGATCAAGTTCCTTAACAGCAGCGGCGTCAGCCTGGAAGGTTACGAGAACATAGATACCTTCATTCAGGTCCTGAATCTCATAAGCAAGGCGTCTTTTGCCCCAACGATCGGTTTTTTCTACATTACCACCGTTTGCAGTGATGAGTTTCTCGAATTTAGCAACAACTGCTTCACAAGCCTCATCCTCAACAGGTTTAACGATGTACATGACTTCGTATGCGTTCACGAAATCACCTCCTCCTTTGGACTTTGGCCCCCGTCTCTCCGGGAGCAGAAGAAGTATATATAGTTATATACAAGCTTAATAATTATATCATTACTTACGCTGCTTTGCAAGCTTTTTCAGAAAAATTTTCTTATTATTTCTGCTTGCGACACTGCGGACAATAGCCATACCATTCCAGGTTATGTCCCATGATGGCAAAATCCGTTTTATCCGCCAGCTGCTCCTCAAAATCAGCAATTGGGCAATGGTCTACCTCCACAATGCGGTGACAGCGCAGGCAAATAAGACGATGACGGTGGCCCAAGGCATGCAGTACAAAACCATACTTGCGTGCATCCGCCAAAAAGCTTTTTTCCGTCAGTCCCTTTTGCGTAAAATTTTCCAGAATGCGATAAACCGTAGAAAAATTTATCTCTGCTCCCTGCTCACACAGCTGCTGATAAATATCCTCGGCTGTCAGCACACCCTCACTCGCCAGTAGCAGCTGCAGAATAAGCTGTCTGTGACGGGTATTTTTTAATCCATAGCGATGCAGATAATCACGATAATCTGCCGCAGCTTTTGTATCAGTCTTCATTCTACACCTCCCTATAATATCTTTAATTTTCACCGATTATCTCGGTTTTTCGTAGTTTTTCATATTTTTCAAA
>ERZ780128.333-NODE-333-length-20031-cov-3.999549_pt1 | contig 20031 bp, 14 predicted proteins | sample MGYA00511170_ERZ780128 | MGnify/ENA primary metagenome ERZ780128 (study PRJEB29588, sample SAMEA1970465) | human gut metagenome | biome: human gut; feature: human-associated habitat; material: faeces | place: Denmark | collected 2008/2010 ...
TTCGCCCACTTATGAGCAAGCTCATGTGGGCTTAGACCTTTTGACCCTGGCACCATAGAATATACCCATGGCTGTCTGTGCGCAGTGCAGGCAGCCTGTAAGGGGGAGATTACTTATGATCTGGCAGAACGAAAGAGAAAAGAGGACATTATGGGTAAGAAAAAGCAGATGCGTTCTGAAGTAAAAGGGAATGTGAAAAACAGTATAGGAAGAATTGCGTTTGCAGCATTGGCTGTGCTCTTACAGATCGGCTGGATATTGATATTGATGATCAAACTGTATCAGTATTCTTCAGTGATCTCTCTGCTGACCAGCCTGTTTGCGCTGGTAGTGGCGCTCAGGATTTATGGAAAACATACCAATGCCGCATTTAAGATGCCTTGGATCATTGTAATATTGGCATTTCCTGTATTCGGTCTGTGTATTTACGGATTGTTCGGGCATAAAGAGGCTATGCATAAAATCATCCGGAAATTTGAGGATGTGGATGCACAACTGATTCCTCTGAATGTGCAGGATGAGACCATATTGCAGCAGCTGGAGCAGGAAGATCCTCTGCTGGCAAATCAATGCCATTATATCTGGAAGTATGGTAATTATCCGGTGTATGACACGACAGCTGTGAAATTCTATCCGGAAGCTTATCTGGGATACGAGGAACAGCTTAAGGAGCTGGAGAAGGCAAAGCACTTTATATTCCTGGAATATCATGCCATAGAGGAGGCAGAGGCTTTTGCACGGCTGAAGGATGTATTGGCAAGAAAGGCTGCCGAGGGCGTGGAAGTCCGTATTCTGTACGACGATGTGGGCTGTATCGGTTTTCTGGACAAAAGCTTTATCGACCGGATGAATGCCATCGGGGCGCAGTGCCGGGTGTTTAACTATGTAGTGCCCTTTTTAAATATTTTCATGAATAACCGCGACCATCGTAAGATCATGGTCATCGACGGAAAAGTAGGATTCACCGGTGGATATAATCTGGCAGATGAGTATTTTAATATCACGCATCCTTACGGCTACTGGAAGGATACCGGTGTGAAGCTGACCGGCAGAGCGGTACAGAATTTTACCATGATGTTTTTGGAAATGTGGAATGTTATGGGACAGGCGGATACAGATTATGAAAAGTATCTGAAGGCATCGCAGGAAGGTGCGGAAGATGGAAATGTGCAGAAGGCATCCGGCTATGTGCAGCCCTATGCGGATTCTCCACTGGACGGAGAGCCGGTGGGTGAGAATGTCTACCTGAACCTGATCAAGACGGCGAAGAAACGCCTCTATGTGGCAACTCCTTATCTGATCATCAGTGATGAAATGAAGCGTGAGCTCGGGCTGGCAGCCAAACGAGGTATCGATGTGCGGATCGTCACACCGGGTATTCCAGATAAAAAGCTGGTATACAGGCTGACGCGTTCTTATTATGCGGGGCTGATCCGGGATGGCGTGCGTATTTATGAATACACGCCGGGCTTCTGTCATGCCAAGCAGTGTATCTGCGATGGAAAGATCGCGACAGTGGGAACGATCAATCTAGACTATAGAAGTCTGTATTTTCATTTTGAAAACGGTGTGTATTTATATGATGTACCGGCGATCAAAGACATCCGGGAGGATTTTGAAGAAGTATTTGCGGTATCAACCGAGGTAGGAAACAATTACCACACTGCAAGATCTCCGCTCAAGAGACTGGGACAGTACTTCCTGCGTCTGTTTGCACCGCTTCTGTAAGAAGGAGGAAATTATGGAATTTTGGGATATTTATGATGCAAATAAAGAAAGAACCGGCCGTACGATGAAGCGGAACGACTGGATCCTGCAGGACGGGGAATATCATCTGACCGTGCTTGGCGTGGTGAAAAGAACGGATGGGAAATTCCTCATTACAAAACGTGTCATGACAAAGGCATGGGCACCGGGCTGCTGGGAAGTATCCGGCGGTGCTGCGCAGGCTGGTGAGGATTCTAAAGATGCGGTACGTCGTGAAGTACTGGAAGAGACAGGACTTGATGTGGCAAATGCCGATGGCGGTTATGTGTTTACTTATAAAAGAGAAAATCCGGGAGAAGGGGACAACTATTTTGTAGATGTTTACTGCTTCACACTGGATTTTGCGGAAACGGATCTGAAGCTGCAGGAAGCGGAAACAGACGGTTATATGCTGGCAACTGCGCAGGAAATCGCCGCACTTGGAAAAGAGGGCAAGTTCCTGCATTATGACAGCATCAAAAGAGTGTTTGTCTAACGTCTGACATCACCGATGTCCGTTACAATATGATAGCTGGCAGCTTTGACACGCTGCTCTAAACATGTTCTGCACTGTGCGCTTTCTTCGCCGGTGCAGATTTTGTTTTCATACAGTTCATACTTTTTCCTGACACGGACAGGTGACAGATTGGGCATGACTACGTTAGCTCCGGCTTTCAGTCCGAGTTCTCTGCCGTTTGGTGCGATCGTACCGAGTGCGGTCGTGGCGGGGAGCAGTACATAAGGGAACAGAAGCCGTAAAATGGCAAGCAGCCGTAAGGTAAGCGCAAGCGAACCGTTTGGCTGACCGGCAAAAGGTGTCTGGGCGTGGGAAATATAAGGCCCGATACCGATCATATCCGGAGAAAGTGCCTGCAAAAAGCGGATGTCGCAGATAAGCTGTGCGGTCGTCTGGTAAGGGGAACCTACCATAAAGCCTGCACCGACCTGATAGCCGATCTCCTTCAGGTCATACAGACAGCGTTTGCGGTTAGCAAGAGACATGGAAGCGGGATGCAGCTTTTCATAGTGCGCCGGATCTGCTGTTTCATGACGCAGCAGATACCGCCTTGCACCTGCATCAAAATAGGCCTGATAGTCTTCTCTTGTCTTTTCGCCGATGGAGAGTGTAATAGCACAGTCGGGAAATGCCGCATGGATCGCTGCCACAAGAGAGCAGATCCGTTCTGTTGTAAAATAAAGATCTTCCCCGCCCTGCAGGACAAAGGTACGAAAGCCGAGTGCATAGCCTTCCCTGCAGCAGGAGAGGATTTCTTCTTCTGTCAGCCGGTAGCGGTCAGCATGACTGTTTCCGGCCCGGATACCGCAATAGTAGCAGTCATTTTTGCAGTAATTGGTAAACTCGATCAGACCGCGCACAAAAACAGTATCTCCGTACACCTGTCTGCGGACAAGATCCGCTTCTGCAAAAAGGCGGTCGTCATAGTCTGCCGCATTAAGCAGCGCGGCTAACTCTTCGTCAGTCAGCGGCTGCTTACCGATCAAATTTTCAAATGCTGCTTCTGCAGGTCTGTTTTCTGCCATAGTGCCTCCGATGTTATATCAATGAAATAGTAAACGAAACAGTATATATAGATTTCATGCATTATCTTATAAAGCGTGTGTGAAAATGTCAATACACCCATAGAAAAGCACGCGTTGAAAATGATTTGGAAATGAGAGAGAAAGTGTGACAAATTACCTCTAAAAATGGTACACTGGATGAAGAAATAAAAGTAGATCAGAACTTTCAGACATGAGGACAGAACATGGGATTACAATTTGTATTTGGCGGCTCCGGCAGTGGAAAGAGCACGCTGGTTTTTCAAAAGGTCATAGAACAGTCACAGCAGGATATGGCAAAGCATTTCTTTCTGATGGTACCGGATCAGTTTACGATGTACACACAAAAAGAGATCTGTGAGATGCATCCGCGTGGCGGCATTATGAATATAGATGTATTGAGCTTTTCCAGACTGATCCACCGGATCGCGGACGAAGTGGGACAGAAAGAACGTGTGATGCTGGATGATACGGGGAAAAACCTTGTGCTCCGTAAGGTGGCAGCGGATGTGGAAGAGGAGCTTGTACTGTTTCAAAAGAAGCTGAAGCGGCCGGGCTATATCCATGAGGTCAAGTCCATGCTGTCGGAGTTTTATCAGTATGATATCTCCCCGGATGAGCTCGAGGACATGGCAGATGCAGCAAAGGGCAGGGGGCTTCTTCCTTATAAGCTGCGTGATCTGAAGCTTTTGTATGAAGGCTTTCAGAAGTATATTCAGGAGAAATATATTGTAACGGAAGAAGCACTTGATGAGCTGTGCCATATGATTCCGCAGTCTCATATCCTGCGAAATGCGGTGCTGGTATTTGACGGATTTACCGGATTTACGCCGATCCAGAACCGGGTCATTTTAGAACTCATGCATGTGGCGCAGGAAGTGATCATTACGCTGGATGCGGACAGCGGGGCGGATCTGCACCGGACAAAGCAGCATCTGTTCGGGCTTTCCGCAGGGACGTACCATAAGCTGTCAGGGCTTGCCCGGAAGGAAGATATTACGGTAAGACAGAATATTTATCTGACAAAGAAGCCGGTCAACAGGTATTTGCATAACCCGGAGCTGGCATTTTTGGAGGCGCATTTGTTCCGCTATGATAAGGCATTTTATCCGAAGGAAACGCAGATGATCCGGATCGGTGAGGCAGAAACGCTTGTCAGCGAAGTACAGCAGATGTGTATCCATATCAAAAGACTTGTCAGGAAACAGGGGTATTGCTATCGGGATATTGCAGTTGTGACCGGTGATCTGAGTGGATATGCAAGCATTGTGGAGAAGGAGTTTCTGCGTTACAAAATCCCGCTGTTTTTAGACCAGAACCGGAGTGTGTTGCACCAGCCGGCGGTAGAATATGTCAAAGGTGCCCTGCAGCTTGTGCGGGATAACTTTTCCTATGAAAGTGTGTTCCGTTTCCTGCGGACAGGTATGACGGCTTTGACGATGGATGAGATCGACAGACTGGATCTGTATGTGATGAAAATGGGAATCCACGGCAGAAAGCAGTATGGACAGCTATTTGCACGCGGAGAGGAAGCAGGCGGGATGAATGCTCTGCGGGAGAAGCTGATGGAGGAGATCGCACCACTGCTTGTCCGTTGCAAAACAGCAAAGGAATATACGATGCAGGTATACAGCCTGTGTGAGAAAAACAGCCTGCAGAAAAAGTGCCGGGAGTTGGCGGAAAAGTTTACAGAGACGGGAGATCTTGTCAAAGCAAAGGAATTTGAAAAGATCTATCCGGCGCTGATGGATCTGCTTGACCAGATCTACGGACTGATCGGAGAAGATCCGCTTTCCCTGGACGAATTTATCCAGATTTTTGAGGCGGGTGTTTCGGAGATCCAGATCGGAACGATCCCGCAAAATGTCGATCAGGTTGTGGTAGGCGATATGGAACGGACCCGTTTAAAAAAGATCAAAGCATTGTTTTTCCTTGGTGTTAACGACGGGGTGATCCCTGCGCGTGGCGGCAATGGTGGCCTGCTATCGGATATGGAACGGGAATATCTGATCGAGAGCGGCAGAGAACTGGCACCTTCCCCGCGGCAGAAGCTGTTTGAACAGCAGCTTTACCTGTATCAGAATATGACAAAGCCGGCGGAATATCTCTTTTTGTCCTATGCCAAGGTGGACAGCGCCGGAAAGACAAGACTGCCTTCCTATCTGATCCGCGTCATGACAGGGCTGTTTCCAAAGCTGCATGTACAGACGGAAACAGAGGAAAACGAAGGATTTCTTGCAGAAGTGGAAAGTGCAGAGGACGGACTGGACGATTTTGCAGGACTACTGCGCAAATACAGGGAAGGCAGTCTGGAAAAGACAGCACTTCCTAAGCTGCGTGTCCTGCAGAAGGTGTATGATACACCGGATGCGGAAAAGATCCGGGAAGCAGCTTTTTACCGATATGAGCCGGGCAAGCTGTCCAGACAGGCGGCAGACAGCCTGTATGCGGAGCGGAATCAGGGCAGTGTCAGCAGACTGGAGCTTTTTGCTTCCTGTGCCTATGCGCATTTCCTGCGCTATGGACTGGAGCTGATGCCAAGAGCGGAATATACCTTTGAGGCGGTGGACTTTGGCAGTGTGTATCATGGCGTGCTGGAGCTGTTTGAACGGAGCCTGAAAGAGGATGGCATTTCGCTTCGGACGCTGAGCGAAGAAGAAATGGAACAGCGGCTCTGGGATGCATTTTCCGTACTCACGAAGGAATATGGTGAAACGATCCTGTACAGCAGTGCCAGAAACGAAAGAAGAATCCGGCAGATGCACAGGCTTTTGCTGCGTAGTGTCAGGACAATGCAGTATCAGATGCAGAAGGGCAGCTTTGAGCCGGCTTATTTTGAACAGAAATTTCGTATGAAGGGTGTTTTTCCGCTGGTCGGCAAGATCGACCGGATCGACATCCGCAGGGAAGACGACGCGATCTATCTGAAGGTTATGGATTATAAATCGGGCAGGAAAGAGTTTTCACTGGATGATGTATATTATGGGCTGTCCATGCAGCTCCCTGTTTATATGAATGCGGCGGTTTCATTTTTGCAGGAACGTTACCCACAGACAACTATTATACCGGCGGCAATGCTGTATTACAGACTGCAGAAGCCGATCATTGAAATAGAAGGTACAAAGGCAGAAGAGGAGATTGAAGCAGAGATCCGCAAGCAGATGAAGCCGGATGGGCTGCTTCTGGGAGAGGATTGTGTCCTTACCATGCTGGATCAGGGCTTTTCGACGGATTCGGATGTCATGCGTGTCGGCAGAAAAAAGGATGGCAGCTTTAAGGCGGCTTCGCAGGTAATTTCACAGGAAGATCTGGGGCTTTTGCTTTCCTACACGCAGAAAAAGGCGGAGCAGATGATGCAGCAGATGGCAGAAGGAGAGATCGCGGTAACACCGCTGAAAACAGGAAATCATACAAGCTGTGATTTTTGCGAATATCGGGAAGTCTGCCGGATGGATGAGAGAATAGACGGCTATCGTCTGCAGGAGCTTACGCCGCTCACAGACGAGGAAAGAAAGGAGGCGATGGAACGTGCAGTTTACGGAGGATCAGAAGAAGGTCATCGAGACGAGAAATAAAAATATACTGGTATCCGCTGCGGCGGGAAGCGGCAAGACAGCGGTTCTGGTACAGCGTATCCTGTCACGGATCACGGGAAAGGATCCGATCGATATCGACAGGCTGCTCATTGTGACCTTTACGAGTGCAGCGGCAGCGGAAATGCGCGAAAGGATCCATGCAGCCTTATTGCAGGCACAGACAGAGCACCCGGAGGATGAAAATCTGCAAAGGCAGGCAGCACTGATCCATAATGCGCAGATCACGACGATCGACAGCTACTGTATGTTCCTGCTGCGCAACCACTTTCATGAGATCGATCTGGATCCGTCATTCCGGATCGGAGATCCGGGAGAGATCCGGCTGCTGGAAAAGGACGTGATGCAGGCGGTGCTGGAAGAGGCATATAACAAAGCGGAGCCTTCTTTTTTGGAGCTTGCGGATGCGCTCAGCCCGGATGCAAAGGATGGCAGGCTGGAAGCACTGGTGGATGAACTGTATCGTTATGCGGACAGCCATCCATGGCCGGAGGAGTGGCTCTTACACTGTAGAAAAGAACTGGAACATATAACGGCGGATACGCTCTGGCAGACGCAGTGGATGCAGTATTTGCTGCAACGGCTGGAAAAGACATTGCAGGCGGCTGTTTCTCTTGCAGGAGCGGCGCAGAAGATATGTGAAAAGCCGGCGGGGCCTTATATGTATGCGGAATGTCTGGAACAGGATGAAGCTTTCCTGAAGGACTGTCTTGCGCAGAGCAGACACATTGCGGGGATAGAAGATCTGTATGCACTGGGAGAGCGGATCAGCAAAGTGAAATGGAGTATGCTTTCCCGGAAAAAGGATGAAAGTGTCGGGGAAGCAGAAAGGCAGCAGGCAAAAAATCTGCGCGATTCCTACAAGACACTGCTTGCAAAGCTTGCCGTGTACTTTTCGGATCCGGCAGATATTATGCTGGAGAGGGAGCAGCAGGCGGCAGCCCTTTCCGTGGCACTGATTGATCTGACACTTGTATACAGAGAATCACTTGCGCAGGCAAAGAAGGAGAAAAACATACTGGATTTTTCCGACGCGGAGCATGCGGCATTATCCGTTCTGATCAGAGACGATGAGCTGACAGAAACGGCAAAGAGCTATCAGGCATTTTATGAAGAAGTCATGATCGACGAATATCAGGATTCCAATATGGTACAGGAGCTTCTGCTTTCGAGTGTTTCCCGGAAGGGGGAAAAGCCTGACCGTTTCATGGTGGGCGATATGAAGCAGAGTATTTATAAATTCCGCCTTGCCAGACCGGAGATTTTCATGGAAAAATACAGAAGCTATCAGAGCGGAGAGGAAGAAAGCTGCCTCATCACGCTGAAGAAGAATTTCCGTTCCTGTGCAGAAATCTTAGAGAGTGTCAACGACGTATTTTCTGTGATCATGGAGCCTGAGATCGGCGGGATCGCATATGATGCGGATGCCCGGTTATATCCGGGACTTTCCATGCAGCCGGGTAGCACGGAGCTGCTATTGTATGAAAGTCAGGAAGAAGATACGCTCACAGTCCGCGAAGGCGAAGCCTATATGATCGCAGAACAGATCCGTGCGCTTGTAGGCAGGGAGCAGATCGAGGATGTCAAAACCGGACAGATGCATACGCTGTCTTACCGGGATATCGTGATTTTGGTGCGTGGCGGCGCAAGTGCGATCGAGCAGCTGCAGGCAGTGCTGACAGAGGAAGGGATCCCTGTGCACGTTACCTCGAAAACAGGGTATTTTTCCGCGATGGAGGTCAGTCTGTTCATGGATTTTCTGCGGGTGTGCAACAATCCATATGAGGATATTCCGTTCTGCAGTGTGGCAACTTCTCTTTTCATGGGATTTACGGAAGATGAACTGGCAATGATCCGGGCAAAGACGACGCGTGGCAGAAGCCTGTACGAAAGCTTCCGGGAATATGTGCTTCTGGCAGAAGATCCGGAGCAGGCAGAAGATCCTGTGCTGGCTGAAAAGATACAAAAAGCACTGCAGATGCTGACAGAGCTCAGGGAGCAGGCAGTGACGGATACTATGCCTGAGTTTGCGCAGGCAGTGATGCGTCGTTTTCATTATATCGAATATATGACAGCACTTCCGGGCGGAGAGCAGAGACGTGCCAATCTGGAAATGCTGCTGGAAAAGACGGTGGAATTTGAAGCAACCAGCTATCATGGGCTGTTTCAGTTTATCCGCTATATGCAGCAGCTGCAGAAATATGACGTGGATTTTGGAGAATCGTCTCTCCTTTCCGAGCAGGCGGATGTTGTCAGGATCATGACGATCCATAAAAGTAAAGGACTGGAATTTCCGGTCTGCTTTGTGGCGGGACTGGATCGTAAATTTAATCTGCGGGATACGACAAAGCAGGTGCTGATGGATGCGGACTGGGGCATTGCCATGAACTATATTGACAGTAAGCGGCAGGTAACCGGGAAGACACTGCACAAGCAGATGCTGGCGGAAAAACTGAAACGGGACAGTCTGGGAGAAGAGACCCGCGTATTATACGTGGCAATGACCAGAGCAAAGCAGCGGCTGTATCTGACGGCGGCGACGAAAAAGGCAGAGGAGCGCCTGTTAGAATATGCGTATCTGCAGGGAGAAGATACCGCCGTATCCGATTATGAAAGAAGCAGCGTGGGCTGTTTTCTGGATGATATTCTGCTTGCCCGGACAAAGCATGCGGAGCATATCGGACTTCGGATCGTCCGGGAAGAAAATCTCCGGTATCAAAATCTGGCAGCGCAGGCGGCGCAGCTCGGAAGAAAGGAAGCCCTGGAGCTTTTGGAGCAGGGGACAGAAGATCCGCAGTATGAGAGCCTGCAGGAGCGTTTTTCTTATGTATATCCACATGCGGGTCTGCAGGGACTTTACACAAAGACAAGTGTGTCGGAATTGAAGATCGCGGCAATGGATGAGGAAGTCCATCAGATGTTTGAGACAGAAGATGTGACAAAGCCATATCTTCCGGCATTTATGCGTGAGGAAGAAAAGAGTGGCGGAACTGCACGGGGAAGCGCCTTCCACAGACTGCTGGAGCTTTTGGATATTGCGGCTTATCGGAACTATGACAGTGCGGCAGAAAGAAAAAAAGCGCTGCAGCAGGACATAGCATCTTTTGTGGCACAGGGCAGAATGAGTGAAGAATATGGCAGCCTGATCGATATCCGGAAAATAGATGCGTTTCTGCAGTCCGATGTGGCAGGCAGAATGGCGGCGGCGCAGGAAAAAGGACTGCTGTTTAAAGAACAGCCATTTGTGCTTTCCGTGGCGGCAGACGAAGTACAGGAAGGATTTCCGGCTTCGGAAAAGGTACTGGTGCAGGGAATCATCGACGTTTACTTTGAGGAAGCGGACGGTATCGTGATCCTCGATTATAAAACAGACAGGGTACAGAGCATGGAAGAGCTTTGGAACAGATATGAGACACAGCTTGATTATTACGGACAGGCGGTAGCGCGCCTGTCCGGGAAACCTGTGAAAGAAAAAATAATTTATTCGTTTGCGAAACTGGAAGAGGCATCCCACATATCATAAAGAAACCCCCTTTTGCCGGACAAAATAAGTCTGACGAAAGGGGGGATTTTTGTGCGATGACACATTTTATTCAGAAAGTTTTCCCTGACATTTTTGCAGAGCGGATTCCGCCCTTTTGTGTACCTCAAGTTGTAGAATACAGGGAGCGGACAGAGCGGCGGAAAGCCAGATCGATGCTTCCTGCGGATCGGAGACTGACAGATAATAGCAGCCGATCTCATAGCAGACCTCTGCACAGCCGTCTCCTTCAAAGGTTACTGCCTTCATGGCATATTTGAAAAATGACGGAATATCGTTTTTCTCCCGGTAAGCTCTTGTCAGAACGCAGCAGGCTTCCATCCATTCATCCAGACTGCGCGTATTGTCCTGCAGCGTATCGGTAAAAACCGGAATGGCGTGCATCAGTTCGCTGTACTGACCGGCGATCAGAAGCTCCCTGGCATAAAGCGTATGGAGCGAAGCAGGGATTCTCAGCCCATCCGTATACATTTTTTCAAATGCCTGAATATCGCGGGAAGCATGGGAAGAGGTCGGAAAATGTCCGATCTCTATGTCACTGTCATAGATGACGGGCTGAATCTGTACTGTCTCGTGGATCGGATTGACCCAGGTGAAGGTATGCAGCCGCTTATACAGCTTGGGGCGGTATTCTTTATCGTAATTATAGATTGTATTATAGGAAAGCTGATTACAATAGTACATCTGCACGATGTCGATCTCCGGCAGAAGTCCTTTTTTCAGAAGCCGGAATTTGGCGTGATTTTCCGCATCCAGCACCTCATCCGCATCTGCACAGTAAATATACTGGGCAGATGCCTTGGAAAAGGAATAGTTCCGGGCATCGGCAAAATTGCCTGTCCATGTGAAATCGTAGATCTTTGATGTGTAACGCCGCGCAATCTCCTTCGTGCGGTCTGTGGAACCGGTATCGACAATAATGATCTCGTCCATCAGATCTGCGATGGAGGAAAGACAGCGGTCAAGTACTTCTTCTTCGTTTTTGACGATCATGCAAAGACTGATTGTGATCATAGGCATTCTTCCTTTCCTGCTGTATCGACGGGATACAGCGCTTCATACCAAATGGATAAGGAAGAACCGGCATCAGGAATGTGCCATATCACTTACCTTATCGATGGCTTTTTTTACAGGCGGCAGGTTAATGACGATCAGTGTGATGATCATTTCTGCCAGTACATAAGAATAATTATAAACGATAGGGTAGATCGCTGACAATGATTTTGGGAAAGATTCCGGCATATAATCCATCCAGTAAATATAACCGCCGATCGTATGGAACAGACCGCGGACAAGCACACCGACGATATAACCGATCGTCAGGCCGTGTTTTTTGCCGTACCAGAGACCTGCAAGACCAAGTGCGGTGAACGCAAAGAAATAATCACAGCAGGTCTGGAAAGGAGACAGGAAGTAGCTGCCGCCTGACTGGATAAACTGCAGGATACTGTAAGCAAAGGCTGTGATCAGACCAACCTTGATGCCATACAGATAACCGATATAGCAGATGAAAAACATACTGAATAAAGTAAGGGAACCGCCCATCGGAAGCTCATATTTGATATAAGAGGTGATGAAAGCCAGTGCCAGGGCGATACCTGCAAATGCAAGCTGCTTTGCCTGAAACTTCTTGGCATTCTGCTTTTTATCCACGATAAAAGCAGTCAGGAACATGATGATGAGCATCAGGATGACAAGGGCGATATAGCCCGGTTTGGTAAGGGCGAAGTAACCGTCCTCACGGGTGATAAATGTAGACATAAAAAAATCCTCCTTTGTGTGCAGGAGGGGAGAATGAAACAGAAAAAGGACACAGCCATGGCTGTGTATTTTCGGCTTCCCTTCGCCGGCATTATCCGGATCAGGTATTGAGGGTTAGACCATAGGTCAATCTCAGCAGTTGCTCCCCTAGCGCTTGTTTAATTTTTACACAACAACTATAACGACATTTTCCGGTTGCGTCAAGAGGAAGTTTACGCGTATAATGTAAAGCGCAAAGGAAAAACAAGCGGCTGCGAAGCAGACATTTGTTTTTCCTGCGCGACTAGCGAACGAATATCCTGCGGAAGCAGGATGAGGAGTGCGACAGCACGGATTCGAGAGCAACAAACCTGTGAAACAAGAGAGGAAAATGATGTATCAATATATTTTATTTGATCTGGATGGCACATTAACCGATTCTAAAGAAGGCATCACCAAGTCAGCCCAGTATGCCCTCCGGTCTTTCGGAATAGAAGAAAAAAATCTGGACAAGCTGGAGCCGTTTATCGGACCGCCGCTTTCAGACAGCTTCCGGGAATTTTATGGAATGAATGAGGCAGACACCGAAAAGGCGGTACGCACCTTCCGGGAACGATTTGAAACAGTCGGGATCACGGAAAACAAGATTTATCCGGGCGTGAAGGAAATGCTGCAGGAGCTTAAGGATAATGGTTGTCTTCTGGCAATCGCATCCAGTAAGCCGGAGGTATCTGTTCACCGGGTATTACAGATGTTTGAGATCGAGCAGTATTTCAGCATTATTGTCGGAAGCCTGAAGGACGGAACGAGAACGACAAAGATCGAAGTCATGGAAGAAACCTTTGCCCAGCTCAAAAAGAGGGTGGGAAGAGCCTACAGCGAAAAGAAGGTACTGATGATCGGTGATCGTAAATTTGATATTGAAGGTGCCCGGCATTTCGGCGTAGATAGTGTAGGCGTTACCTACGGCTACGCAAATGACGGCGAACTGACAAAGGCGGGAGCAACTTATCTGGCAGAAGATCCACAGGCAGTTGCCAGCCTGATCACCGGGAAAAAGCCATATCAGAAGTATGCGGATATGAGCTCTCTGAAAAAGACACTGGAGATCCTTGCGCCACTTGCCGCTTACTGGCTGATCCAGCTTGCTGTTTATAATATTCTATATTATGTGCTGGCAAAGTCCGGGGAAGTATCAGCGGTATGCAGTGCATGGCTGAACGTGGCAGCAGCTTTGGCGACATGGCCGTATGTGGTCAGATGCTATCAGAAGAGCCGCATACCGGACTGTGCAGAGGTTGTGACAAGAAGGAAAAAGAAACGCCTTATCCGGGAATGGGGGCTGATCGCGTGCTATGGGATCAGTCTGGCACTGTTTTTGAATTTGTTTATTTCTCTGCTGCAGCTGGCACAAAATTCTGCTTCTTATCAGAAAGTTGCAGGTGCACAATATGGCATTTCCCTTCCACTGGGACTTCTTGTATATGGACTTGTGATGCCCTGCACGGAGGAGCTTTTATTCCGCGGTGTGATCTATAACCGGATCAAAAAGTACTTCCCGCGTATCCTTGCCATGCTGCTGAGCGGACTTGTATTCGGCTGTTATCACGGAAATCCGGTACAGATCCTATACGCATCCCTGATGGGACTTGCCATGGCACTTGTGTATGAAAGCTACGGAAGGATCAGCGCACCGATCCTGTTCCATATCAGTGCCAATGCGGTTGTCTATACCTGTTCCAAATTCGGCTTTTTTGCGGGAGGCACTAAGACCATGTTCTGTATGATACTGATGCTGGGGATTTCTCTGCTTTTGACCTACTGGTATATCAGGAAGGAACAACAAAGGGCGTAGATGCCTATGGAAAATGGTATAAAAAAAGTCAGATTCCTTTGTATCCTGTACAATTGACACCGTTTTGCAGCATGCTAAAATGAAAAAAAGCGCATTGAATGCAATGCAGAAAGGTGGTTGTATCAGTATGAGTCACTATGCAATAACGATAACAAGGCAGTTTGGCAGTCTGGGAAGACCGATTGCAAAGGAACTATCAGAAAGACTTGGAATTCATTATTATGACAGAGATATTGTAGAGGGTGTTGCGAAAAAGACCAATCTTAGTATTGCTGAAATCAGTGATAATGAAGAAAGTGCTTCTAACAGCTTTTGGAAGATGAAATTCCCTATTTTATCCGAGACAAGAATGGTACAGGATCACATTTTCGATATTCAGAAGAATATTATTCAGGATATTGCCGACAGAGAGGATTGTATTATTGTGGGCAGATGTGCAGATGCCGTCCTGAAAGAGCATAAAAATTGTATCCGGATCTATATTTATGCAAGTGAGGAGCAGCGTTTGAAAAACTGTGTAGATGTACTGCGTATGGATCCCCGGGAGGCAAGGAAGATGATCAAGGAAGTGGATCAGGCACGGGAATCTTACCATAGCAGATATGCAGGATATCTGCCAAATGATGAAAATCATCAGGATATCATGATAAACAGCGGACTGCTTGGGACAAGCGGAACGGCTGAGCTGCTTGAGACGATCATTCGAAAAAAGCTGGATCTGTAGAACATATAAAATATGAAACGGAAGGAAGCCCCAGTGGCTTCCTTTTTTATAATGTCATGCATCAAAGATGCATGATGTAGCCTCGCTCATCTGCGAAGCAGATTTTGCAGGAGCGAGGTTCCACCATAATGTCATGCATCATCTGGTGGTATCTTGACTAATAAAACGGGATGGATATAATACTAGGAGGAAAGAAGGTAGCTTATGTCAACATCCATGGTAGAGGGAAGCCCCCTGAAATTAATGCTGCGCTTTGCAATGCCGCTTCTGGCAGGGAATCTCTTGCAGCAGACATACAATATTATAGATGCAGCAATTGTTGGGCAGACACTTGGTGCGCAGGCACTTGCCGGCGTAGGAGCCAGCAGCAGTGTACAGTTCCTTGTACTTGGTTTCTGTATGGGAAGCTGTGCGGGATTTGGCGTTCCCATTGCGAAATATTTTGGCGCAGGGGATCAGAAAAAGATGCGGGACTGCGTATTTAACGGTGCAGCTCTGACAGCGTTGATCGCAGTCATTCTGACAATTACCTGCTCCCTTTTATGTAATAGTATTTTACATATTTTGTCAGTACCGTCTGATATTTATGCGGATGCATACAGATACCTGATCGTTATATTTCTGGGTATCCCGTTTACGCTGATGTATAATTATCTATCCAGTATCCTGCGTTCGGTCGGAGACAGCAGAACACCTTTTCTGTTTCTGGCTTTTTCAGCAGGATTGAATATTTTTCTGGATTTGTTCTGCATTATAGTTTTACACTGGGGATGTATGGGGGCAGCTATTGCAACTGTAACGGCGCAGGCTGTCAGTGCGGTACTATGTCTGCTTTTTATTAAGAAAAAAATGCCGCTTTTATGGCTGGAAAAGGAAAATCGGATCATGCAGAGGAATACAAGTGCGGAGCTTTTAAAAATGGGACTGCCGACAGGATTCCAGTTTTCCATCACGGCGATCGGCAGTATGGTGATGCAGTCTGCCAACAATGGACTGGGCAGTATTTGTGTATCGGGTTTTACAGCAGGTATGCGGATCAAACAATTTACCATGTGCCCGTTTGATGCATTCGGTACAGCAGCTTCTGTATTTTGCAGCCAGAATCTGGGAGCTGGAAAGGCTGACCGGATTAAAAAAGGATTCTGGGAAGGAATCAGTGTCGCAGTTTTGTATGGATTGTTTGCAGGTGTGATTCTGGTCTTTTTAGGAAGACCGCTTTCTATGATCTTTATCAAGAAAGATGCAGTGGAAGTGTTGGATGCTTCTGCCAAATATCTGCGTTGTATGGGATACTTCTATTGGAGTCTTGGAATTTTAAATGTGGCGAGAATGGTCACACAGGGACTGGGTTATTCGGGCAGAGCGGTATTCTCCGGTGTCACGGAAATGATCGCCAGAACCGTAGTCAGCCTGGGATTCGTAGGTACTTATGGTTATACCGCCATCTGTTTTGCAGATCAGACTGCATGGGTGTCAGCATGTATCTATATTGTACCAACTTGTATTCTTTGTATGAAGAAGTCGATAAAGATGCTTGAAGAAAGAGAAACGCTAAGAGAGGCTTAGGGAAAGATGAAAGAAAAAACGGTTGATTTTGGCAAGGATCCGATCGCAAAGATATTATTCCGGCTTGCACCGCCCGTTATGCTGGCACAGCTGATCCAGGCACTGTATAACATTGTGGATAGTTTCTTTGTAGGACGTAATTCGGAGAGCGGACTGACTGCGCTGTCTATCGTATATCCGTTGCAGCTGTTGATGATCGCACTGGCAGTAGGGACAGGTGTCGGGATCAATACGCTGATGGCACATTTCAGCGGCTTGGAGAGAGAAAAAGAAAGTCAGGAGAGTGCGGGGCTTGCAATGCCGCTTGCCGTTTTGTCATGGATCGTGTTTGCCCTGCTCTGCTTTTTTTTCATGCCCGCTTATGCACGGATTTCTACAAAATCAGCCGATGTCATCCGGGAAGTCATTGTGTATGGGCGGATCGTCTGTGTGTGCAGCATAGGGCTCTTTCTGGAAAGCGGCTGGACAAAGGTTTTGCAGGCAGAGGGAGATATGCGTCTGCCGATGGTGGCACAGATCGCCGGAGCGGTTGTCAATATCATGCTGGATCCGGTGCTGATCTTCGGGCTTGGTTTTGTGCCCAAAATGGGTATTGCGGGAGCGGCGGTTGCGACCGTGGCAGGACAGATCGCAGCAGCTCTCATTGTCATGCCGAAGGGCTATCGGAAAGTGCCTGCGGTTTCTACGTGGAAAAATTATATCAAACGTATTTATTATCTGGGCTTTCCGAATATACTGATGCAGTCTGCTTATACGTTTTACATTTTCGGTCTGAACATGATCTTAAAGGGCTTCTCCGATCAGGCAGTGACAACGTTGGGACTGTATTACAAGTGGCAGACGATCTTCTTTATCCCACTTGGTGCGATGCAGACCTGTATTGTGCCTGTTATCAGCTATAACTATGGCGCAGGAGACTGGAACAGGTGTCATAAAACTGTTATGGAAGCTCTTTTATTTGGCATGGGCTTTATGCTGGTGACAGGTGTGCTCTGTTTTGAAACGATCCCGGGGCCGATGCTGCGGGTCTTTTCGAGAGATGAGGAAGTGATCAGGATCGGTATTCATGCATTTCACATTATCGGGCTGGCCTTTCTGCCGCTTGTCAGCTCACTGACATTCCCGGTTTTCTTTCAGGCAGTCGGTTCGTTTTTTCAGAGTTCCTTTCTGACGGTGCTTCGTACGGTGTGCTTATTTGTACCGCTTGGCTATGCTTTTTCCCGTCTGGGGCTTGACTGGTTCTGGCTGACCTTCCCCTGCACGGAGATCATTACAACGACAGTCAGCCTGCTTTTGTACCGGAAATTTTACAGGCAGGCAAGATAATGTTTTTTGCAAAAGGAAGAACCGGAACAATTATTTTCAAAGAAATATGGACTGAATCTGTAAAACCGGAAAGAAAACTGGGAGGATATGCAAAATAATTGTGTGTTAAATGGCTCATATCATAAAAAATAAATACAATATTCATACAATAATGCAAAAACGAACGAATATTCAAATAATCTGACAATTTACAAAAAAGTTACTATTTACAAATGAAAAAAATAGAGGTATAGTTTCTCTAACAAAAGAAAACCGACTGGCAGCAGACAGGGAAAGGAGTCAGATATGTTTGACGCACAACCATCTGCCAAACGACCGCCGTTATACCGGTCATCGTTTGAGCATGACAACTGCGGTATCGGTGCCTGCGTAAATATCAAAGGACAAAAGAGCAGGGCGACCGTAGAAAACGCACTTAGAATTGTAGAAAATCTTGAACACAGAGCCGGCAAAGACGCCGAGGGTAAGACCGGAGACGGAGTGGGTATCCTGACACAGGTATCACACAAGTTCTTCTCAAAGGTCACAAATACCCTCGGCTTTTCTATTGGTAAGGAGAGAGAATACGGAGTAGGTATGTTCTTCTTCCCACAGGATGAGCTGCAGCGTAATCAGGCAAAAAAGATGTTTGAGATCATTGTAGAAAAGGAAGGCATGGAGTTTTTAGGTTGGAGAGAGGTTCCTACCTATCCGTCCGTGCTCGGCCATAAAGCGATCGAATGCATGCCTTATATTATGCAGGCATTTATCAAGAAGCCTGATAATGTGGCAAAGGGACTTGATTTTGACCGGAAGCTTTATATTGTCAGACGTGTCTTTGAACAGTCTACAGATGTGACCTATGTGGTATCCTTGAGCAGCCGTACGATCGTCTATAAAGGTATGTTCCTTGTCGGACAGCTTCGTACCTTCTTTAAGGATCTGCAGGATGAGGATTATGAATCAGCGATCGCGATCGTACACTCCCGTTTCTCCACAAATACAAACCCAAGCTGGGAAAGAGCACATCCAAACCGGTTTATCGTGCACAACGGCGAGATCAATACGATCCGCGGTAATGCAGATAAGATGCTTGCCCGTGAAGAGACCATGGAGTCCGAAGAACTGAAAGGGGAACTGCAGAAAGTCCTTCCGGTTATTAATTCCGAAGGTTCTGACTCAGCAATGTTAGATAATACCTTAGAGTTCTTAGTAATGAGTGGAATGGATTTACCACTGGCAGTTATGATTATGATTCCGGAGCCATGGGCAAATAACAATACCATGTCCCAGAAGAAGAAAGACTTCTATCAGTACTATGCAACCATGATGGAGCCGTGGGATGGACCAGCCTCCATTCTTTTCTCAGATGGAGATGTCATGGGAGCTGTTCTTGACCGTAATGGATTAAGACCTTCCAGATATTATATTACCGATGATGACCAGCTGATTCTTTCTTCCGAAGTCGGAGTACTTGATATTGATCCGACCAAGATTGTTGTAAAAGAAAGACTTCGTCCGGGTAAAATGCTCTTAGTAGATACCAAGCAGGGACGCATCATTGATGATGAAGAATTAAAAGAAAAATATCCGGATGCCATCGTCGATGGAATCAGTCCCGATCTGGCCAGTCTTGAATCCGTCAGAAATGCTTTTAAAGAAGTAACCGGAAAATACGGATGCGTGGATATTCTGGTAAATAATGCGGGGATTTCGGAAAGCACCCCGTTTATGGAGTATACAGAGGAGACATTTGATAAGGTCATGGATCTGAATGTAAAAGGAGTTTTTACGTCTACCCGTGCAGCAGCAGAATGCATGGTGGCAAGAGGTGAGGGTGTCATTCTTTCTACTTCCTCCATGGTCAGTATTTCCGGACAGCCAAGCGGATTTGCCTATCCGGCATCAAAATGTGCAGTAAACGGCTTCACGATATCTTTGGCAAGAGAGCTGGGACCTAAAGGTATTCGTGTGAATGCAGTTGCTCCCGGTATCACCGAAACGGATATGATGAAAGCTGTGCCAAGGGAGGTCATTGAACCCATGATTGAAAGAATCCCGCTTCGTCGGTTGGGACAGCCGGAAGATATTGCCAATGCATTTGTATTTCTTGCTTCTGACGAGGCAAGCTATATCACCGGCGTGATACTAAGTGTGGATGGCATGGCAAGAAGCTAAGACAATGTAGGGATGGTGATGTCATCACCGAACATAAATGGATTTCAGGCTATCATAGAGTCATAAAAACAAAAGACAAAGGAGGAATGTAACATGTCTGCGATCAATATCAGTACCAATAATTTTCAGAAAGAAGTAATGAATTCCGATAAACCCGTCCTGCTGGATTTCTGGGCACCCTGGTGCGGCCATTGCCGGAGGATCGGCCCTGCGTATGAGAAGA
>ERZ780128.345-NODE-345-length-19534-cov-1.764208_pt1 | contig 19534 bp, 10 predicted proteins | sample MGYA00511170_ERZ780128 | MGnify/ENA primary metagenome ERZ780128 (study PRJEB29588, sample SAMEA1970465) | human gut metagenome | biome: human gut; feature: human-associated habitat; material: faeces | place: Denmark | collected 2008/2010 ...
ACTGACAGAGGATTCCATCTCCCATCTGGCAAAACCGGAACGTCCTTTGATTGTATCCGACCAGTGGATGTACCATTCCAGACTTTACGCTGCCGCAAGCTATGTAAAGACGGTGGAGAATCTGGATCTGATCCAGTTGAATTCCTTCGGCTGCGGTCTGGATGCCGTTACCACCGATCAGGTGAACGATATCCTCTCCGGCTCCGACAAGATCTACACCTGCCTGAAGATCGATGAAGTCAACAACCTGGGTGCGGCCCGTATCCGTATCCGTTCCCTGTTGTCTGCAATCCGTGTCCGTGAAAAGATGGGCAAGCACCGCAACATCCGTTCTTCCGCTATCGAGAAGGTACCGTTTACCGAAGAGATGCGTAAGGACTATACCATCATCTGTCCGCAGATGTCCCCGATCCACTTTGAGATCTTGCAGCCTGCGTTCAATGCCTGCGGTTACAATTTCGTGGTATTGGACAACGATAACAAGCACTCTGTGGATGTTGGTCTGAAATATGTTAACAATGATGCCTGCTATCCTTCCCTGCTGGTAGTAGGTCAGATCATGGAAGCTCTGCTGTCCGGTAAATATGACCTGAACAAGACAGCCATCATCATGAGCCAGACCGGTGGCGGATGCCGTGCGACGAACTATATCGGCTTCATCCGTCGTGCCTTGAAGAAAGCAGACATGGAGCAGATTCCCGTTATCTCCCTGAACCTGGCAGGTATCGAGAGCAATCCCGGCTTCCATCTGAATGCGGATCTGCTGTTACGTGCCGCTGTTGGTGCGGAATTTGGTGACATCTTCATGCGTTGTGTATATCGAATGCGTCCTTATGAAGCAACTCCGGGTTCCGTGGATGCTCTGCACAAAGAATGGCTTGCGAAGGTACAGAAATTTGTCTCCGCGAAGCATATCAGCATTCCGAAGTTCCGCAAGATGTGTGTGCAGATCATCCGTGATTTCGATGCGATTCCGGTACTGGATATCAAGAAGCCCCGTGTCGGCGTGGTCGGTGAGATTCTGGTGAAATTCTCTCCTGCAGGCAACAATCATCTGGTAGAGCTGCTGGAGAGCGAAGGTGCGGAGGCTGTAGTACCCGACCTGATCGACTTCATGCTGTACTGCTTCTACAACCAGATCTACAAAGCAGAACACTTAGGCACCAGCAAGAAGACTGCAAAGATTTCCGCGCTGGGTATCTGGGCCATCGAACATATCCTCCGCGGCTCTGCCGTGAAGGCTTTTGAAGAAAGTAAGCATTTTGATCCGCCTACCAACATTTACAAGATCGTCTCCTATGCGGAACCGATCGTATCCATCGGCAACCAGACCGGTGAGGGATGGTTCCTGACCGGTGAGATGGTGGAACTGATCAAGGAAGGCGTACCGAACATCGTATGTACCCAGCCTTTCGGCTGCCTGCCGAACCACGTAGTAGGTAAGGGCGTTATCAAGGCTCTGCGGAAGGCATATCCTTCCTCCAACATCGTAGCCATCGACTACGATCCCGGTGCCAGCGAAGTCAACCAGCTCAACCGAATCAAACTCATGCTCTCCACCGCCCAGAAGAATCTGAAGAAGGGTGAAGGAAGCGCGGAATAAAACATTTATAGTCTGAAACCACTGCCCGCGGCAAGGGATTCCACAAGGGATTCCATTGGAATTCCATGCCGTGGGTGTTTTGTATTCAGATCTCTTTTCCCAAACAAACATCTTTTCAGAATCTCCCCTGTCATGCACTCAGATATGCTTGTGCCTTCAAAAGTGCCCGCTCTATTGCTTATCTGCATGTCCCACAATGTTCATTTATCTCCATTTTCGCTAAAAGCTGTTTTCCGGCTATTTTAGTACAAAATTTCTCATATTTTTTCTTTTTTTGTATCTGATTTACCCTTTTTCTTTATTTTGATACAATCATCCCTTTTTCCACTTGAAAATTAGACTTTTTTGTATTTTTTTCTGGTATTTTATCCTATTTACACCAAACCATTTTGAAAGGAGTTTTTTATGATTCAGAATTTAGACACTCGCCTTAATAAATTACATGATTGGCGATAACCAAACGGGCACAAAAAAAGACCGGGCGTGTATCGACCTCCAGTCATTAGATTGATTCTGTTTCTAACTTTTGGGCGGTACAGCTCCGGTTCTTTAAGGTGAGCAAGCTCTCTTTTACCTGCAATCTCACGATGCATTTGCGCTGCGGTTCTCAATGTATTGTTGCAAGACTTCGGTGACTTCCTCCGGTGCCAGGCCGGCATCCTCGATCAGGTCACTTACTGCCTCCAGTTCTTTGCGCCTCTTCTGCTCATATAATTCTTCCAGTTCCCGTTCCTCGGATTCAATGCGGATATTCAGCGCATTGATCAACTCCTGTTTTGCCTGGATCTTTTCCTCCAGGGATTTTCTCTGTCCTCTTGGCATATACTGTGTGCTCCTTTCCTTATGGCAATACTATCGAAAAGGCCATTCATCAGGGATCACAAGCGTAGCATAAGCTGCCGTGATCAGTCATGAATGGCCTGATATGTTACAGTATATGGACAAGATTGTAAAAATATACCATATGTCTGTTAATATTATACAGCTATAATTTTTGTCCTATCGGAACAAGCGTCCACAGATATTTTTCTTTGCTCACATCAAATCTGTCGGACCTAGCCCAGGTTGTCTACTGCCGCCTTCAGCTTGTCCAGTGCAAGCTCTAGAGTTGCTCTGGGGCAGGCAATATTCACTCGCTGGAAGTCTGCTCCACTGGGTCCGAACATTGCTCCGCCATCCAGCCAGAGTCCCGCTTTCTCTACGATAAACTGATCCAGTTCCTTGCCGGAAATCCCAAGTTCACTGCAATCCAGCCATACCAGATAAGTACCTTCCGGCTCTACCAGATGAATCTGTGGAATTTTCTCCTGCAGATATGCTCGCAGGAAGTTCAGATTCTCAAGCAAATAAGCTCTCAACTGATCCAGCCACTCCTGTCCGCCACGATATGCAGCCTCGCAGGCTACCGCTCCCAACGCATTCGGCTCATCGTATCCGGTCTTGTCGATTTCCTTCTGGAATGCTTCCCGCAATGTCTCATTTGAGATAAAAATATTGGAAATCTGTAAGCCTGCCAGATTGAAGGTCTTACTGGGTGCGGTGCAGGTCACGGTGAACTCCGCAAAACGGGGATCCACATTGGCAAACACCGTATGCTCAAATCCGGGATATACAAAATCATTGTGGATTTCATCACTGACTACGATCACATGATGGCGCAGGCAGATCTCTCCCAGATACTGCAGTTCCTCTCTGGTCCATACTCTTCCCACCGGATTGTGAGGATTGCACAGGATAAACAGTTTTATATTCTCCTGCACGATCTTGCGCTCGAAGTCTTCATAATCTATGCTGTACTGCGACTTTCCTTCAGTTACCCTTTTTTCGTATACCAATGTATTATCAATCACCCTACGGTCATTGTCCCTAATGATATTGGTAAAGGGATAATACACCGGATTTTGGATCAAGACCGCATCTCCCGGCTTTGTGAAAGCTTTTACCGCTGCACCCAGTGCAAATACCACACCGGGGGTCTTCATGATCCACTCTCTCTTCGTCTTCCAATTATGGTTTTTTTCCATCCAATTGGTTATGGCATTATAATAAGCATCCTTAGGCTGGGTGTATCCGTAGATTCCATGATCTACCGCCGCGTGAAGGCTTTTCGTAATCTCCTCCGATACTGTAAAGTCCATGTCTGCGACCCACAGTGGCAGCACATCCGCAGGCTTGCCTCTCTCCACGGCATAGTCGTACTTCAGGCAGTTCGTTCCCTTACGATTTATAATTTTATCAAAGTTGTATGTAGCCATACGAGTCCTCTTACCTTTCGACAACCTGCAAGCTTTCTGCCTGTGGCCCCAAGTTGCAGGTTAAATTTTTCTGTCAATCGTACCTATTCTACCAGGACCTTCTGCACGTCCTGACTCGTTGCGTCTGTTGTGGGACTTCCGTGAAACTTTCCGCGGAACTGGCTAAATTACTATGTATACCAGTCAACCCCACTCAGGCAAAGGCCTGCTCCAGGTCTGCCAGCAGGTCATCAATATTCTCAATACCAACAGACATTCTCAAAAGCTTTTCATCCACACCCAGAGCTTCCCTGACCTCTACAGGTACATCTGCATGGGTCTGCTTCATGGGATAGGTCAGAAGACTTTCCACGCCTCCCAGGCTTTCTGCAAAACGGATCAGCTTTACGCTCTCCAAAATTTTAACAGCTTTCTCCGCAGAATTCAATCGGAAAGAAATCATTCCGCCATAGCCGCTGCACTGTCTGTCAATCAGCTCCTTATCCGGTCTGGAATCCAGTCCGATATAATAGACTTCTTCCACTTCCGGTCTCTGTTCCAGCCAGTGTGCGATGGCCAGAGCATTCTTCTGGTGCTGTTCCATGCGGACTGCCAGTGTCTTGATACCGCGGAGTAACAACCAGCTGTCAATCGCAGACAGACAGGCTCCTGTAGTCTTGTAGATATTATAGAGCTGGTCATACAGAGCATTATCCTTCACCACCAGAAAACCGGACAAAGTATCATTATGTCCTTCCAGATATTTGGTTCCACTGTGTACCACGATATCAGCTCCTAATGTCAACGGCTTCTGGAAATAAGGAGACAGAAATGTGTTATCCACGATCAACAGGCATCCATTCTCATGCGCAAGATCTGCAATTGCCTGAATATCCGCTACTTTCATCATCGGATTGGACGGTGTCTCCAGATAGATAGCTTTTGTCTCCGGGCGCAACGCTGCCTTCACCGTATCCACGTTGGAAGTATCTACACAATCCACGGAAATACCATTCTTGCGACTGATCATGTTCCACAGTCTTAATGTTCCGCCATACAGATCATCGGTAGCGATCAGATGATCTCCGGGAGAAAAGATTTCCATCATTGCAGTGATTGCCGCCATTCCCGTAGAAAATGCCAGTGCCTCTGTTCCCTGTTCCAACAGAGCAACCGTCTTCTGCACTTCGTCTCTGGTGGGGTTGCTGCAGCGGGAATAATCATATCCCGTACTCTTCCCCAGGCCCGGATGCGCATACGCCGCATTCTGATAAATGGGCATGCTGATGGCGCCGAACGGATCCTTTCTCTCATTACTTCCCTGGACACATATGGTCTCTGCTGCAAATGCCATCTTTTTCTCCTCCTATGTCTATGTATACTATATTATTCCCTTTATATTTCCTACTGTTCCAGTAGGTATAGTATATATTTATCATAGTACATAGAAAAAGTCAAGTTTCTATTCCATATTTACCAATAAAGTTTCATTTCTTTCTCAGCTTCCTGCTCTGAGATATTCAGTTTCAGTCTCACCTTTTGTAAAGTTTCTTCATAACTGGTATTAAAATCCTTGCACATTATAATAATCCCTTGCGCAACTCCCTGAGAAATCCCCTGCGAAATTCCCTGTGCAATCCCTTTTCTTGTATACTGATCAAATAATTCACACACCCTGATCTCATCCTCCTCTTTGATTCCCATTTCTTTTAATGCATCTCCGGTATCATCAACATTTGTATCTCCGGATAATACCCGTAGCATCTTAACTGTTGCTTCTTTATGAATCACTTTTCGGTCCGACCGATAGCTATCTCCCTCTGCAAGATAATCCACGATGATTCTCATATCACTTTGAAAAAGCTCTCGTATTTCTCTGGGTAAATGACGCATTTCCCAAACATGAAGTTGTACATCATCTACATACTTCCATATAATATCTGCAGTCGCCCCTTCTTCATCAAATAACCGGTGCAAACTGCATCCCCCTTTCCACCTGCTCTTTCCCCAGTATAACACAATTTCTATCACAGGATATAGGCTCGGATTTTGTTTTTCATATTGTCTGCGGTATTCTCCACCTGCATACCCGGCCTTGCGCAATACCATGCCCTTATCCACCTTTGTCTGATTGGCAAATAAATACAATACCTTAGGCACCCCATTTACCACATGGTACTTTGCTACATCTTCCAATTGATTTCGCAATCCATTTTCTTTATCCAAGTAAAGACTCTCAGTAGCCGCCGACAACATTTCATAATCTTTAACCCTTCTTCTCCCTTCATGTAACAGAACATTAATAATGTCCGCCGCCACATCCGCATAGCTTTCAAAATTTTTCGTCACAATATCGTTTGTTTCCAATAGTTTTCTCCCTGTCCGATTGTTCTGTCAATCCATGAATTTGCGGCGATCCGCCATCGACTGCACCTACGCATTAAAGCATTTTCAGAATATTGCCTATATAGACTTTCTTAAGATGTGATTACTATAGCACATGCATATCGATTCTGCAAGAAAATTGCAGGTAAAAAACCATACAAAAACAGAGCTGTGGAAATTGGTACTTTTCCACAGCCCTGCTCTTTGTGCAATTTGTCTTTTCTGCGTCGCCCGCAAATCCTTTAATCCAGCTCAAACAGCTCCGCTGCGCTGACCGTCAGGCTCTTAACAGCGCCTTCGGTCCGCTTGGCTCCGTTGTCGTAAACGGTTGTCGCCCGGATGTAGATGGTGGCGGCATCCTGATCGTTAAGCGTCATCTTGCCGCTGCCGGAGAACAGGCCCATCTCCGATGCAGGGAATGCCAGCGTGTATACACCGTCACTGGTCACAGAATAATACGACGTACCTGTGACATAATAGTCCTTTCCACCTTCCGTAAAGTGATTGTCTCCACCGGTGATCACATGTGCATCCACTGCTGTTCCTGCGGAATTCATTACCGTAAGCCCGGTCAGAGGCTTCACTTTCAGCTTGTCCTTGCCATATGCGATCTCTATGGCATCCGCATCCGTGGATTCCTTGAAGAACTCTACCCGGATCTCCGTTGCTGAAGACAGGATGTTGTAATCGGTAGCCTTGAAATCCACCTGAATCTTATTGCTTCGATCCAGGATCATCTTGTTGGCAGCATCATACATCATATATACGGAGTCAATGGTGTTGCCGTTGTCATCCCGGAAAAATACGGAAGGTGCCTTGGTTCCTGCATTGTAAGCCGCTACCATGGTGTTCACAAACAGCTTCTTCTCCGCCATTCCCGTGGGCTCCGTATGTCCCGCACCGGAATACGTGACATTACCCATGCTGTAAATATAATAATTATTTACCACATCTTTAGGGCTGACATTATACAGATTCACGCCATTGTCGTTGCCCCATCCGTTGTTCCACTCGGTCTGCGACTTTCTGGTCTTGGCATTGTCGGACAGGTCGGACAGACAATACCATACCACAATATCATTCTTGCCGTCTCCGTCCTTATCCAGCTCCATGTTCGGCTGCAGCCACTGATAATGTGTTGCCGCCACTGTCAGAGTCTGCTGTTCTTCTGTAGTGATCTGATAAGGATAATTAGTGATCTGTCCTTGATTTACCTGCGAAACGATCATATCAGGACCGGCACCGTCTCCGAATTCCTTGTAATCTCCCAGCACCGTGATCTGCCCCTGAGAGTTCGTTGTCTTATCCATACCCTGATAAAACAGAGAATTGCGAATCGGGAAACAGAAGCTCGTATAAGACGTTCCTTTCCGCAGGATCGCATTGATCCGATTCTGCACATAACGGACTGTCGTATATTTGGTCGTACCCTCGATATTTCCGACCGTCTGATCACTGCTCCGGTCCGTTCCCGGCTTCCATGCCGTATCGTAATTGTACTGCGTGTCCAGAATATTGTAATAAGCATCATAACGCTTTCTCTGGGCATCGGATAAACTGGAATTGTTCCTCTGGTCATCATAATATTCCCGAAGCGCACCGTATCGGTCCAGTCCTACCGCCGCACGCATGGTCTTGTTGAACTCATAGCCCCAGTACCAGCTTTTACCGCTTCCGGCCGTACTGTTGATATACGAACTGCTGTCATGGGTGAACAGGACACTCTTACCATCTTCGATATAATCACGGATTGCTTCGGATACTGCCATGTTCTTCAGGCTCTGATCCTTGCTTCCGAACTGATAGTTGTCTCCGAATCCCAGGATCAGCATATCGTACTGCTGGAAAGTGGTGTATGCCGCATTGTAATAAGCCTCAGACTTCTGTTCATCGGTCTTAAGCTTTTTCAACTGATCGTCTGAAATCAATCCGTTGATAAAAGTTGAAGTCTTCACGGAATCAATAGATACATTAAATTCCCGGATACCGCTTAACAGTGACTTTACATCACTGTCACTTTCCAGATTCCACAGTGTCTTGTCATTAGATGCTTTTCTGTCGGACATCAGCTGCAATACCTGAATATCCACTCTGGAACCTCTGTCCACAGCCGTATAACCGGACACCGCCGTTCTCACCAGAGCATCGGAATTATCATAGAAGATCATCTTCCAGGGCAATACTCCCTGATAATCATCCGGCAGCACTCTGACTACCTTATAGGTATATCCGGTGCGCAGCTCATAATGACCACTGTCGTTTTTCGCCACCTCTTTCCACTCCTGCCCGGATCTGACATACAGATTCAGTCCGGAAAGCTCCTCCGTGGAAGAAAGTGTCTGCCCGATCACATCGGAACCGGAAAAACGGCCATCGGAATTCTTATCAATATACAGTTTGCAATCATAAGTCGTATTCACCTGGGACGCAGCCGCATCATTCGACAGAGCAAAAATATACTGCAGATAAAACTTACCGTCCGTCATCTTCAGGAATGCATCATTGATACCGTCATCGTTGTAATGCAGCTCGGTGGGCATATAGTCCTCACCCAGATTCTTTACCCATTCGATCTGCAGCTTGGACAGATTCAGATGGTTGCCAAAGTTTCTCTGTCTCTCTTCTCTTGCTTCCTTTGCCGCCTTTGCGGCAGCCAGCGCCTCCTTACTGTCATCCGCCGCCTTTTCTGCTGCTCCGGGTACTAACTGGCTCTCCGCAAAGACATTCTTCTGCCAGTATTTATAATTGCCGCTTTCATCTGTAGACAGGGCAAACTGTATCAGCTGGTAAAAGTAGGAGCTTCTGTCCACGGTTTTCGTATTTGCGCCCACCTTACCATCGATTCCCGTCAGAAGTGCATCCGCAAATACTACCGGATACCCGGCGGAAATATACTGCTCGAACTCCTTTTCTCTGGTGGAGTTCATATCGTTTCCGGGTCCCCGATACTGATTGGAAGTGTGACTCAGGGAATCATCCCTCAGACGCTTCTTGTTATCATCCGATTCATCCTTATAATCATACAGATCCCCGATATGCGTATAGATCAGCCCATTCATGGAACTGTCATTGTAAACGGTCTGATTGTTTTTCACATTCATGGTTCCGGTGCGGGCACCCACATAGATCATATCATATCGATCGTTGAGATCCTCTATCTTGCCAATGAACTCTGCGGAAGCCATCTGGGTAATGGAAATACTTCCTCCGTAACTGCTCTGCCCCAGAAATCCTTTCACGGAATCTGCAGATAAAGCTCCGGTTCCGAAATCATAACAGGGCTCCAGATCCAATACCGCAAGGCTGTCCTTTACCTGGCTTCTGTGCAGATACCAGTTCATAATATATCTGGTGATGGAAGCTTTGCTGATCTCTTCATTCAAAGTGACCGCCGTGGCATTTTCCTGTGTGATCAGAAAATTCTCGTAGCGGATCTCTTTCAGGACATCCGTGTAGATCCATGCTCTTGTCGTATCTGACTTCAGATCCGTCAGATAATCCTCTGCCGCATAAGCTTTGGAACTGTCGTTGTTCAGGTATACATTTTCGTTCAGGTATTCCTTCAAGGTATCCAACGTCAGGGTATCCGCATTTGCCGCCTGCATTGCAGACGCATAGGATCTGATATTTCCCTCTGCCGCGCTTTTCAGCGTATCGACACTTACATTTTCCCAATAGGAATCTCCCTGACTTGCGATTGCGTTTGCCACATTGTCATCCGACACCTGCAGCAGAGTCAATGCCAGTTTCGTCAACACTTCATTGCTCTGGGTGCTGTTCTTGGCATAAAAATTATAATCCATGATCACCGGCACTCTGGCTGCAGCGGTTCTGATCCCGCTGTCGTCCACGCCAAATGCCAGCTTTGCGATCACGGTTGCCGCAGAGACCATATTGGACGGCTCTGCCCCGTAATTTCCCTGACCGGAAAAATAGAACAGATCCACATCTGCCAGATCAATTCCACAATAAGAATCCTCCGCTGTAATGGAAGCATCTGCCAGATCAGCCAGTTCCTGCAGGGTAAGTGTTGTCACTTCGATCTTCAGTGTATCGATATCGTCTCCGGTGGCTGTACCACTCTCATAACGACTGGTACCGGACAGATTCAGGACATTTTTCTTGAACCATTCTTTGTTGTAGAAACCGCCGTTATAGGCAATAGTCTCCGTAGCATCTTCTCTGTCATCCCCTACAAAATCATAGCTGTTGGCGGTGTCAAAGCCCGCTTCCCCCTTGTAAGTAACCTGAAGGGAACCCGGTGTCACCATAGTGTAGCTGCCGGCCTCATCCTTACGATAGGTATCGATCAGACGGTAATCACCGTTTTTGTCACTTACTGTCATTGCAGATACATAATAGTCGCCGTTATCATTTGCTGTGAAATCCACAAGATAGGCACTGGCTATGGTCTCAAATGTATATGCCTTCGAAACATCATCCCATTTTGCCAAAAGCTGTGCGCTATCCGGCTGTGCATGATCCAGGATGTAGAGATTCTGGGTAATATCTCCGGCAGAATAGGCTGCTATCGCATCTCCTCCGGATGTCGTGCGTGCCTGCACAGCAGTACCTGCATCATTTCCGGATACCCCCCTGGACGTAGTCTTTAATCCATCCGGCAGTGCCGCATCGGTACCGTATACAATCTGTCCGAGATAGGTATAAACGGCAGTCTCACCCGTACCTATCTTCTGATAGATTGTCCTGTCCACATAATCTTTTGCCTGAAAACTCGTTTTATCAATAGCGGCCAGATCCGTCTCCGAAATTGCATATAAGCCCTGCGCATATCCCCTGGCGCTGTCTGAACCATTGATAATCGTAGTCTCCAGTCCGTTGCTTCCTCCGGTAGATCTATGGGAAAATACCGGAGTCACGCTTTTGGCATCCCGGTTACTGTCTCCGGCGGCCTCCAATGCACTGTATCGGTTATAACGTTCTCCTGCTGCTACCGTCTCCCCATTGGCAATCTCACGATAGACCGCATCGATCTGTTGGTAATTGTATCTGCCGGATCCGTCCTGTCGGAATACAAAGCGTCCTCTTACGTCCTCGGTTCTGGAAGCTCCGGTGCTTTCGCTGTAGGCAGAAAAAGTAACCGGACCTGTCGTCGGAAACTTTGCAGCATCCAGACTGTCCATAGCTGTCTGACGCTCTGTGGCTGACGGCATCTCGGAAAGCTTTCTGCCCTCAGATACCGGCTCCCCGCCTGCCAGATAGCCGATCGTGGCATTTTCCTTCGACGGAACGATCTCCAGAATATGGAAAGTACCATCAGAAGAAGCTACCGTATCCTGTACCAGTTTTTCAATACCCGGAAGGGTTCTTTCCTGCGCACTGACCTCCATAGAGCCATAGCTCTGACCGGCTCCGACGGCCAAAGCTATGGTGAGGATTCCTGCTATATACTTTTTTGAATTGCGTTTCCAATTCATGGTCATTTATTATCCTTCCATTCCCACCACTCCGGATTCTTCTCTACTTCCAGTAAAAGATTTCTCTTATGATCCGGATATCGTTCATCATAAATGGTCATAATTAAATAATCATTTTCTTCATGTGCGCCAATATCAAACTGTACCTGCGAAAAAGGAAGATGCATATTATCAATTTCTGCAAATTTCGTGTTGGAATCCAACGGCAGTTCTCCCTGGAAATATCCTGCCAGTTTTGCTGCTCTATGTCCTTTCTCTCTTCCAGACTCAAAACCATACGCATGCAGATCATAACGATTCGTCCAGGTAGGTCTCAGCACCGTAATCACATGCTGATCATTGGCAAATAAGATATCCACTACCGGCACCAGTATTACCGTTTCGGCCACTAATGTGGAATCATCCAGGCTCCATGCCTGAAGCTTCAGACGATATTCGGTATCCCAGGAAATATAGCTAAGTGCTCTTACCTCTGTAGATTCTCCCGTATTTTCTGTTGTCAGATAGGCTTCCTGATGAACATTATCATATGCTCCGTCATAGACTTCAAAACCGACCTGATATGATTTTTGTATTCCGTTCCATACCTTGAAATCATTATTCAGCTCACTGGGAATATCTGCAAATCTCCAATTTACTTCCCCTTTATAATTTCGAATCTCGCAATTAATTTTTCCATTACGGTTTAATACAAACTGACTGGAGTAAATATACGGTTCCTTCGCGTTTACAACCGTCTTCAGGGGAGGGATTGTAATATCGATTTCTCTGGTAATCTTAATATCTACTGATAAAGCTATCACCGCACGTACACGTACTACCGTATCCGTCATATTTCCACATTCCAGTTCTGCCTGGAACTGTCGACCATCAGAATCTGTCAAACCGGTTATTTTGTAATTATTGGCATAATCATCTACCACACTCCACTCAATCTGTGGATAACCATTTCTGTAATCCGCCCAGGACGGCAGACATTCAATCAATGCCTTATAACCGATCTTTTCCGTACTTCCTTCGGTAAAATCATATGTGGTCAGATTCTTGGCAATCAGTGTTGCATCATATTTTCCGTCAATGTTGGTATAGGGTAATACCGATACCTTTGTGGATGCAGACATTCCGGGATCCGCCACGGAAGTACAGGTTACCTGTAGCACAAGTGTTCCGGTCGGCTCATATCTGTCAGCCGTCAAAAGACCGCTCCCATTTATCGTGGTTCCTGCCTTAAGTCCAGTTGCGTCCACTCTTGCCACGCTCCAGGTCACCCCGGCATTTTTAGCCTCTTCTGTTCCTTCCATAGTATAAGAGTACTGCAGGCTGTCCCCCTGAATCACCGAAGCATCTTTCGGTTCTATATCCAGAGAATCCACCATATGCTTTTGTACCGTTACGGTAGCCGTTGCCGCTATGGTAGGATCCGCTACGGCGGTACAGGTTACTGTCAGAATATTCTCTGCTATGGTCTCATCCGCTGCCACACTCAGTTTACCGTTACCGCTGATGGTACTCTTACATGCGCTGCCATCCTGATAACTTACGGCCCAGGTCGCGCCCTGAGCAATGGCTTCCTCGTCTCCGGTGATCTCGTAATCGAAGACGAAAGTCTGTCCCTGTTTCAGATCTTCGTGCTCGGGAATGATACGAATGCCGCTGATCCAGGAATAGATGCTGGACGGCTCTGAGCTCAGATCATTTCTCAGCTTGATGGTCTCGGAAATATCATAGGACTTGTCCTGATAGGTAAAGGTCATATTCAGAACGACTTTTCGCTTATCCAGTTCACTGAGGTCCACGCTGAAACTGCTGACATGCTCTGCCATCAGTGCGGGCTTAGCCGCGTCAAAATCTCCTACCACAAGTTTGCCCTCGGCATCCTTGCTATTTGTCACCTCATAAAGATACACCTGATTGGCATCGGCATAATCCGCCCCGGCACCCCCCTGCCAGCGGATCATATAGCTGTTGTCATTATTGATCAGACGCAGTTCACTGACACTGGCATTCGTTACGTCCAAGCCGTTAACGTCTTTTGCCACATTACCGTCCATATCCACAGCTTTCTGATCCGTCAGATTAGAAAAGCTGATACCCTTCTCCACATCAATAATCAGATCGATCATCTGGTTGGCGGTCAGCTGGGCTTCTTCCTGCAGGGTCAGTTCCTTGTTCCCCCGCATATAGGAATTGTTGCCGGCGACCACGAATGCTCCCACCGCACCAGCTACTATGGTCATGATGGCAAGAGATACGATGATCTCTACCAGAGTAAATCCTTTCTTTCCAATACCCATGGTCAACCTCCTTACTTCGTCAGGATCTTGCCGGTCTTGCCGACCGTTGTGATTTCTATGGTTCTCGTTCCGTTGCTTACGACGATTTTCTGACAGTACTCCTTCAATACACTGCCTGCGATACAGGTATTCTTCTCAAAGGCCCCGGATGCACGGTTAAACACCAGATGCAGCCCATTTGAAGATGAAACATAAGGTAACAGGCTGTCGGATCCCTTCAGTTCCGTCAGGGAATATCCCGTGGAATCTCCCTCAAAATATACCTTGATATCAATAGGTTCTTTTCCCAGTACCCTGTTGGATACCTCCACATCTCCCTGCCGGATCTGTGCCGTATATTCCTTGGTCGTATCATTATAGCTGATAACGCACTCCACCTGATTCTGTTCTTTTCCGAGGGTCAGCACTCTGGTCCGCTCCAGTGTTGTCACAATTTCGTCCGCACATTTCCGGACTTTCCTGCCGGTCAGGGATGTAATGGATGTGGCCATCACACCCACCAACACCGCCATGATCGCAATGACAATGATCAGCTCCACCAGGGAAAAACCACTGTTGTTATTCTTTCTGCCAGTTTTCATAAACTATCAAATCTCCCAGATTTATATCACTGTTCTTATAGGACTTACCGTTACTGCTCAGGTAACCGTCTCCGCCATTTAAAAAATCTACCACATGATATTCCTGTGTCTTACCGGCAGCATCTACGATCGTTCTGGAATAGGTCAGGGCATGAAGCACCGCATCCCGGTCAGGTTCCACATTGACATTCTGATCCAGCGTGATCGTTCCGCCGGACAGGATCGTTCCCTGGAATTCCTTTGTCACTTTGACATCTCCGGTAGCAATGATCAGTCCACTGAACTCGCCGAATCCGGCTTCCGGATAGGTATAATCACCCTTTACAATAACTGCCTTATATCCCTGCTCCGCAAGGCTTCCTGTGGTATTGCCGAAATATTTTGACTCCACCTTATTTCCGGTACTGCCGTTTAATACAGCATGGAAGGTCGTTATCTCCCCTTCATTTACCAGATTGGTATAAGCATTGGCTGCATCCGTCTTCTCCGAAGGAAGCAGCTGCTCATAGACATCGATCATCTTCTTGGACAATGCCTGGAATTTCAACTGATCCGATGCCAAAAGTGCCTGATATCCTGCATTGGCACCATCACTGGTCAGTGTGGCATCCAACAGCTTCTCCTGACTTCCCGCAGCCGCACTGCTGTCATACATGGCCACATTGCCTGCCAGATGCATGATGTACGCTCCGTTCTGCTGTCCACGCACCTGAATGGCTTTGGTATACAGACCGGTATAGGCTTCCATGGTCTGCTGGTTGGCACCGTAATAATCCTGAAAATACCGGTTGGCATTGGCTCTCGCGGTATCAGAGGTGCTGTCAAAGCTTACATAATAATACACCAGCGTGATCTTGCTGTTGATCCGCTTGAAAATCTTCTGGATATTGTTCTGGGTCAGTCCGTACTCGGCCAGCGTATGACCATTCAGGGTAGCGGACGGAATATTCAATGCCACTTCCGTTACATCCGCCTGGTCCCTGATCTTGTCCTTATACTGCTCCAACGTGATCGGGTTGCTGGCACCGTTTAACACGGTCTTGCCGGAAGCATCCACACCGATACACTGCGCCGGAACGAGGTAAGCCAGCTGGTCACTCTTCACAGCGATAGACTGTCCCATCATCACATCCTGTACTCCGGTGTTGCTCACACCATCCTCACTGGTAATTCCATCCTTGGCTTTCGTCAGAGAAATGTAAGAATTTCCCGCCAGCGTAAGATTCTTCAATTCATTCAGATAGATCTCCGTATCCGTGCCGTTGACCAGAATGGCGCTGCTGTCCACGCCCTTTCCATTACCGAAGCCAATATACTGTCCGGCATATTCTCCGTCGATCTGTGCTCCGGCGGTAAATACATTCCGCTCTCCGTTCATCCTGAGGTCTCCGGCCACATATACGTTGTTTCCCTGAAAGCTCAACGTTCCGTTGCTTCCCGTATTGCCCGGAATACCTCCGTTCATGGCAATGGAACCGGCCCATACTTCACCGTACTGATCTGTGGTAAGTGTGGCTCCTTCTCCCAGATATAAGTCGGAAGCCATCACCATACGCTTGTCTTCGTTTGCATTGCCGGTGGTCTCTTTCCATTCCACCGTCACACCGTTACCCTTGCCGGACTCTTCGCTGCCCACGATAAAACGGTTCGCATAAAAGCTGCCGCCGATGACATTGATGCTGTATAGCGCAGGATTGGAAGGAAGCGCCTGAATATTCTCCTGTGCCACCATGGAGATTCCCGTAATAGAAGGCAGCGTCACTGCCTGTGCAAAATCCATATCCGGCATCTTCACCCGGATATCGGTCTGGATCACGGACACATAGCCATCGGTATCCGTATAAGTCACTTTCAGACCGCAGAAGGAAAGTCCGTCGGTGTACAACTGAAAACGTCCGGTAGGAATATCCGTGGTCTCCACTCTCTCCTTGTTGCCCGTCACCGGATCCGTTGTCATTACATATACCTTCAGACTGCCGCTGCTGTCCAGAGCCATCCGGTACACTACTTCCCCGGAGTCATTCAATGTCTCTAGCACCGTCCCCCTCTTTATCTCCGAAGACAGGCTGTTGAACAGCTTGGTCAGATCATAATTGTTGATATTCATACTTCCTGTCACTGCATAATAATCCTGCATATCCTTCAGGAAATAATATCTCAGTTTGTTCTGCTTCTCCTCTGCGGAGGTTGCCTCATAATTTTTCAGGACCAGTTCATAGGCACTTCCGACAGAAGCGGACACCCGCTCTCCCATAGCCGTCCGGATCTCATCCAGCACAGTCTCTGCGGAGTAAAAGTTGTCCTTCGCCTTGAGATTGTTCACCTTCATCTGATAGTTCAGCAGTGACATATACATCAAAACACTGGCTAAAATGCCAATAAAGGCCATGGCAATGATCACAACGACCATTGCTGAGCCCTTATTGTCCGTTCGTCTGTGGAATTGTCTTACCCTTGAAAATATTTTGGGATTTCTTCCGCATATCTTCATGTTTCTCGTCTTCCTTCCGGTATCTCCTCTATCTTGCGTCCGTCAGATCATTCGATCACGGTTCCCGTCATGGTAAGTACGGGGGACTGCACTCCGATCATATCTTTTACATACACCTGTACCCGCATGTCATAGATACGGTTGCGTCGCTCCGTCGGTGTCAGACCGCCGTCCGCACCCATAATATCCTTCGCCACGTCTCCGGCAGCATTACCTGCCGCACCGGACACGCTGAGATCATTGAAAATGTATTCCGTATTGCTTCGCTTCACCAGATTCGTCCGCAGTCTACAGGCGGAATCAATGCTGGCTCCCGCAGAGGACATCCAGCCCGGCCAGGTCTCCCGCAGTTCAAATGCCGCCTTGTAATTGTTGTTCCAGGAGGAATACGGGTTAAAACCGGTACTCTCATCCGCAAAACTGTCTATTCTCTCCGCTGACGGAGTCTGCTCCACCAGGAACAGATTTGTCTGTACATTCTTCGGGTTATTTACGATCACTTTGTCTACCGCAGAAATCACCGCACTCTGGGTAGCCTCCACTCTGGGCTGCAGGCACACAATGATATTGGCCAGCTGGGAAATGATCTCCTCACTGTCCACCGGGTTCCCACTCTCCTTCTGTTTCTTAAGTTCCGCTGCTTTGGCTCTTACCGCCTCTTCGTTGGAAAAGATCACATAATCCGAGCCGTTCTGGGGATAATCTCCGCTGATGCCTGTAAGGATGGCGGAATTGCAATGATAGACTGTGGAGGCCGTCACCAGATACACATCTGTCTCTACGTTCTCTCCATCTCCCAGATCCAGCAAAATGCGGCTGCTGTCTATGGATATTTCGATGGTCTTGGTAGTATTCCTGGCAATCTCCATAACGTCTCTGCCGCCGGAATACGATTCAAAATAACCGTAAGCCTCCTGTGCGGCATCTTCCGATTCGGAATATACCGCATTCAGATTGCCTGCCAGGTTCTGGATATTTACAATATCCTTCTCATTCAGTGCCGTGTAACCGTTAGGATCCAGTGTTACTACCACATCATAGGTGCCGGAAGTCGTCTTCTCATCACGGAAGGTATATTGCCAGATACCAGCTTCTGCTGCGCCGTCTCCGTCCACATCCAGAGAGACATCTCTCTGCACATTGTTAGTGAAATCAGTGGGAGTGGCCGTCTCATAGGTGTCTGCCATCTCCTCCAGTGTATGTGCCTCGAACTGCTCCATGACATCCTCTGCGATGGCCGTGGCATGCATGGTGTTGCGGGACTTGGCATTGGTTCTGGCAGAAGTCACAAAGCTGTGCAAAAGCGGCACAACGATGATTGACAGGATCACGATGGCGATCAGCAGTTCAATCAGAGAAAAGCCTTCGTTATTCAGTTGTCTTCTCTCCGTGTTCTTCTGCATGTGAGTCGTCCTTCCTGCTTCTGACTAATACCGGTCTCTCCGCACTCCGTGCTCCCGAAACCGGACAACCATTCGCACTCCGGACTATCGTCCTTCCTGCTCATGGTTGTTTGATTTGCTAATCATAGCAGTATCCTGCCTGCAAGCAGTCGTATACTGCTATGATTGCAAATCTATTATTCCATGTTTCCGAAAATAGTGTCTACGCCCATCTGCATATCCGGGATGTAAGGTGAACTGTATACCTTATCGGTTCCCAGCAGATAATAGGTGTTCATGGTCATGTTGCCGGTGAGCATTCCGTCGGTCTCGTTGTAGCTGATGCTGACGCCCTGGATGCTCTCACGTTCCTGCTGATTGTAGATGTATCTTACCAGTCCCTTGAAATCGTCATAGGTACAGGAAATGCTGATGCTCAGTGGTACTTCATACATATGAGTGTCCGCATAAACAGTACCGTCCGTAGATACCGGACTTGTAGATGCCGTTGTAGTTGTTGCCGCAGCATCTGTTGCTGTCGTATCCGTGGCTGCTGTTGCATCCGCAGTCGTCGTTGCCGCATCCGCTGCAGGAGTATACACCACCTCTGCTTCGGAACCGAATGCAATATTTGCCACCTCGGTACGAGTATAATCTTCCAATGTCTTTACCATCATAATGCTGTCTTCCGGTAAGATATCTGCCGGAAAACGGTTCTCAAAATTCGTGATATAGGACTGCATCTTCTCAGTAGCCTCAATGTAGTCCGCCTTACGCTGATCTAATATCTCCAGCGTTGCCACCTGGGATGACAAAGTGGCATTCTCCGCCTCAAGAGCATCTGATTTTTCATTAAATTTGGAATATACCAGAAAATACGTACACACAGCAATAAGAACACCGATCACTGCGATCAAAAGCTGAATTTCACTCTTTTTAACCTTCATCTTCCGCTGCCTCCTACTGTGCTGTCTGGGTATCGGCCTGCGCCTCACCGCTCTCTTCGGTCTCGTCCGTCAGATTCTTATAGCTTCCGGTGATGGAAAATGTCACCGCAGATTTGCCGGTCTCATCCTTGCTGTCCGTAATATTGCTGATCTCTACATCATCAATACTCTTCATGTTA
>ERZ780128.348-NODE-348-length-19467-cov-3.512827_pt1 | contig 19467 bp, 8 predicted proteins | sample MGYA00511170_ERZ780128 | MGnify/ENA primary metagenome ERZ780128 (study PRJEB29588, sample SAMEA1970465) | human gut metagenome | biome: human gut; feature: human-associated habitat; material: faeces | place: Denmark | collected 2008/2010 ...
CTTTGCCAGCTCAGCAACCTGCTGTTTTGGTGCTTTCTGCACACGCCGTTGACGATTGTCGAGCGTCACGGACACGCCGTAGAGTCCTTCCCTTCAACAACAGAGGATTTGCCCAAAGGAACGGACGCAACGGTCAGTGAGGGCTGGTGCGATCTTCAGGTTCGCAATGATACGGACAACACATTCCAAATTGAAGTCGCTTTTGACGAAAGCAATATTTATGGTCGGATTTATACGGCAGAGCCTGTCACGAAGGAGTATTCAATTTACAACTCGTCCGTAACCTATGTTCGCCAAAACGGGAAAATTTTTCAGATGGCCGAGGTGTGTCGCACCGAAACAGATACGATCAGCGGTAAAACGATGAAGCATCTGCTTTATACGAATAAATGCGAAATTACTTATTTGTTGCCGGAAGGGATGGAAGTACAGGAGAAGTAAAAAATGTTCAATTACAATCAAGAAACAATATATAGTCTCCTCTGTGCAGTGCTGCCGTGTTTTATTTATCTGCTGGTATGGGGTAGAAAAAAACCTCTATTACACTCGGTTTGAAGTGACCCCCAAAAGTTGGATACAATTTTTTTGGGGGGCACTTCAGTTCTGACGGGTAAAATCGTAAAATTCGGACTTGTTAGACAAATACTTACGCGGTTTCAACCTCAGGTACTGAATCTATCGAATTGACAAATTTAACCAATTGCGGATCTGAATCTTTTTGTATGAGGTTTCGGAGACTCTTTTTCAATTCATAAGCATCATCCCCTGCTGTATTTATTAAATCCATATAAAAATCTTTGTTTTGCAGAATCAATGAACGGCATGCCCCATCGGAAATTACAGGTTTCACTATTTTATCAATAACGTCTCCAGCTTGACTTTTCAAATTACCATGCGATCTAAGCCATGTTTCGAAAAATTGAAACTTTATTGCATTGATAGTCTTTTTACCGATGCAGAAATCATTTCTTATATCGGTAACTGTCGATTTAATTTTTCGTTTATCCAATCTTTCAACTATATTCTTGAAACAATTAGGGAAAGGATTCAAACTTTGAGTTCCAGAAGCAATATCCATCAGAATCTTTTTGCCAAATTCAGTCAAGTTATCTGGCAAGGATTTGATTTTAGCCAGTAAATGTTTTATTGCGACAAACCAATAATATGATGTATGTGCTGTTCTTTGGGCGTATAATGTATCAACACTTATTTCAGACAACGCTTCGAACGCTATTTTATTGATATGATCGGTCAGGACATTGCTTATTTTAGTGGTCAAATCGTAAAAAGATGCGTCAGGAATTACATCTTTAATATTGTTCTTAGTGATATACTTATCCAAATCGGTATTCCACTCTGCTAAATGCTCGATAAATACCTCATCCGTTACACCTATTCTGTTCTTAATATCTTCAAATTGGGGCAATATGTCTGAGAGCAATAATTTATAGCCAAGTTTATGATTTACCATGTATTGTAGTGTTTCATTTAATAGCGGTATATTCCATCCCACACTATTTACTAATAAGTCTCCATGATCCACATAATAGTCCATGAGTTCTGCAACATATTTTATATCTCCACCCTCTATTAAGGAAACGGAATGACCATGTGCCAATTGCATGGCGACTAAATCGTAATATCCAGACTCTTTAATGTTTCGGCCATCAGTTTCTAATTCAGAATGCAACTGATTTATGTAGGTTGAATCTAACGTTACAGGTAAAGGTCTTTCTTCGTCAGATGCCAATAAACGATAGGTTGTAAATATAGCCCCTATATTATCTTTATTTACATTCTGTTCATCAATGCAATTCGTGATCGCTTGCAAAAGCGTTGGAAACGTATAGGTAGAATTATCTTTTAACGTTTTTACAATATCTGCATGGTCGAAATTATCGGGTAGTAAGTTTGCCAAATAATTATCGAGCGCCTCCGAATTTGTTGCTACTTGATAATATTTATATGCTTTAGTTGTCGCGTTATCCCGATAGGCAGCATCTGTTGCATTTGCAGCTTGAATATAATCGATAAATGTATTTGGCTTGACTGTTTTTGCTTCAATCAATGACGTAAAATCGCACGCCAACTTATTTTGCGCAATAAACCTGTCTATTGCATCTAACGTTTTGAAATAGTCGCCGCCATTGAAGTCATTGAACCGAACTATCTTCTTATATAATTGAGCAATCACATGGTTTTGGCTTTCCGTGTCTAAATGCAACAGCAGTTCTTGGTATTCGACAGGGAACACCTGCTTCTCTATGGATTCTTTTAATTTCAATTGTGCTATTCTTTGCCATACACGCAGAATAACATCGCTCTTTCGAGTTAATTTATGCAAACAATGTATAATCTTATCGATAAGCGCATTGTCCATACATTGTATAACTTCTTCTAATACAGTGTCAAATTGTTTATTAGTCTCTGCATATTGATTTATGTCGTGGTCTTCTTCTCCGTTGATGCAGCCTTCAATATATTTTTTCAATGGAATTTGTCGAGCATCTTCAACATCGACACCATATACCAAAGCTGCAATTTCGCGTTGTGTTTGCAGATCATTGTTAATTATTGTTTGAATGCCATTCAGATAGTCGCCGGACAATATTTGTTCTACTGGATTTGCCAGAATATCCGTCTTCTTCAAACAGAACAATGCTATGTTTATCATCAAAATTTCGTTACACCACTCTTGTTTAAGAGCGACCATCTCATTGATATATGATATAATTTCCCTAACATTGGCATTAGGATTTACCAATCTGAATATCCGATTTATAGTTTCTTTCGCTTCATTTTCTGTTTCTCCAAATGCTTCAACAAACAGTTTGTTGAATATACTTCGATAGTCGGTAATAACAGGAGGAGCAACACGATAAACAATAGGGAAAGTTTTATTGATAAAATACTTGGTCAGTTGTTTCGTTTGTTCGTCGGTCTCATCTCCGAATGCACAAGCTAAATGTGTTTCATCGAAAGGAATAACAGCCCAAACATTTTCAAAACCGCTATCGGCGAAGAACGTATGGATAGAAGACCATAATTCTTTTACTTTTTCAGCGGGGAGACGATCCATGTTGTCAAAAACAAGGACTAATTTACGTTGTCCTTTTTCCTTGATAAAATCAGAAATGTCTTGCATCCATGTTTTGAACTCGTAAACCGTTGGTTCGTCTTCGCTCAAAGTCTCATAGCAAACGTCCTTTTCGACTTTATCTTGATAAATAGCTAACATATAACTCCATCCATATTTATGATCTTTGCTATATGCCCATTTCCAAACGCACAATGCAATAAGAACTGGCAGTGCAGCTATGATAATAGACAATAAAGAAAACCACCATGTTGTGGGTGTAGGTTTTACTGCATACGCAATAAATGTAAATATCGGAGTTAAAACTGCAACCAAAAATGCCGCAACCATACCATTACTGATAAGGGGATATTTTTCGGTTACGGTCTCCGTTTTACGGGCTAATAAATATTTCAGCTTTTCAGACCATGATACGGTTTTCGTACCTCCACCTTTGACTTTTATTGTTGCATTTCCAGATAGGATACCATCATCAATAAGTTTGCTTGTAAGCAATTCCAATATAGAGCGGCGTTGCAAGTCCTCTTGATGTCCCCATGCGTCATACTCAAAAAAGTAATAGTCGTCTGATAATTCACGTTCCAACATTTTAACCACGTTGGATTTTCCAGATCCCCAAATACCTTCGATGCCGATAATTCGAGGTAAAGTACATTCCTCATCCAATGAATCATTCTGACAAAAATGGCGAGCAATAGTTTTTGCCAACCTTTCTTGCGAACCTCCATCGAATTTGTCAATACCACACGGTTTATTTTGGATAAACCGCGGATATTGCTGTTTGGATTGTAGTTTTGTTTCCATATACGTAATTTATTGATTATACGAACTCCAAATAATTCTCCCGATTTACCACATGAAACTCGGCATAGGGATAGGCTTCTTGGAAGGCTTTCGGTGCGGCCGGCATTTTATTTCCCCACTTGAACTCCAAGGCGGTAAGACTGTCGGCACTCTCCTCAATCAGGTCGATTTCCTGTTTGTCGTAGGTGCGCCAGAAATAGAACTCCCTGTGCAGTCCCTCATTGAAGTTCGCTTTGCGCCGCTCTCCGATGATGTAGTTCTCCCACAGCGCACCGACATCCTGCCGAATGGCCAGCGGTGAGAAAGCCCCGATAATGGCATTGCGAATGCCGTTGTCGTAGAAGTACCACTTGCCAGCTTTTGTAACCTCCTTGCGTAGGTTACGCGAATAAGCCCCCAGACGATAGATAACGAAGACCTTTTCCAATAGGTCGAGGTATTTTTCAACGGTCGTCTTGCTCATGCCGAGTTGTTTACCTAACTCTTCGTAAGAAACTTCGCTGCCCAACTGAAAAGCTATCAATCGCAGTAGATCGCGCATCTTGCTCGAATTTTTTAAGCCGTCAATTGCTAAGATATCTTTAAGCAGGTATGCACCGACAATATCACGTAGGTAGTCTGTTTTACGTTCATAGTTCTCCATCATTACTACTTCGGGATAGGAACCGTAAATCAAGCGCGCTTCGAGGTTCTGGCGGGTTTCAAGTGCCGTTTCCGTCTGTGCGATTTCCCGTTGCGAGAATGGTGTAAGGAGAAATTGCGTACTGCGGCCGACCAACGGTTCACCAGTCTTATTCAGCAAATCGAATGACGAAGAACCACTTGCCAAGACACTTATTCCCGGTATTTCATCAACTATCAACTTCAGAATACTACCGATTTGTGGTATGTTCTGTGCCTCATCAATAGCCAGCAAATCAATACCATCCAATAAATGCCGATAATTGGCTATTGAGCGATTCTCCAATAGTGCTAATGTGTCGTAGTCTTCGCCGTTGAGCATCATCGTCCTACCTGAATAGTTGTCCACAATTTTACGCATCATTACCGTTTTACCAACACGGCGAGCACCAAAAATCAGTACTGCTTTATTGGGCGCGATTCGTGCTGTAATCTTCTCTTGAAGTATTCTATTTACTGTTTCCATACCTTATAAAATATAATGCAAAGATAATCATATTTTTTTAATTGGCGAATTTTACAAAAAAAACGGGCTATTAAATGGCGATTTTTACAACCACAATCTTATGGAAGTTGTTTCATTGTTTTTAGTAATGATATATGTTCATACTATGATGACTCAATAATTTACCAGACATACGTTTCTGAAATTTGTCCTTATAGGAATGAAAAACTCACATATATTGTGCTAATTAATATATAATTAAATGAAAATAAAAAGACAGGATACGAGTATTCCTGTCTTCTCATATGTAATGGATATTTTTTTATTTTCTCATCCGCTCCAACTCCTCATCACGCAACATTCTCTCGTTCAGTTTTTCCTGCATCCTGTCAATGAAATAGGTGCGGCTTTCGTTCTTCCGGCGTTTGATATCAGTGTAGAAGCGGTAGCAGTCTTTAGAATCAACCCCGAATATCTTATAGAGAAGTGGGGCGAGCTGTTTGAGCGGCATATTGCCGTTGTTGATGCAGCCCATCACGTCTATGCCGTAGATAAGTTCCACGAGGTCGATGGCATTGCCCGTCCATTGAAGAAGGCTGGCGGTGGTTTCTGTTGCGTTGTTGGCGGATATTAGTGGTGGCACTTGGGGCGTGGCAAGGAATTTCTGCATCTTTCTTACGAAAGACAGAGCCTTGCTGACGTAGGCGGCAATCTCTCTTTTTTCTTCTGACAGATTACGTACGGGATGGTGCTGCAACTCGATTTCGATGTAGGCAAGCGCGATGACGGTAAGGTTCATGTCCATGCCGCCGTTGCACAGTTCGATCACTTGGGTGGCGAAAGCCGTGTATGCCGTTTCCATATTGCAGTCGCCGGCTTCGTTTATCAGGCGGAAAAAGTCGGTTTCCGCCAGCAAGAAATAATTCATGGTTCTGTCAATTTTGAAAATTACACTTTGTTTTCTGCGTGCGCACATGAATATAATTGGCAAAAAACGCGGCAGAAAATAAAAAATCCAACACTCAATTTTACAAAGTGCTGGATTTCAGAGGTATAAAATTCAGTATTTTTTCACAAGGACAAATTATCTCCGACTTAAATTGTTTGTAATCGGAACATTTATTCTATTCCTGAAAATAGAAATGTATGCTTGCCGCACATTTTGGCTATCTTGCTTTTTTATCAAGGATATAGATAATGCGACATACACCGTTGGGATAGCTTTTCAAAGAGGAAAGCGTCCAGTGTTGCTCTGGCAGAGCCGACTTAAAAAAATGTCGTCCGCTTCCGGATATGAAAGGAACGGTGTATAGTATGATTTCATCCACAGCGTGCATCCGCAGCAGTCCGTTTATATAGTCTGCCGTGTCCGGTGTGGCTTCCGCGAGGTAACGGATGTTTGTGCAGTCTTTTCTCCATTCGTGCAGCATTGAAATGGAATAGTCCGGTGTCACACGGTAAAAGGCTTTCTTCCTGATTTCATCAAGACCGCAACGGTCAAGGCACAAATCCTGATGTGCTTTATCATATAACTCTGAAGAAAGACATCCGTCCATCGTCAGTACGGCGAGAATCTGAACTTTACCCATAATCGTTTCCTTTCGTTAGGCAAGGGTAAAAAAGTAGCGTGCAATTCACACTACCTTCAAGCGATGGCTCTGGTAAAGCCTTTACGGAGAGTACGTGAATGCACGCTATGCGTAAGCATAGCATAAGCATCACGCAATCGTCTCCGTAGTTCCAATTTACCAGATTTTCGCTTGAAACGCCTTGCGGTCTTATCCTATATGTTGGCGGCGAAAAGCTCCTGCCAATCGCCGTTTTTCTCAAATGTTATGCAAAGATAGCCAAATTCAGTGAATTACGGGCTATGATTGCTTGAATTTATATTTAAGTCCATACTCTTCAAGTTTGCTGTATAGTGTTGTCCTGCCTATGCCGAGCAGTTCTGCGGCGACACTCCGGTTGCCGTTTGCCTGTTTCAACGCACGCAATATCCGCTCCTTATCCTCCGCGTCATTGCGCAAGGCGAAGCTGACAGTAGAGGTCGGTTTCGTCACGGCAAGTTCCAGATGCTCTTTCATGACAACACCTTCCTGCGCCTGCAATACAGCACCCATAACTTTCTGCCGAAGTTCCCGCACGTTGCCCGGCCATGCGTGTGTCAGCAACGCTTTACGTGCTTCGGAACTGAACCCGCTCACGCTACACTCCAGCTCTCTGTTTGCCATATCACGGAAGAACTCTGCCAGCGGCATAATGTCTTCTTGACAGTCACGCAACGGAGGAACGGTTATCCCGAAGTCGTGCAGGCGGTACAGAAGATCCTGCCGAAAACGCTTTTCATTCACCGATACCTCCAAATCTTCATTGGTAGCAGCGATGATGCGGACATTGAAATTCCGGTCTGCCTTGTCTCCGACCGGGCGATACCGCCTCTCCTGTATGGCACGGAGCAACATCTGTTGGGTTTCCAACGCGAGGTTTCCTACCTCGTCCAGAAACAACGTGCCGCCTTCCGCCTCATGGAAATATCCTTTCTTGGCATTGTCCGCACCTGTAAATGCACCTTTGACGTGTCCGAAGAAAGCCGACGGTGCAAGCTCTTTGGAGAGTGAACCGCAGTCCACCGCCACAAATGGCTTGCCTGCACGTTTGCTCTTGTCATGCAACAGGTGGGCAATATGCTCCTTGCCCGTGCCGTTCTCACCAAATATCATCACGCTCATATCGGTGGCGGCTACCAGCCTTATGCGGTGCATGATTTTCTGAAAGGCGGAACCTTCACGGGCGAATATAGGCATACGGCGTTGTCCTGCCTGACGTTCTTTCAGTATGGAACGGATCAGGGGGACAAGTTTATCCTCCACAAGCTGTTTGGGAATATAGTCTATCGAGCCGAGTTTCATGCTTTCCACGGCGGTATTAACTTCGGCGTAGTCGGTCATAATGATGAAGGGCTGCATCTTTCCCTCCTTTCGCATCCAGCACAAAAGGTCTATGCCACTGCCGTCAGGCAGACGCAGGTCGGCAACCACGATATCATTATCTGTTGCCTGTTGCAGATGTTTCTTCGCGGTTGAGAGGTGGTAAGCCTTCATATTGCGGTAGCCCTCCCGTGACAGCATATTGCAGACATATTCGCAATACACGATGTTGTCTTCCACCACAATTATTTTTGTCTTATTCATCTTCGTATTTTCTCCTTTCCTCTTCTGCCAACCGTATTATTTCCACTCCCTTATCCAGCACGGCAGTCACGGCATGGCTTAACGCTTCACCATCCGGGAGAGCATCGCCACGAAGCAATCCGTAAAGTACATTCAGCGGTTGGTCGGCACGGAGCACCTCCCACGAACTGCGCAGGTGGTGGATCAGGGAATCCAGCTTTTGCAGGTCTTTTTCTTTTGCTGCATCCCGTACCGCCTGCATTTCCTTTTCTGTTTCAGTTATCAACTTTTCCAGCATGACGGCTTCATTGCCATAGGACAATAAGGCGGAAAAGTCCGGTTTCCCGTCCGGTGTCGCTTTTATGGCACACCTGTCGGAAACCTCCATCAGTTCCGATATGGAGAACGGTTTGAACAGGCATCCGGCAAAGCCTTTTGCCAATAGTTCCCCTTTGTTACAACTGCCCGAAGCGGTTGCCACAACCACCGGGATTGTTGGTGAATTGCCCACGTTGGACGAACGCAACAGTTCCAGCAATTCGAAACCGTTTATATCGGGCATATTCAAGTCTGTCAGCAACAGGCTGTATTCTTTCTGGCGTATCATTTCCATCAGTGCCGCAGCATCGGTGCAAGTGTCGCAGTGTATTCCTTCTTGGGAATACATCTCTTTCAGCATCAGAAGTAATACCTCATCATTGTCAATGGCGACAACATCATGGAATTTATTGTTATGATAAACAGGTGTATTGCTTGTATATCCAAGCTGTTCTTCAGCTTCCTGCATAGAAATTTCAACTGTGAAACGACTGCCTTTCCCTTTCTTGCTGTCTAAACGGATTGTTCCGCCAAGCATCGACACAATATTACGCATTATGGCAAGCCCAAGCCCGAAACCCTCCTTTGCGGCGGCATTTGATAGACGTTCAAACGCACCGAACGCTTGTTTCTGTTCCTCTTCTGTCATGCCTGTACCTGTATCTTCAACGACCAGTGTCAGAACTCCATTATCATATTCAGTAATCAAAGAAACACCGCCTTCTTCTGTGAACTTGACAGCGTTTGACAGCAGGTTATTCCCGATTTGTATTATTCGCTCTTTGTCGGTCAATACAATGGCATCGTGTCCAGTCTTCACGGACAAGGACAGCCCTTTGTTCACGGCAACAGGCATGAACTCCGTTTCAAGTGTGTGCGTGATTGCTGAAATCCGGCAGGGTGACAGACGGGGCTGTTCCTTGCCGTTGTCCAGGCGGAAGAAGTCAAGCAAAGTGTTAAGCATATCCCGCATACGGTCGGAGGATTGCAGTATGTTTTGGATATACTGCCCGGACTTATCCTCACACTGTTCTTTCCGTATCAGTCCGGCATAGCCTGTTATTGCTGTCAGCGGTGTGCGCAGTTCATGGGTGATAGTATGTACCGCCTTCTTCCTTGACGTTATCAGTGCCTCGTTCCGTTGTACGGATTGTTCCAGTTGCCTTATCAAATCAGTTGTCTTGTGCTTGTATTGTTTAATGCTTTTTGCATCACGATGTATGATGATGTAGGAAATTAACAACAATAGAAGAACGAATCCCATTAAACCGCCTACTTGCATAAATGACTTTTCACGCATGGCAACTATTTCGTTTTCCCGGCTTTGCAGTTCGGTTTGTACCTTTTCTTCTATTTGGCAAATCAATTCTTGCAGTTGTCTGTTAAGTTCTGCATTACGAGCTGCAAGGCTGTCGGCTTGTTCCGACAATTGGCGATCCTGCACTTTCTGTTCGCTGATTACGTTTCTATTGACCGAATGAAGGATAGTGGTTGATACTGCTGGAGTTACTTCCTTTTTTTTGCCGAATATGCCTAAGAAACCTTTTCGTTTTGGCTTTTTGGACTGTTCCTGCACACTTTTCTGTACAATAACCGGAATTTGATTGGCTATCTTCTTGTTAATAGATTGTTGTTCATCCATTAACCGGACTATCTGGAACATCTGTCGTTCCTTATCCTCTAAAAGACTGCGCACACTATCGATGCGCTCTGCTGGATAGGTGGCCTTGAAACGGCAGAGCATACTGTCCATTGCCATACGCCGTGCATGGTAATGCTCGATATCTTTATCGTTCCATTCCAGTATTGTTTCACCCAATAGAGAAAATTTTATCATTTGAATATTGATATTGTTTATTTCTTTTCGGAGCTCGTCTATTTTTTTATTGCCAAGTTCTAATGCTTCTATCTCCTGCCATTCATAGAGGCTATTATATGCCATACATCCGATAAGAATGGAGATAAGTATATATCCCAACCGTATTGCCTTATAGAAATTTCCTGACCGCTCCATTATTTTAATGACATTGATTTTTGGAACATGAATAAAAGTTTATCTTTTTCGTTCATGCGGATATTATCAGAATAACCGTCTTTTGTTATTTGATACCCACATGGCTTAACCATAAAAATGCCTAAGCCCTTAGTGTACGAACTTACTTCTGAGGCATAGTCTTTACTTGTATTTAATGGAACTTTCCCTTTAATATGACACCACTCATTATTACAACTGATGTCTTCAATCTCAGACATCAGTTTTTGCAAATCTGTAATAGCTTTGGAACTCGCTACTTGGGGTATCTGCAACTCAAAACAGAGCATCGGTTCGAGAATGTCCACACCTGACTGTTGCAAAGCCAGCCTGAAGACATAAGGGGTCAGCTGTCTGAAATCAGCAGGTGTACTTACCGGGCTATAATACTCGGCTTGAGTAAAAGTTACTTTCAGATCTGTCACTTCCCATCCATGTAAACCAGATTGGCAAGACATACGAATCCCTTCAAAAACGGCATTTTGAAAAGAATGGTTCAGATAACCATAGGAGATGTCACTTTCGATTTGCAACCCTGCCCCTAACGGTAAGGGTTCAAGAGTCAGCCCTATTGTGGCCCAGTAAGGGTTGGGTGGTACTTCGATCTGAATAATCTTATTGACCTTTTTTATAGGTCGTTCTTTGTAGATAGTCTTGATCTCATCAAAATGGACCTTTACGGAAAATCGTTCTTCCAGCAATGTCTGTATGATTTCCTTTTGGGTCAAACCATATAACGAGATTTCCAATTCATCACTATATGAGTTTATGGAAAAGGACAAAGACGGGTCTTCAATCCACAATGTATTCAGAGCGGATATCACCTTGCTTCTCTCTTCGGGCTTATTTGGCCGGACGGAGGATTTGAGAGCGGGATGCTGATGAGATAATCCTTGAATCAAACAAGGTTTAGCACCTAAATAATCTCCGATTCGAAAATCTTCTATATCTTCTACAATCGCGATATCATTGGCACCCACTTCATCAACATTTATCTCTCTGCCCTGATAAATAGTCTTTAGATTTTTAATCTTGATGAATTTTTCCGAATCGTTGATTCTTACAACGTCTCGAAGTCTCAGACTTCCGTCAATTATTTTAAGAAAACTTCTTTTATGCCCTTTGGGGTCATGCTCTATCTTATAGAGATAAGCTGAAAGTCTGTTTGAGACTGATGCCGGAGGAAGTATAAAAGAAGAAATGGCGTCCAACAACTCATTGATACCGATATTGAACATTGCTGATCCATGTAGCACCGGATAGACTTTGGCTTTTGCCACAAGAGCGATTATCGTATTCCAATAATCAGCCGGTGAAATTTCGCTATCCGCCAAATATCGTTCTAATATATCGTCGTCATGGTTGCATACAAATTCTTTGTATTCTTCCTTTATATATGTTTGGGAGCAAACCGGATAAACCGATCCATCGACAACAGTTTGCATAAACAGGACATCTTGCGACAGATTTGTTTTTATATCCATATACAAACGCTCCAAATTCACACCGGCACGGTCAATCTTATTGATAAATATAATTGTCGGGATTTGCAGCTTTTGTAAAGTACTGAACAGCAACTTTGTCTGCGCTTGTATGCCTTCCTTTGCGGATAAGATGAGGACTGCTCCATCAAGCATTTTGAATGTCCGCTCCACTTCCGCAATAAAATCCATGTGTCCCGGAGTGTCAATGATATTGCATTTCACTCCATTCCAGATAATAGATGTCGTAGAAGCCCGGACAGTAATTCCTCTACGTTTCTCTATATCCATAGAGTCCGTTATGGTGTCACCATTATCCACACGGCCGCACTTTTCCGTTGCTCCACTGGCAAACAGCAGATTCTCGGTTACGGAAGTTTTTCCTGCATCAATGTGAGCAAGAATTCCTAAATTTATAATATTCATTTGGATTAAGCAATAATATACTACAGTAGATGCATTGTCGAAACGCACCTTTTAATACCTCCTCGTAGCATATGAGAACTACAGGATTACTAACTCGTATTAATATGTATATTATTACTGCCGCATAACGATTACAAAATTACACAAAAAAATATATCTAACAAAAGTGGGAGGATTTTTTAACTTTTTACCATAGACATTTTATTAGGGAAGCGTAGGTTCAACTGGCAAGTACAAATAAGTAGAAATGTTTGAACAACAACGTTTTAGGAAGTTGAAAAATCAAGTTTCTCTCTCGGTATAGCGTTTATTTTGGCCAATATCTTCTTTAGTTTAGCATTTGTGTATTTCCCATTCGTGTTCTATTTAGCTCCTTATTATGAGTATGTAGCAAGTTACTTATCAAATTCAGCCTCTTTGAGGGTCAAATATGGTTTTGCAAATGGTGACTGACAAGACATAAACAAGGTCAGCAGGAATTTTTTACATAAATGGACATGAATGTATATAACCTAAAATAAGAATAAATTTTAATAAGGGCTGCCCAAAAAGAAAAAAATGCAGTTGCCATCCTATAGATACTTGCAGAAAGGATAAAATTTACTTTTAGACCTTTTGGGATAGCCCTTATTAATACTTCAGATAAAATTCCTTAGGTTATATTTTCAATCCTTTGGACCGGGTTTCCTCCTTGGCATACAGTCCCGGACGCCCGATTATGACATGGTTGGCAACGATACTATCCGCCGGACTGCGTATCTGCGGCGGTGCATTTTCGGGATATTGCGCCTGCCTGTTCCTCACATCTTCCGCTTCCGGCTTGAGCTGTTGCCCTTCATTCTCCTTTTCTGCGACTTCGGGCGTGGGTGGCGCAAGCTCCAGCTGAATTTTTCGGTCAAGGGCGGCAAGTTCGGACTTCAACTGCTTCAGCTCGTCCTCCTTCTTCCACACCTTACCCGCTATCTCCTGTAACTGCGGTATCTCCATCTCCAGCACCTCGTTCTTCGCCTTGTACTGGTCGATGATGGAGGGTATCCTCTCCATCGCGTTGAGGAAGTTGCGGGCGGCGGCCAACGGGTCAGCCATCGCCAGATGCCCGTTGTTGTAGGTGTACTTGTAGTTCCCCTCGACCACGAAGCGGTTGTCGGTGAACTCCAATCCCTCTTTGAGTATCCTTTCGCTCACCACCTTTATCGGAAAACCGTAAAGTTCACCGACCTGCGTGTACAACCCTCCGGTCGTGGCATTCTTGGCTATCTCCTGCAAACGCTTTCCGATGACCTTCTCATCGGCGGAATCCACTCCGTCCACCTTTATTATATTAAGGCGGTTGCCCTCCTTGTCGGTCTTGACGACGGAAAGGAAACGGTTCCAGTCCTCCGTCATGGCATCTATGAAAGCCGTGTTGTTGCGCAACTCGCCGGTCTTTGACTCCAGCTTGAACTCCGAATCACGCTTGCCCTTGTTGAACGACTTGCGTTCCCCTTCGAGCGATGCGATCCGCTTTTCCAGTTTCGCCTTGTCCAACAGGTCGGTATTGCCGGAGAGCAACGCCATGTATTCCGAGAAATTCATGCCCGATTTTTCGTCCATTGCCCCCTCGTCGATGGTACGCGCACCCATCGCACCGCTTTTGAGCTGGCTTATGAAAGTCTGCTTGCAGTGCAGGAGGTTGAACTTGTAGCTGTCCAGTGACTTCTCCACCGCGTAGATGATTACATCCACGTTGTTCCCGGCGAAATGTTTGGCAATCTCATTACCTGCCCTAACTCCGCGTCCGTCACGCTGTTGCAAGTCGGACGGTCGCCACGGCGTATCGAGATGATGGATAGCCACACACCGTTTCTGGGCGTTCACACCCGTTCCGAGCATAGAGGTAGAGCCGAACAGCACACGCACCGTCCCGGCGTTCATGGCGTCTATCACCGCCTTCCGCGCCTTGTCGGTCTTGCACTCCTGAATGAAGCGCACCTCGCTTGGCGGTATACCGTAGTCCTCCGTCAGTTTGCGCTTGATTTCCGAATAGACGTTCCACCCGTCGCCCGGCTGGTATGTCCCCAAATCAGAGAAAACGAACTGCGTGCCTTTCTGGGCGTCGTATTTTTGATAATACTCCGCGATCATCTTGGCACAGTGACTCGCTTTGTTGTCGGGATGATCTTCGTAATTCGGGTCTATCATGCGCATGTCGAGTGCCATTTTCCGGGCATAGTCCGTGGCGATGAGCATCTTCGCCTTTTCTTCCGTTTCCGAAAGCGGCAGCCTGCCCAACAAGGTGGCATCGCCCGTCTTGGCGAACTGCATCAGTTTCTGTATGAAGTCCTCCTGTTCCGGCGTGGGCGGTATATGGTGCAGTATCTCGTTCTTGGCAGGACGGTCAACGCCCACATCCTCCGCCGTGCGGTAGTCCGTGATTTCATTATAGAAGGCGGCAAGCTCCGGCACTTTGATGAAGTAGCGGAAACGCTCCTTCTGGACCACATTGTTCGTCACGTTAAATTCAAAATCCGTCGTCTTCTTGGCAAATATCGCCGCCCAAGCGTCGAAACACCTTATGTCCTGCCGTTCCAGCTCCTTCGGGCGCAGGTACTTGAACAGCAGGTACAATTCAGTCAGTGAGTTGCTGATAGTCGTGCCGGAGAGGAAGGTCGCACCCAAGTCTTTTCCTGTGCGCTCCTGTATGGTGCGTATGGCAAAGAGCATGTTAAGTGCCTTCTGGCTTCCCTCGCTGTTTCCCAATCCCGCCACACGGTCGTGGCGCGTGTTGAAAGTCAGATTCTTGAACTGGTGGCTCTCATCTATGAAGATGTGGTCGATGCCCATCTGCTTGAAATCCACCACGTCGTCCGTGCGTGACTTTATGGCGTGTTCCACCTTCTCCAGCTTCGCTTCAAGGTTGTGCTTGCGCTTCTCCAATCCTTTCAGCATCGCCCGCGACACGTTCTTTCCCTGCTGCCGTAGCACTTCGAGGTTTTCCTCCACCGTGTCAAGCTCTGCTTGCAGGATGCGCTGCTGCAATTCCGGCGACTGCGGTATCTTGCCGAACTGGTCGTGCGACATGATGACGCAATCGTAGTCGTTGTTCTTTATATTATTGAAGAAGCGCACACGGTTGGCGGTCGAAAAGTCCTTCTCCGAAGCGTACAGAATACGTGCGTTGGGATATGCCGCCTGATAGGTGGCTGCAATCTCCGCAACGTTGGCTTTCAGCCCGATAATCATCGGCTTGTGTGCCAAATTCAGACGCTTCATCTCATGCGCGGCGATGCACATTATCAGCGTCTTACCGGTTCCCACCTCGTGGTCGCAAATTCCGCCGCCGTTCTGTTTCAACATCCAGACGCAATCCATCTGTGAGGGATAGACGCTCTTGATACCCCGGCTTGCCAGCCCTTTCAGGTTGAGGTCGGGAAAAGTCTGGTGCGAGCCGTCATACTTCGGGCGCACGAAACAGTTGAACTTGCGGTTATACATCGTCACAAGCCGCTCCTTGAACTGCGGCGACTGCTCTTCGAGCCATTCGGAGAAGCCGTTTCGTATCTCGTCAATCTTGGCGTTGGCGAGTTGTATTCCCTCGCTGTCGCGCATCTTGATGTCGTTGCCATGCTCGTCCTTGCCGATGGACTTCATCATGTCAGGGCAGGTGTTGTGCAGGGCGTGTTTTAGGAGGTGCATACCGTCATAGTTCCGGTAATACCCCTTCACCAGAAACTCGTCCGTGATTTTCATGGTGCGGTAGCCGCACGCCACGGAAAACTCGTCCATGCTTGCGGAGTAGGCTATTTTCACGTCCGTGTCGAAAAGGTGGCTCATGTAGGCGGCATACACACCCGTGGGAATCCAGCGTTCCCCGAAATTGAAGTCCAGATCCTCGAAGGCGATGCGCTGCGGCTCGGCATCTTTCAGAGCCTCCAACGCCTGCTTCACCTCCGGCATACGCTCATTTTCGGGATTGTCACCCATCCATGCCTCTATGCGTTCCGCTTTCTCTATGACATTTCCGGCGATGAAACGGTCTTTGATTTCGTAACCGGTCACGAGCGGATTGTAGTAGATGCGCCCTTGCAGGGCAGTGAGCAAATCCTCCGCCGTGCTGTCGGTTATCTCCCGCATATAGTCGAGATTGACCGTACCATATTTGTTGAGCGACGCAGACAGGGCTTCTTCGGGAGAGCCTACGTTGGCATGGCTCTCCACCGCGAAGGAAACAGGATGCTCGAAGATGTCCGCCTTGACGAACTTTCCGTTTTCCATCCGTTCCAGCGAAAGGATGTCGCGCCCGCCCGCATCCATCATCACTAACTTCACGTTCTGCTTGGCGTTGAGGTTGCCGTAGCGCATGACAAACTCATCGTAACAGGTATTCAGATGCTCTCGCCACGGAACATTTGCCTCGCGCCGGAGCGATTCATAACGGTACAGACGCTCGTAGGCGTCACGCAGCGACACATACAACAACGCCTTTTCCTTCTGGTATCCTTTCAGGTCGAGCGGCTGGAATGTCGCCCCGTATGGCGTGATGTCTTTCAGGTAGCCGATGTTATGACGCCCCCGGTCAGCCACCAGCGACCCTTCGCGCAGGTGCATCTCCGGCGTGCGGTGGTAGGCACGCGGAGAAAGGTCCACGACTTCCTCCTTCGGCTTTTCCGCTTCGATGTCGGGGAAAAGGAAAGTCCCCACCGCTTCCGATGGGGTATCTGTAACGGCAGGTGCGGCGACTGCCTCCGGCTGTGTTTCCTCCTGTCGTGGCTGCTCACGGGAAGTTTCCGGCACGGCTTTCACTTCCGTCTTTTCCGCCACTTGTTTCTCGTTATGCTGCCTTGCCAGTTCCCGAAGTTCTTTCCTACGCTCCGGCGTCAAACCCATCATCATTTCATAGAAACCGTTGATGGGAGGATTGGTATCCCAGTCCAGTGTGGCATAGATGTCGTCCGGGTCGGCAGGCTTGGCGGTGTTCTCCGCTTTCACCTCCTTATTCTCCATTGCGGGTTTTGCAGTTGGAGCTGTCGGTGTAACCGTGACTTTCGGTTTGGGCGGAGTGGACTTTGCCGTAACTGCCTTTTTCACCGTCTTTTTCTTTTTGGAGGTTTTCGGTTGGCTGACCTCTTCCGTCATCCCCCAGAGGTCAAGCAGGGTGAGCTGCACGCCTGCGGAATATTGCGGGCGCGGTTCTATCTCCGGCTTTTCATCTGCGGGTTGCGGCTTTTCTGTCGGAGTTTCCACCGTCTGCGCCGAGGATACTGTTTCCAATTTTATGGCAGGACGCTCTACTTTATTTTGAACGGCAACTTTTTCTTCCGTTCCTGCCTGCCGGATTGAACCCGAATACAAGCGCATGGCAAGCCTGTAATGGAAATCCTCGTCGAGCATACGGCGCAAATCCCCGGCGATGCCTGCTGCCTTGCCCTCGTGCAGATAAACCATAGCGGGCTTCCCGTAGGGGTCTGTGTCAAGTTTCGCCATCGTATGCACGATGCGTTCCGGGTGGTGGATGAAATAGGCGTTGTCGGTCAGGGCGGTTTTCGTGTCCGTCTGTATCACGGTCATCAGCCGCTCGTCCTGCGACATTTCCTTCTTGCTGAGGTTCTTTTGCAGGACAATCAGGTCACTGCCCACCTCCGTGCCCGCGTTGTCCGTGAACAGGTTGTTGGGCAGGCGTATCGCGGATACCAGATTGGCCTGACTGAACAGCTCGTTACGCACGGAGGTCTTGGTGCTATTCAATACCCCTTGCGAGGTGATGAACGCCACGATACCGCCGTCACGCACGGCATCCAGTCCTTTGAGAAAGAAATAGTTGTGGATGGTTTTCTGGGCGGAGCGTCTGCCGAAAGAGTCGCTCCGCTGAAACTCCGCGTCGAACACGGCAATGTCACCGAACGGAATGTTGGACACCGCCAAGTCGAAATAATTGTTGAACGGTCTTTCGATTTTCTCAAAACCGCAGGTGCGCATTTTCTGGTCGGGATAGAGATGCCTCAAGATTGTACCCGTGAGCAGATCCTTCTCGAAAGCCATCACATCCGCATTGGGGCTGTGCCGCAGCATGGAATCCACGAACACGCCGACACCTGCCGACGGTTCGAGCATACGGGCGGGGCGGACGCTGTAATCTGCCAGCACGTCCGCGATGGTGTCGGTTATCTCTTTGGGGGTGTAGAAAGCGGTCAGCACGGACGCTTTCAGCGAATCCACAAACCGCTTGTACTCTGTTTCGTCCTTGCTGTTCTCACGGATAAGCCTGTGCAGCTCCACCGTCGGGGCGAACAGTTCGAGGTCGGATTTCGCCCACCGGACGGCATCCGTCAGTTCCTTTGCAGGGTTGAGGATACATTTCAGACCGCCGAAACCGCAGTACCTTTGAAGTATGGCACGCTCTTCGGTTGTCGCTGTCCTATTTTCCCTGTCAAGGATGAATGCCGTCCGTATCGCCTCGATGTTGTCCCGCAGTTTCTGTTTGCGGTTAAACGCCATATTCGTCTAAGTAAAGGACGGTTGCTCCCGTCAGCTCCGTGTAGAGCAGGTCGTAATCGGAAGACAGGGCGAAATTGTCATCCGAGAGGTCATAGACGGAGAACACGTTGCCGACAAGCGGCAGCAGTTTCAGGACAAAGGCTTCACGCTTCTCTTCCGGCACTTCATCGGCAAACTCGTTTTCCACGACTTCGCGGAGGATGGCGTAACGGGAATAATGCAGCCCGCGCAGCAGCGTGTCCATCGCCAGTTCCTGCGCACCATCGGCGGGATAGCCTTCAAGCCGTGCCCTCTCATACGTTTCGGCGGCACGGTCGGCCCGTTCCCGTATGAAAGCGGTGTCGTCAGCCTGTTCAAACTTGTTCGTGCGGAGATAGTCCAGCAGGTACAGACCGTAATAGGAAAAGTCGGTCTGACCCTCGTTTTTCTTCTTGTTGTTCATTACTTTGGATTTAGCGGATTGATAATTAACGGGATAATCGGTTGGAAAAAGGAAGAAAAAGGCACTCGGTATCCCTCCGAGTGCCACCACTAAATCC